>Ga0182738_1002677_pt1 | contig 21003 bp, 9 predicted proteins | sample eDN5th30CBELigMG_FD_128876 | JGI IMG/M metagenome (GOLD analysis project Ga0182738, IMG submission 128876) | Enriched Miracle-Growth compost microbial communities from Emeryville, California, USA - eDNA 5th pass 30_C BE-Lig MG (version 2)... ... | reverse complement strand
TTTTATATTTTTCCCTCAGTTTTACCTCAATTTGTGCTCTTCGAAGCAGAATAATACAGACGATATCATTTTATTTTATATGCATTGGATTAAAAGTTTCAAGTTGAAAGGAATTTTTCCAAAATAGTTGTGGCCACTGAAGGAGTGAACCTTTATGAAACTCTTTGGTCTCGTATCTCCCTCTTCATTTTTATCTTAAAACAATTAATTTTTCCTCAAAAAGCACCACAGAAATTTTTTCATTTCCAAATTCAATTTTCAAAAGAGTTTGTTTTTCAAGTTTTTATTCAATGATTCATTCTCTCCTCTTCACAGAAAAACTAATTGTGCGTCTTAAAACTTGTTTTGTTATGCATTACTACAGAACTCTTGGTTTGAATTCTCCACCGTGAAGAATAATCAATGCATAACTCCTTGACAACGTGATAACTTTTCTCAACGTTCCATCGGAACTGGGCATTGAAGAGCCTCTCTGACCTCTCAAAGAGATGATCCAAATGTTTTTCTCACAAGATTTACTCTAGAGCAAAAACTTGACAGATCTCAAAACAAAATTTTTTTCGACAACTAAAAATTTCGTCTTCATTCTTCGTGAAGGGGTAATCTCTTTTCCAAGGGTTTGATGTCAGTCTAAGGGGTTTCTTCATGAGTTTCTAAAGAATATTTCTCTCTGCAGTTTTTCTCGACATCAAATAAAAACCTCATAAAACTAATTTTAATTGCTGGCAGATATTCACTTCGCAATTCCTGAACAGTTTATCCGAAAAACTGAAAGTAAGCGTAAAATTTAGAGTATAAGCTATTTTTGAGACATAACGCTTGCAACCTAGAACCATTTAAAAACCTTTGGGGTTTTTAAAGGGCCGCAAGCGTTGACTATATCTCTATGAAGCTCTCTTTATTGAGGATATTTTTCCATTGTAAAATAGCAACTATACACTCTTCTCTTTACACAAAACACAAATCCTGGAATCTTCCCAGATTGAACTTAATATGAAGAAAATATGAGAAGAAAGGAGGATAAGATGGGGTATCTTCACCTCAAAGAGCAGTTTGTCTGACAAAGAATCAATGAGTTTTTCATGAGTTAAATAAAGAGTGTGATTATTTCATTGGATGATGACCAAGAGAGAGTAAACGTTGCAAAACACATAGAAAACTCAAAAAGAAAATTTCTGAATTAAAAACTGAATTCAACCTCTCATCAATACCGCACATAGCCGCTAAAAAAACCCAAGAAAATTAAACAAAAACATCTTGGGAATGAGGGATATGAAAGGAAAAAAGAAATAGGATCATTTTGAAAAAAAGCAGTTCAAACTTCTCAAGAGCGGGAAATCTTGTATTAAAAACATAAAATAATTACTGGTTTGATTCTCTTCAAAGATTTATCACAGCCTTTAGAGCTCTAATTTCCGATTCTATTCTATTTTTCTATGCAACTAAACTCTCTCTTTAAATTTGAAACCACAGATTCTCGACTCTTCTCTCGTAGTCACTCTTCCTATTTTCAGAGAAAGGGATTTAGAGGTTCTACATTGGCTTGAGAGGAGTTTCGAATAGAGAATTATAGGCATTTTTCCAGCCTTTGACCTCAAGTAAAAAGGACACCTTTTTCTTCAAAAAACAACTGAAAATTACCTCTTCTAGCATCTCTCGTATCATCCAAGAGGACAAATTGAATCTCTGACTGCAAGGCAGCATATTCATATTTCTGCTTTAACCTCAACGCTTGCACGAAAATTCAAGTTTGTGATCAAAGAATCAATTAATTAGGACACAATGCTAACGCGCTTTAAAAAATTTTAATCTTTAATGCTTTTATTGATCACATAATGTTAGCAAATAATTTGATCAATCCTATATTCCTCATCATTAAAAAACAAACTAATAAACTCATTTTTGATCTGCTTCGCAGAATTGCGTTACAAACCCGTTATTAATAAATAAATAAACTATTTCTCCGGTTACCGCGTATTCTTATCTTGCCCAAAAAATAATGAGATCATTTTTTGAAATCGAGAAGAATCATTCATTATTTTCAAGGCAAGACTTCGAGAAATATGCTAGTCCTCACATTGGGAGGACAATTCCAATCTTACTGAAAGCAGATGAGCAAAAAAACTCGTCGGATTTGCCCACAGAGGGAAAATTTGTTTGAATGCAAATTTTCTAAAAATATAAAAATTCGAAATTTTTGTTGAAAAAGTGGCTCTTAAAATTTCCTGGTATGAAAGGATTTTCCTTCAAATCAAAGAGAAGCATTTTGATATCTCGAGAGAAGTTTTTCAAACATAAATTGGTGAGATTTTAAAAAAGTTGGATAAACAGGGGTTTGCGTGTTTGAATCTCATTTTTATATAATTATAAAATAAGATGATGAAATAAAAAGCTAAAAAAAATGCCTTTTGGGTTTTCGTAATGACAACAAACAAATAAAAAAGTTTCTAAAGATACATCGACTTCCTAACTAAAACTACACAGTCCTTGTTTTTATAAGTAAATGATTCTTTGTCTTTTTGCCACATGTTCTTTTTTGTTCCAGCAGTAAAATTTTATCTGATCAACTGTTTCAAGTCGATCATTAATTAGTTTTGGGCATAAAAACGCCTTCATTCATGTCCCAGGTTGAATCAAAATGCGCGGGGATATTATCGAAACTGATGGCGGAGTGGAAGTACACGTTTTCATTGTTCAGATAAATTCTTTCTAAAATCTCGTTAAAGCCGTCCTTTTCTCCTTCAGAGTCTTCTTCTTGCTTACAGGGATGTCTTTGATTTTTCAAAGATTTTTTCCAATCAATGATTAATTTCATGATTTTGGTCTTTTCTTCTTCAGGTTTTAATTGCATCTTTACTTCATTATAAAATCGATTTTTTGCTTGAGCTTCGCTTCTTCCTGGTAAATATCTCACCACACAGCACCATCGACTTCCGAGAATATAATATAAAGTCTTTAACAATTGATCTTCTTCTTCACTCCAGGGTAAGTTTGACAATCCAGGTCTCAGGTTATTTATATATCGATCTCTCACTTGATTTCCACTTCTTCCTCCAATCATTCTTCCAATTCTTGTCCATCTAAATCCGACCTGTTCAATCAGAATTAGCAATCTCTGATCTTCATCAGATGTCCACAACCTTCTTTTATTTCTTGATTTCTCCTTCTTATTAGGTGATGACTCCTTTGAATCAGGAGAGTCCTTTGCCATCTTGCTGATCTTCTTTGACTCTTGTAACAATCCCTTCTTCTTCAAGGAGATCTTGTTTTCCTTACTTCTCTCCCCATTTATTAGGATCTCTTCGTCATTTTGACTGGAGACTGATCTACCTCCAAGCTGGCTCTTCACTTCCTTCTCCAAAGGAGACTCTTCATGACTCTTTGGCCCTCCAGCTGGCTTCTTTTTGCCCAGAATTGGGGCTCTTCTTCCCGCTATTAATCCTTCAGCAGCTAATTCTAACTTGACAGATCTCATTTCTTCCTCCTTAACGCGCTTAGCCATCATAGAAGGTTCGATCTTTGGGAGAAAATCTTCCTTCTTGGTGAAGAGCTGGGAGCCAGCGCTGTGAGGAGACAAGGAGTCCGTCAGGTCAGTCTCAGCGGAGAATACGTCATCCTTCTTGGAAATCTGAGGGAAGGCAACAGGGAGATCTAGAGATTTTTGGAAGAGCTTGGCCTGGTAATAGTAAGGGTTGTAAGCGGAAAGGAACTCTTGAGGATTGGGGGCTGGGTACATGAATTGCTGGAATTGGTTGAGAGGAGGAGCGGGCTGAGAAGTTCTGGGGAGGAAATTGTTGGGAGGGAAGGACTGAGTAGGGTAGTTTGGATGGACATGAGGGGGAAATCTAGCTTGAGATTGGGTAAGGAACCAGAGATAGGCTTGTTCTTGAGAGAATGGGTTCATTTTTTTCTTTTAATTGATATATATTAATTTAGAGGTTATAAGTGAGCTAGCTCTGATAATTCTAAAATTATTTAAAATCCAGTATGTATAACTTGTTTGAAATTATCACAGATTTTTGAATTAACTGCTGCGCTGCTTAAAAATAGATTAAAAAAAATTTTAGATTCAGTCAAGCAAAATATAATAGCAAACTCTCTCAATCCGCTCAATCTCCCATATCAATGATATTCTTCTGAGAGAAAACGCACCCTTTCTCATTTGAGAGCTCATCCCATCAGAAGTACGCCGAGAAAGAGCGAGCTGGCCAATGAAAAGATGCCAAAGGGATGGCTCTCAATCAAGAAAATGAAAATTAAAGAGAGTCAGCCTTGAATTAAAGAGAAATAATTGCTAACGTATTATCTTTAAATAAATTTAATTTTCGTTATTTTGGTCAAATGCAAAAATCAACAGTTGCTGAGATTCCGTTTGAAACCAGAAATTCATTGAAATTAAATTCTCTTTAAATTTAGTCTTACTGATTTTCTCCTCCCTTATTCTCCTCTGCTTCATGGAAAGTCCCTCCCTTTCGGCATAAAAACACCAAGACTCGTTATGAAATCTCTCTAGTGCCAAAATTATTTAATATCGGCTTCAAAAGAGAGTCTTTCCTTCTCGGAGAAATCTGAGTTTGAGGTTTTTTAAATTGAAACAGAAAAATTCTTCCAGTGAATCATAAAAAATTAATTTGTCCAAAAGACAGCACAAACTCATCCTCAACAGTTGAGTTTCTCGATTTCTCGAAAGGACTTTTCTAATTAATCGTGGTCTTACTTCCCATTTTTTCACTGCCTCTTTTATTCTCATCGACTCTTGAAAAAATTCATCATTTAGCGTTTTCTTTTCAGCATCTCTTCATTAACCATTAAAACAGAAGCACCTTCCTTTCCCTCTAAAAATTATCACAATCCCCAATTCTTGATCACAAATACTGGTTAAACCCTTCTCTGAGATCTTAAGGCTCTTAGATAATCAAAAACCCAAAAATTAAAAGCCAAAAACCCGAATCTAATAAAGACTCAACCATTAAACTTCTCGCTCAATCAAAAGATTTCTTCGATTTAATTGTAGCAGGCAAGGCGAACGCTCCAAATAATAAAATCCCACGCCTGCCCCCAGCTTTTACGAGTCCGCCTACTCTCATAACTTCCTCTTTGCTTGGTGGTTTAATTTAACAGTTTCGAGTTGAAATCCTCATACTTATCAGAATAAGATTCCAACAAAAAGAAGTTCGACCTGGTTGAAAATTGCACCAAAGAACTGGTTAGTTTGCGGTTTAAGGTTTAGGGTTGGTGGTTTTATTTTTCGTTGCTTAAAAATTGGATTGGATTCAAATGCTTTCCCTTTGATTAATCAGTATCAAACAGTAAGCAATCCAGCCATCATTTCAAACTGAATCAATAAGCTCCCAACGCCAAAAATCCCCTGCGTTTACCAAGGAGCTTGCTCTCGAAAGAAATAGATCAATAGTTTTGATGTGTTAGACAAAAAAGTTATTGTGGGTTGAAAATTTGCTATTTGAGGCCTTCTAACGAATTTCATCAAATAAAAATTATTGCCAACTCTTTTAAGTTCAACCGTAAAAAACCTTTATTCTCGAAAAATCAAATTTGCGCAATCAGCACTTCCTGCTCAACTTCTTACTGGCAAACTTTTTCATCTTCGAGAAGTTTTTCATTCCAGCTCTCAATAAGGTTACACTCCAACATGAAAATTAGTTTACATCCTTTTGACACTGTGTTTTTCGTCAAGATTCTTACAAGGGGATAAAAACGGTTTTCTTTTTCGAAATTTTCTTTATTTGCTACAAGTCAAAATTATTTTTTCAAGGAATTTGGTGGACATTCCCATGCTTGTCTCACATTTTCTCTCCTCGAAATGATACAAATCTAGATATAAGATATCGAGACCTGAAGAAAGACGGCCTCTTGTCGGTCTTCTAAAAAAATTTACCCCAACCTGATCAGTCTTATATTTCTCCATCTTTTCAACAAATTTTGCCTTGAATCCTCAACAAGGCTGTTCCTTCCTCGAAGCTCGAGTGCATTCAGTCCAGAGATTGAGCTCTTAGAATGAAGATGAAGATAGAATGTTAAATAAGATCTTCCTTCCATCCTCTTCGAGGAGATAAAAAGTTAGGAAAATCATAGAGGTCTCTAAGAAAGCACCAAATGACAAGCGAACTTTTCATTCAATTTGTGAGGACATGTGGGAACAGAACACAACATAACATTAGTTTTCTCTTGAATAGCTTTTTGCTCTCCAAAAAAAAAGGAGAAAGGAAGGAGTTGATATCATGACCTTTTTTCTAACTCTTGGCAAAAACTCAAAGAGTCATAATTAAGTTCATAAAGTGAGGATTAATTAAGGGGACAGGGTTTTTGTCATTGAAGTCTTTCGATTTGAATTTTTCTTTTTAATTTGTAAAAACCGTTTCATAAAAGACTTGGGAAGTTATTTTTGGTATGATAATAGTCATCGAGTGAGCACAAATTGTTCTTTGAAATGGATTCTAGAAAAATTTAATTTCTCTCAGGCTGAAAATAACTCAAAAAATTCTGCGGTTGTGTGTATGATGACCCTTCAGTCAAAGAAACCAAAAACACTGCTAGCCCGTTCCCATGTCTTGTTCATATCTAGAAAACTATAGTTTCTAAATTTAAGGGGATGTAAATAATCTGCCCTCAGTTTTGAAGGGAAAAATTATAATCCAACTTTGTTTGAAATTTTGAAAAGGTGACAAATCATAATATACATCTCCTTATAGATCCGAATTCAATATTTTCCTTACCGTGAAAGGTTAGGGTCTGATCATAATTTTATTTGATAAATTTTTGTGGTGGATCAAATGACACACCACCCCAATACACACTACCAAAATTCTTCATTCAAGACTTTGAAGCCACAATCAAAAAGAAAATTAGCTTCTTCAATTGAAAAATCTTAGGACTTGTACTGAACAAAATAATTTGATTCTCAAACTCTCAGGAAATTCTGCAATCTGGCGCCAAAATTCTTGTCTTAATTCCAAATCTTCAAACAAACAAAAAATTATCTTATTCACCAACTCTTTTGAATAAAAAAATTGCTGAATAATCTCTCAAACATTTAAAATTTTTTTTAACCCAAAGATATCCAAAAGCCTCCAGCAAGATCAGAATTTCCTTCTCTGTCCTCATTCAACAATACAAGACACAATTTCTCAATGCTGAAATGAAAAAATATATAATCTTTAAGACGGTATTTTGTTGCCTCAAAGCATATCAGATAAATTAAAATTTAATTTCCCTCCCTTTACTTTCTGCTATCCGAATGAGTCACCACCGCCACCCTGCAAAAATTACTCCCACTCCCCTATTTTCTCAAAAGATCTATGTTGATAGCAAATTTGCCTCCAAACTCTCGTTGAAGCGGCACATTAAATATCCTTCTTCTTTGAAAATTTCATTTCTTTATCTCAATAAGCAAGATGCCGATCTATTAAAGAACCTCGAAAATCCTCTCATGAAACTCCTCAAACAGTCGAAATCTACTCAGAAAATTCATCTTCAAGAATGCAAAATTGCTGAAGTCATTCATCCCAATCATCTGCTTCAACTTATAAAGCTCTCTCAAAAAATCTTATCACTATCGGTTCCTTGCTATTTTCTCAATAAAGAACAATCAAATGCAACCTTACAATGGCTCAAAAGAACCCCCAAACTCAAACAATTCCACTCTATTCTCGAACTCTATCAGATTTTACAAGGCGTCTCCCCATTTGATTTCTTCAAACAGCCCACTCCTCACCAAAAAATTTTCAAAGAAATTCAAAGAAAACGACTTGAAAGTATAGAAATGACTCCCTATGTTGGCATAGAAAATCTCTCTTTCTTCAAAAAGCTCACTGCCATTCGGAAAATCTCTTTTCGAGACCCCATGCGTTACGCAAAGATTAGCGGTGTTTATATAGATAACTCTCTCCTGGTTGAAAATCTCTTCGCAAACATGGCTCAATTACAAGTTCTGGAGTTTTTGGTCCCTGTTGGATTGCGCTCAATATATTCGATTCTTGATTCTATTCCAAATCCGGAACAAATCAAAACTCTTGGCTTTGAGATCAGTGACTTTGTCGCCCAGTCTTATGAAACACATTTTCTAATCACTCTTGCTTTAAACGATTTCAGATCTTTACAATCTTTCAATCTTACTTGTTACACAGAAATTCTAAGCCTTGCTGTCTTGGAAAATTTATCAGAATTTCCTTTCTTACAAGAGCTTTCTTTAACCCTTTCTCTCAAAGCATCCCATTTTCAAGTCCTTGGGAATATTCTCAGAAAACTTTTTGCCTTAAAAACTCTGGATCTTGAGCTGAGGGCCATGCAAGAAGGTGGAGATCTCATTTGCTTGGTTCAAAGCCTGCGTTTCTTAACTCAGCTTCAAAAACTCAACTTGGCTATTTCTCAAGGCTATAAGAAGAATGACGATAACTCAACTTATATAGATCAAGTCGTTTCATTTTTTAGCAAGAGCCTAGAAAATTTCACCTTGCTAAAAAAGCTGAAATTTAACTTTCCATTTGGTAATTATACAGAAGAGCTCTCAGATTTAACAAATGTTCTCAAAAATAAACTTCACGGTCTCGAGAGACTTGAACTTTATTTTGGAAGAAAAGAAATCAAACCTAAAGATTTACAACAATTTGTTCATTCCCTTGAGAAATTGAAAAATCTTGAAATATTAACCCTGCGCGAATTAAATATAAACGAACCAAATATTTTGGTAAGAATGGCGAGAATATTATCCAGAGCAAAGAATCTGATCAAAGTAGATCTTGATGGAATGAAAATAACAACTCCTCCAGATATTCTGGTTGAGATGATGGAGATAATTTTAGCCAAAAAAGGTTTGGAATATTTTCGTATTCAAAGCTTTTACAGTAAGATGACTGAAGAAAATCCAAAGAAGCTCGTCGATATCAAGAGCATACTTGAAAGAAATCCGAACCTAAAGTTTCCTGTTGTGACGACAGATCGTCAAGAACTCATCCAGGGTCTTCAAAATTTCCAGATTTACAAATGGAGTTAAAATAGATCTTCTAATAAATTTTCTTTTGATCCTCTTGGATAAAAAAAAGAATTCTTTTTTTTTTGTTTGCTTAGAAAGTATTTTTCTCTTATCTTCTTTTTCAAATTTGCATTTTGATAACTTATTGAACTAAATTTTTTATTTAATTCTCGCTCATTTCAAAATAGCCTACAAGAATTCTGAAGTTCAAACTCTAAAAAAGTTTCAAGAATTTTTTGCATATTCCAAAAAGCCCTAAATGTTTTTTTTAATCTCATGAAAAAATTCTTTCATCACTTCGAGGCAGAAATCTCAAGAAAATTCTTGTTCTTGGGAAGGAAATAAATTTCAAGAGTCATGCACAGAATTTCTTTTTAATAAAATGTCGAGATTTTCTTCCAGGATTCACAAAAAATTCAAAAATTGCTGATCTTCAGATTTTGAATTTTCTAAATATTGTCATCTCTGTCCAAATTTATTTATTCACTGACGCTTGTCTTAAATAATCAATTCAATATATCTTATTTACAAAAGAAGTGTAGGTTATTATATATCCTTTTCCATTTATTTACATATTGCTTCTAATTTCTCTCAATTTCTTCAATTTTTCATGGTTCTCCGATCTAATCATCCCTTGATTTGAGCTCTGTTCAAATTCATCAATGCCAAAATGAAAATAATTTTTCAATTTTTCAAAATTTTTTTTTTCTGAATTTTTAAAAATGCAAGATCCAGAGATCTTTGAATTAATTCAAAGAACTTTTGAAAATCAAAGTTCTTTATGCATTCAGTCATAAAATTTCACGAATAAAAAGAAAGCAGAAAATAGTCGTTCACTTGGGATGCAAAGAAGTTTCAATTGTAAGAGAAAGCTAAAAAGTTGTTCTCTTTGTGAACAAAAAAATCATTGCTTGTTTTTCTCTACTGATTTTTTAATGTTAATTTTAAGCTAATTTCATCTTTCAAAATATTTCCATTTACTTTTCGAACCTCAAAGCCATCTCTAGAACAACCTAAAGACTAAATTCGCAAGATCAAGTCTTTTATCGAGTCAGTCTGTCTGAGAAAAAAAATCTGTTACAATTTTTCTCATAGATTCTTCTATCTTATGAATTTCATTTTCCGTAGAACTTCAGAAAAATCAATCCAGATCCAGATCCCGACCCCGACTTCTTTCGAGAACTGTAGGGCCAAAATTCAAAAAAGATTTCTTGGAGAAAACAATTTTCAAAAATTCTTGATAGCACAAAGAATCTGAAGAATATTCCAGAAGAATGAAATTCAAATTTATTCCTCTAAAGTTTGTTCGATGAGAACTCAATTTTTTCTCTTTCTTGTTTTTCTTCTTCGATTCTTCAATTTGGATTCTCTGAAACCAATCCAAGCAAATCTTTGTTTGACTCAAAACTTGGAAAATCTAACGTTCTCAAATATTTGTTGGGAAATCAAATGCAGTCTGGATCTTTTCGAAAACCCAGACCTCTGATTGCGTTTAGAATTGTTAGCCAAAATCAAGTTTCCTAACGCAGGCCTTGACGTTTCTCGTTATTTAACGCACTCAACATCCAGAAAACATTTTTTGGTTTGGTTTTTGAATTCAAGAAAATTCGAGAATCGTCGCCTGAGAAATCAACAAATAAGAGCGAAATTTTTCTTTAGAAAAAAAAACTGATTTTTTTTTCTTTTCGAGAGACTCTTCTTCCATAAGCAAAACTCTCATTATCCTGAAGAACCAAAGACTGCTTCAAGATTTTTGTGAAAAAAAAATTCAAAATCGAATTTTACTCAAATAGTAAATTGCAAATCAAAAACATGAAAATCGAATTTTAGCCAAATTCTTTTTCAAGTCCAAGACCAACTCCAAAAATATTGACTTTTTGAGTTTTATTTGCCTAACTTTCTTTACATTCGCTTTTAATTTCGCTTGCGACCCAAACAATTTTGCAAATCACTTCCAAACTAGCAATATTTAACTGAATTTTCTAAAAGAAAAACTCATCTGACTCTTTGATGTTATTTCATGTAAAAAGCTTAAAATCAAGACTTTCAGCTCAATTAGAAAAATAGCTATGAGAAAACTTGGCAGAACCAAAGATAAAAAAAAATCTGTTGAGAAATTTGTCGGAAAAAGGATAAATTCCGAATCAGCTTTTTCAATTAAAAGCCCATTTTCGCATGATTATAAAAGTTCCTTGCAGGAAAAATTTCTCCTTTTCTTTAATTCGAAAATTTTCAGTCAGGATTTCTGGTATGAAGACACAAGCATATTTTTATCCCCAATCCCATGAAAACAGATTTTAGCAGTTTCCTATATACAGAATTCTTTCTTTAAAATAACTGCTTTTAATGCTACAAATTTGTTGAGAGTTTCAAAAATCCATAGGAAACGCAAAAGAAAAAAATGTTCATAAGGGTGTTCTCTTTTTTCCTGGTCCTCTAGATAAGTCCTGACTTATCTCCCAAAGATTTGAAATTTTCGAGAAATTTCAAGAGTTTTTAGCCACAGTTAGCTTCCTCTTCAAAGAAAAAATTTTTTTCACTGTTGTTTGATTTCTCATTTCTAAGCTTGCTAAATGAAAAAAAGAAAAAAGCAAGTTATTTTTAACTGCTTGCATGACAAGGATTTTTGGCATTGAACCTTTGGATTCTCAAATCCCCTTGATTTCTTGGAAATTTTCTCAAAGCATTGGAAAAAAGACCTACAAAAAGCCTTTTGAGTCATCTGTTTCTTGAAGTTTTCTCTTTAAAATTACACCCCATGTGCTTTAAAAAGAACCTAATTTCAAAGGGTTTTTTTGTTGCCAAATTTTAACGTTCAAGTTGGCTCAAAAGTTCGAATGATTAATTTTGTTGTAAGCTGCTATTTGAAAAATAAAAGTAACTGTCCCTTTGTATGAAGAATTCAGGTTAAACTTTGATTGGAAACCAAATCCCATGCATTTTCAAGTCCTTGAGCCACTTGGAAAATTGACGGGCAGGTGAACTCTTGGACTAATTCAAGGCGTTAGAACGCATTGATGAGTTCTGACTAATACAGAAGCATTCGTGATTTTCAGATCACATTGAACGCATTGATGACCGATGAAATGGTAACGCACAGAATTATTTTCTTAAAAGTGAACACGTTTTCTATGAATTACAAAGCGTTCGCCTGATTCTATGTTAAAACTAGGCAAGCCAAGTTCGAAAAAAGTCGAAAAGACATCTCCAAAATTTTGAGCTTCAACTTTTCCCTTTAAACTATTCAAAAAAATTCTTCCTTTTTTCCTCATCGCAATGAAAGTCTTGTCCTTTATAAGAGGTTCTTTCTCAAGAAAATTATTTCAAAAGGGATCATGAAAGGAAGAGTTTTTGTGTGAAACGTGTCAACTTTTAAAACCAAAAAGAAAGTTGATCGATTTGCTTTGTGGCTTCAGAATATAATTTAACTGACCATTTGAATCAACGGATTTTTCAATTCAATTCAAGCCACCAAATATTCTTGAAAACCAAGACCTTCATCGATAAACCATGGAGATTTTTGCTTTTCATCGTTCACTCTTTTTGATGATAGAAGATATCATAACTGAGCCTACTTCAGGTTCATATGTTGGCTAGTTTAGCATTTTAGCTATTTTTCCACATTATGTAGTTTTTTTATTGAGTATTAATCTTGCCTAGCATTCTGTGGTCAAAAACATGACGAAAAATTTGAATGAAAAAAGAATGGACTTCAAAGGATCGAGAAGAACCCATCCAGAGCGGGAGCAATCAGATGCTCTCCCTTGGTTCTTCAAAGGACAAGCTTCATCCCTTATGAAATCAAATCCAAAAATTCATAAAAATACACTTCAAAAGCGAGAAGTAGACTCAAAAGGTTAAGCAATTAGAAGAAGATATGAGAAGTTCATAAGAACGTAACAGTTCTGGGCTTCAAGTTAAGGGGAAACTGTGAGAAGCTCTTTTCTTACAGCTGAAATCTTTTTCCTTCTGGAATAGTCTTTAATTTTTCTGAAGCTTTAACTTTGAGACTTTGAATTTGTTTTTGGAAGTTTTTAATGAGATTAAGAGCATGTAAAGAAAAGAAAGAACAACATACATGGAAAGATGCATGATTTCTTGACGAAAGGAGAAAACATCACATAATAATCACAAACAAAAATCAAACAAAATATTTAAAGGTGATTTCTCGTTTTCATAACTAGTCTTTTCTGATCGATATTTCTCGATTTATTCTCTTTCAGCTCTTCCTTGGAAAAAATCGGAAATTCTTCTATTTAGCCAAAACAAACCTCATATTTTCATTTGAAACAAGTCTTCATTAATCCTTGCAAATCTTCGAGAAATTTCTATAGTCCTGACTTTATCATTATTTCCATTACGTTCGAAACAAAACTTGAACATTAGTTTCCTCTCTTCAATATTCATCAGTCAAAGCAAAATCAAAATACTTTCATCTCTTTCTCGTTCTTTCTCCATCCTTAATCTCAACACGAAGATTCTCTTCATTATTTTTTCATTCAACTGTCCCCATATTCCTTCATATCTCTCTAATCGAACCTTATTCACTTCATCTTTCACCCCCTGGAACAAAAACCAAGTTTCTATTCACACTTTTTCGAAGATTCAAGCTTTGCTACACAAATCATTCAAGATCATAAAAACTCCTTCTTTTTTAACAAATCCCTTTGGACAATGGTAGACAAAATGCCAGGACCCACACTTTACCGCAATCTTTTCTAACTCTCAAGGCAACTGTTTTTGAGTTAATGCGAATTAAGCCTTCGAAATGCTTCTCCATAAGCCTTAATCTAGGATAAAATTTAATCAGTTAAATTAATTTGCTTGTCAAATTCTTTCTTACAACTCACCGCTTATTCCCCCTCTTAAATCCTTTCTCCTCTCAGTGAGATTCTTTCCTCTTAGACCTCCACTTTCTTCATAGTTTCCTCTAAGTCCTCCAGATCAACTATCATCTCTATATGAAAAGAATTTTTTTCATAGAAACTATAACGGCGTTAAGCTATCTCGCTGAAAGGTCAGGATTATGAAGAGTAGAGTTTATTCAGTTTCAAGAAGAGCAAGAAAACACCAAGCAAGATCTGCCTCCTCCAATTTCGAGGCCAAAAACATTCACACTCCAAACTCACCCATCTTTGAGTCAGACATTCACAGACATTTTTCCCTTAAAAATGAACCTGAAAAAAACACCTCAGCCTTATAAATTCAATATGACTTCGATGTTTTCTAGCATAGTTGAATATTTCAAGACTAGACATGACCCTTTCACTAACGCAACTCAATTCTGCCTTTATTTAATCAACTTCCCCTAGTGTTCAGATGTTAGGTGTGATCACTTAAAATTTATTAAATTCCTAGTCATCCAAAATTCGTATTTTTGCCCACCTCCACTGTGACTTGTCGCTACTGTCACAAAAACTCCATTTATCCTTGATGTAATTTAACTAAACCATGGCCTAGTTACACTTCAGAAGGTTTCAAAGTGTTTCTAGCATTCAATCGAAGATTTATTCGAAAAATTTTAATCTCAATTTTCTCCCTTATAAACATATAATGAAACGGGAACCTCAATAAAAGTCGCAAACTTCTTAATTTCACCTAAAGGTTTCTTATTGGAAAGTTCGAAGAGTTTAAAACCGACTGTTAAGTTTTTTTTTTTAACAGATTTTAATCTTGCTTGTCCAACAAAATCTCTGCTTCCGTTTAAATTGGGTTATTTTATTTTATTCAAATTAGCAGAGCGTTCGTAAATTCATCATGCTCATTCTGTCAAAAAAAACCTCTTCGTATGATAATCAAGTCTCTTCTTCTAAACGCAGATTCAACTAAACCACAACTGATTCAGTTTATTTCCCAAAAAATCTTTCAGTATTCAACCAATCTCCCACTTCTTTTTACTTCTGATGCGGCCTTATTCTCTTCTTCACATTTAAATTCCAATTAATTTTTTTATCTCCCAACTGTCACTCATTTTATCGCATTTTAATCTTGCTTTAAAATCTTTTGTTGCCTGTTTCTATTAAGGCAAACCTCATCTCCTCAAACCAAAAAACCCTCAACGTGAATGGCCTTCAACTAAAATTCCCTTTCTCTCTCCTCCCTATCGTCTACAAATCAGCATTTTTCAAGCTCTCGTATCGAAACCATTATGAAAGCAGAGCTTTTATCTCAGTTACATCCATAGATTTTGACAGGAGAAATGATTTAAAAGTGAGAAAACAGTGATGTAAATACTTTAGCAAATGAGTAATTTTGAAACTAATTTTAAAGGCAAAGATTAATTTTTTTTAATTTGTAAAACTACGAATCAAATGAAAAGCTAAAGGAAAACTTTGAGCATAAAAACCCCTCCTTTCTTTCAGCCCTCTTAGGCTTCTTTCACGGAACCGAACAAAATGGTTCAAAAGCAGACCTGGTTTCACCAAAGAAACTTGAAAATTAATGAATCAGATTTATGTGAAGGGAAAATCCTGTCAATAATTTGAATTTTTCAGGGTTCGTAATTTTTGTAAATTTTCAGAGGTAAATCAAAACAAACACCCTTGAAAAACTGAAAATATCCTTCACATGGTGCTAGTCTCATACTCTCTATCAAGCAAGTTTCCACCCATAAAGAGAGAGAGAGGAGTCGTCCAAGATCAAGAGTAGCAATCGAAAGTGCAATGTACGCACAATTAAATTAAAACTAAAATTCGAATGAAACGTTAGGGTTCGTGCCTTTAGATGTAAAAAAATAATACGCAGATTAAATTGAATGAACCAAATTTCGTCATCTCCCAACTTAATTAAAAAGTACAAAAAACTGTTTAAAACTAAGCTCTCTGGTCTTAAAATTGCTTTCACAAGTCTCTATTCGGTTATTTTTATTCAAAAATCCTTTTAGAACCTCATTAAGATCTCTATCTCACTGTTTTGGTTGATTTTCCCCATCATTATCTTTTAAATGGGCTCTTCCTTCATCCCATTAAACCGAATAATTCAGTTTCGCTTTTTCAATTTATTTGATAGGTAATTATTCAATTTCCCCACTTTCTAAATTTGAAGTGTTTTAATTTGCATTATTTTCTTTCTTTCCAAATTTCGATTCGAGAAAATCTTAAAACAAAACTCCAACTTTATCTCTTTAACCATTATGTAAACCTGTTCAGCCTTCTCTGTCTTGAAAATTATGGGCTCCCTAGCTCCCAGAATCTCCCGCTGAGAATCCTCCAAGGCTTTAACGCTTTAAGTCCCTATGCCCTTGTCCCACCAGCCAATTTTTTTGAGGGGAAAAATAAGTTAAAAAACTCGAATCGAATCAAAAGTATGGTCTTTTGATTTAATTTTTTTTGTAAAAGTGGCGAAATAATAAAGCTTTGAATTGAAAAAAATTTCATTTAAAAAATAATTAGATTTCCCTTAAATATCTAAAATTGGTTTTTATTATTTTTGTTATTAAAATTTAAGCCAAACCCATGAACAAATATTCCCAAGACAACACTCCATACACCTCCCTTCCTTTCCCTGCCAACTTTGGCTCTCTCCCTCCCTACCTTGAAAATTCCCAATCAAATCTTCTCACCCAAATGGCCAACAAACTCCAATATCCAACTCTCAACCCTTTTCTTACTCCCCAACAACTAATCTATCAACAATTAGCTCAACAAAACAGTCTCCAGAGCTACCAGCTTTACTACAGCACTCTTCTCCAATTAAAACAGCAGCAAGAGAATCAACTTATCCAGCAGACTCTTCTTGCTAACGTCACGAAAGAAGATGACCTCCCCATTCGCAATGCTTCACCAAGCTCATCCCAGCTTTCCAGCATCACAGGTTTCTCTTCTTTCTTTGTTCATTCTCTTACCTGTTTTAGCTCCTTCCAAGACATCACTTGATAAGCCTCTGGTGCTCCTCCAAGAGGACCCAAAATCCTCTAGTATATTAAAACAAACAAGAAAAATCGCTAAAGCTCCTCGAAACCTGATCCCAAGCTGTGACTCTGGAAGCTCCCAAGATGAAAAATGCAGAAAGACCAGAAAGATCTGGACTCATGCCGAAGATACCAAGCTTCTCGCCCTTATTGAGAAATATGGAATGAAATGGACAGATATTGGAAGAGAAATTGGAGGAAGAACAGGAAAGCAGGTCAGAGACAGATATCTCAATAATTTGAGATCAGACCTGACCAATACACCCTGGACTCCTGAAGAAGACGAGCTCTTGAAGTCACTATATTATATATTGGGAAGTAAATGGTGTGTAGTAGCCATTTATTTGCCCGGAAGAAGTGAGGCCCAAGTAAAAAACAGGTTCTACAAGCAAATAAAAGGTGAGCTAAGACCTGAAGAAGATAAGAAAAGGATAATAAACATTATTCTGAATTGGAGGAAGAATTTTCTTGAAGAAAATAAAGATCAAGATCTAAAAGATTTGCCTCCAATTAAAAAGGAAAATTCTAACGCCTCACAACAAGGATTAATGAGCATCGAACAAGTCCTCACTTTACTCTACCATAAAAAAGACATTTCAAATATTTACATCAGCCGAAAACTTATCAATAATATGCCTCTTTTAGACCTCCTTGTCCACCCTGAAGAAGACCAAAACCAAGAAGAAAGCAACCCTAATAAAACCAAAATTAAAAAAGAAAATGATTTCCAAGAATAAAGGGTTGATGAGGCTTTCTATATAAATGTCTCCATTGCCTCAGCTCCCAGCCAATATTGCCGAAGAAGGTGTATTGGCAAATATTATTTTGATATGATAAATTTCTATAGTTTAGATTATATCAGTATTTTTTTTTTATATTTGAAGTTATTCTTTACTCAATTTATATAATTATCCATTCATTTCATCATTTGTGGAAAAGGATTTATGCTGTATTTGTATACCTTAACTCTCATACATATCACTGTATATCAAATCCTTTTAACCCCTCCCAAACGAAACCCATTCAAATCTCCTCTCTTCTTGTTTAAAAATCTTGAATAAAATTTTCAAATCTCTCCTGTCTGTTTGGGGTCAGTTCCTTTATTGTTTTCAGACATGAAAAAATTCTCGAGGCCTCTTAATCCTTCAAGAAGAAAAATTTTCTCATTCTTTTTGACTTCCTCAATATGATTGTAGCATTTTTCTTCTCAAAAAATAAAAAAATTTCTTAGCACTAAAAATTTAGAGGATTTATTTCCAAGTCTCACAAAAAAATATCAATAGTCTATTTAAGAAATCACAAATCAAAAGGAGTGACTCTCAGCAATTAATTCCAAAAAAAGCTATTCAAAAAAGTTTTTTTTCATTGATATGCGTTTGCAAAACATTTTGATCATCAAAGAAGAAATAATTGCGTTCCGTGTTACCAAAATACCGATTAAAAAGATTTTGACAGATAAATTGGGGCGCTTTTGACCATTTTGCGTTAGTTCATTGCGTTCTTAAACATTTTCATTAATTCCTTGTTTTTTTACAGGATTGCACTGTCTTGTCTTAAAATATCCTTTTCCTCCTTTCGTTAGTATCAACTGAATTTTTTTTTCTTTCAAAAACCTTCAAATCCATTCGCTCTTTTTTGAAAATTTTTTGGGGTGAAAACATTCTCGAGAGATTAAGCCAAACATTGAATAGCTTTATCTAAAACATATAAACCCCTTCTTTTTATTCAAATAATAACGACAGAGAATGAAAAGCATTTTTTTTGAATCGAATTGGGTGTTGATTGTTGATAGATGAATGGAATTATGGAATGCAACTAGTCAGGATACAGGATAGTTTTACAATATAAAAAAGGACCAGTCAGTGAAGACTCAAAATGAGAATGCAGCAATGCTATAAAATCTAAGGTGATGGATAGAGATATGAATGAAGATGATAAAAGAAAATTATTTTCACAAGTTTATAATGCACATAAAAATAAAATGACATTAGATGAGATGAACCTTCAGGTTTGCCGGATCCTATTCAGTCAGCCTAATCTTAAATAACCTAACAGCCTTTTTGGAAGCTGCTGCTGTTTGAAAGTAGTTGAATTTTCGCTCGAAAATTTAAATTATTTCCAAGGACTTTTTTTTTTGCCGCCGGAATTTTTTTGCTATGAACGAATCACGTCCATTTAAAAAAAATTCAGTTGGCCTTTTAGAAAAACTGTCAGATGCTTCTTTGTTCAGAAAACTCTTGCTTTAAAGAATGCTGAGATTCTTCTTCTTCTTCTTCATTCATGTTTCCTGATTTATCTCCTTCGAGTTTTGCAATCACGGTATTTAACCATTCCATTGGTGTCTTCATTTCAAATAAACTCTCAATACTCTTGGAGACTCTCTCGCTTGACTTGGGGCTTTTGAAAATATCCTCCAAAATTGAACAAACTTTTGCACCGGTCCTTTCTTGAGCTGCTTCCATAAAATGCTCAATTTTCACTTGAGCTCCTTGATTATAGGCTGTCTTCCATTCTTGTATGATCTTCAGCAAATAAGGCTTATCAGCGCGAGGTCTCAAATCTCCCTTGATCTGCTTGTAAAATCGGTTTTTAACTTGAGACTCGCATCTTCCTGGCAAGTACACTGCAATCTTACTCCATCTGCTGCCGACAATATAATACATCAATTTAAGCAATTCATCTTCTTCATCTGTCCAGTTCTGAGACGTAATACCAGATCTCAGGTTATTTAAATATCGGTCGCGGACCTGCTTGCAGCTTCTGCCTCCGATAATTTCTCCTATTTTGGTCCATTTTCTTCCATAGATTTCTATCAATGATAACAGCTGCTCATCTTCTCTCTTGGTCCATAAATTTCTGATTTTTCTCACTTTCTCGCCATTTCTGGTCTTTTTGGGCTGCTCTTCACTTGGTTTCTTTACAATCTTTTTACTTGCACTCAACAATTTTGAACTCTTCTTCATCTTTCTTCCTTCTTCAGGAAATTGGTCACTTGACTCATTTACGGTGTGTTCTTGACCTATTTGAAGTTAACCGAATAAAAGGACTTGAATTTTACCTGGAAGAACTGAATCCGTAGAAGGGGACTGAAACTCGTGCTTAACAACCAAATTTTCTTCCTCTTTGAGAGCGCTGGGAAAGGCAAACTCTTCCTTCATGAAGGCTCGGGAGTCATTGAACAATTTTGTAGCCAAAAGAGGGTTGGGGAATGGGTTAAAGTTTTGAGATTGGTAGAAAAGCTGTTGAGGTGTTAGGAAGTTGGGGAATTGGTTAAATTTCAACATCAGGTCATGATACGCCTGTTGGGGAAGAAAGGATTCGGGTTTGCTGGGGACTGAGTTTGAAAGGACCTGATTCTGATACCACCAAAGAAAGGCTTTCTGTTGAGATATCACGTTCATTTGAGCAACAAATTATTTTTTTTAATTTGATTTTTATTTTTTTTTGTTTTCTAATTTTAACTTCGAAATAATTAATTCGTCACTCAACTTTAAAAATCCAATTAAATTAAACTGAATACTAAAATTAGCCCCGATTTTTTTCCACTCTCTCAATCATCAACCGATATTCTATAAACTTCAAATTTTCGATAAAATTTTATCAACCCAAGATTCTTATTTTATCTCCCCTTCAAGTTACCTTTCCTTTCAAAACCTCTCTTCTCGCACCCTTACCCTAACCCGCCTTTCTCGTTTTCAAATTTCGCCCTAGCTAGATCCTTTTTCTCTTAAATCCTCTTATTCATTGTCTAATAAGGCGGGTTAAGCCGTTTTCATCTTGCCTCCACCATCAATTTATCTTGTTGCTCTCGTCACGAATGAAACCAAACATTTAATTTCTCGCCTAAATTATTTTATTGACAGCGAATAAAAAGGTTTTTTCCATGTCTGATTCAAAAAAAAAAGGCAAATTAAACAAGCCATAAAATGTTCACTTTTGATTGAAAAATTCGAGTTTTCCCAAAAATGCAATTCTCCTCTCTCCTCATTTCTTTACCTCAATCAAACGTGCTTTCCCATTCAACGCAAAATTAATCAGTCTCTTCAAAACACACGAATTAATCAGAATCTATAGGTTGTAATGATTCTGTGAACACACTTTAAAT
>Ga0182738_1002676_pt1 | contig 21007 bp, 20 predicted proteins | sample eDN5th30CBELigMG_FD_128876 | JGI IMG/M metagenome (GOLD analysis project Ga0182738, IMG submission 128876) | Enriched Miracle-Growth compost microbial communities from Emeryville, California, USA - eDNA 5th pass 30_C BE-Lig MG (version 2)... ... | reverse complement strand
GCGTTCTGAACTTCGTCAGCCTGCATCGACGAATTCCAGGAATTCGCCTGCTTCGGCTTCCTTGTCAGAACACAAATCGCTCGATCTCGCCTGACAAAGCACCTTTCCGGAGAGACTCTTAGAAGATAAGGAGCTGAATGTGCTCTAAAATTCGGAGTTTCGAGTGGATTCGCCCCGTGTCGACTGCATTCCGCCACGCGGCGAGTCGACTTTCATCGGTTGAAACACGCGCTGCGCGGACTCAAGGCAGAGCAACTTACTCTCTGGTCAGGAAAAGCAGGAAGGTAACGAATAAATAACACTTCGTAATCCGTTTTCATGAGACCTGTTTCGCTGGATCGCACTACTCCCGTATTGACCGTGTTCCGCCACGTGGCGAGTTGTTTTTTATCAGTCGAAACTCGCATTGCGGGGGCTCCGGCCAGAGCAACTTGCTCTCATCCCGGGTCGAAATTTGCTTTTTCAGTTGAGAATTCACATAGAAAATCTCTATTGTGAGAGGTTCAAGAATATTGCTGACATTCTGGCAATACTGGTATTGATGCATAAGGTCAGTTAAATTCCAGCGCCCGAATCCGTTTTAATGAGACTCCCAACCGCATCACTCACGCGCTTCCCTGCCCCCCGGGCCGCCGAATTCAAATTCAGAAGGTTCAAACATGTTTTCCCGCTCAATGAAAATTGCCGCCCTCTTCTGTTTCTGCAGTGCGATTCTGTGGAGTTGGGCTGGAACTACTGGGGCTCAGGAAGATGGGCCCGCCACCGGTGATGCCGCACCTCCTGCGGCCGCAGCGGAAACACCTCCCGCTGCTCCCAATGTCCCTGGAGGCGAACATCTTGAAACGGGCCACGAACGCAGCTTTCTCAGCTGGGTGATCGAATCGTCCGGCTGGATCGGAGCGGTGATCCTGTTGCTGTCGATTTACTTCGTGGCGTTGGTTTTCCGGCAATTTATGGAATTGCGGCCGCAGAACATTGCTCCTCCCGAATTGCTGGAAGAGTGTGAAAATCTATTGAAAGCCCGAGATTTTCAAGGTATCTACCGGGTCGCAAAAGCAGACGATTCAATGCTGGGGTCATTGCTGACGACCGGAATGTCTGAACTCCAGTTCGGTTTACCGGAAGCACGTGAAGCCATGGATCGTCAGGCCGAAGTGCATATCGTCAACATGGAAAAGCAGATCAGCATGATGGCCGTGCTGGGAACGCTGGGGCCCATGATTGGACTGCTGGGCACGCTCAAGGGGATGATCGGCAGCTTCAGCGTGATTGCGTTGTCCGATACTCAGTTGAAAGCGAGTGAAGTGGCCGGCGGGATTTCGGAAGCGCTGCTGCTGACGTTCGAAGGGGTGGGCCTGTCTGTGCCCGCCATCTATTTTTACGCATTCTTCCGGAATCGTGTCTCTTCACTGGGGACGGAAGCCATGCACGTTTCCGACATTTTCATCCGTCGCCTGAATACCATGTATCGTGGCGGCAAGGGAGCTGCGGAAAGCTCTGAAGTGGCAGAATGACACCAGAAAGGGCCCGGAGCGACAAAATCAGCTTGCAGTATCGATCCTGTTTTATTCATTTTAGTGAGTTCGGAACAAATCCATGAGCGGCAGCGTTAATGGCGAAAATCGCGCCGAGCCGAATTTGACCCCCATGCTCGACATGGTGTTCCAGCTGATCACGTTCTTCATGCTGGTGATCAACTTCAAATCGGCCTCGTTAGATCTGTCTCTGAAGTTGCCGGTGATTGGGTCTGCCCAACCGCTGGACACGCAGGGAGTTGAGGATATGCTCATCCTCAATATCAATAATCAGGGACAACTGCTGGTTTACGGAGCAGTCACCCCTTTGGAGAACTTTCTGGCCAAGGAAGCCCGTGCCTCGCGGATGAAGCTTCCTCCCGCTGACCAGAAAAAGGCCGATATCGAGCTCCCCACGTCCGTAATTATTCGCGCTGATAAGGGAGTCTCGTTTAAAGACATCAATCGTGTTTTTACCGAATGTCAGGCACGCGGATTCCGCAAATTCTCCCTGAAGGCCTTTAATATGGAGGAGACCAGCGCGTGAGACGTCGAAAAAAAAGAGGAGCGGGTGAAGTCGAATTGAATCTGGCAGCCATGCTGGACATGGCGTTCCAGTTGCTGACATTCTTCATTTTGACATTTCGCCCTTCTCCCATTGAAGGTCAGATTGCACTGAATCTGCCTCCCCCGATTGCAGTGACCAACGTGAATCAGGTTCGTGCCGCAGCGGGGACCGGTGGTGGAGATGCCAGTGTTGTTCCCGGAACCGGTACGCTGGTGCTGACATTGCACGCCACTCCGGATGGAAAGCTGAAGGATCTGGTGTTTGGTGCCCGGCCGTTGTTGCGAGGCCCCATTGATCGCGGAGGGCTGTCGCTGCTCAATACAGAGCTGGAGAATCTGCTGGCCACTCCCGCTGGAGCGTTCGATGCGGTACAATTACATGTTGATCCGGCGCTCGACTATGAGACGTTTCTGTCGATCATGGTGACGTGCTCCAAACAGAAAACGCCGGATGGGAAGCCGCTCGAAAAGCTGAGTTTCGTGGAGTTGAAGTCGAAATGACCAGGCAACGATTTTCCCAGCGTCAAGGCAGCCGTGGATATCTTCCCCCTGCCCGAGAGTCTCGTCGGATGCTCTCGATGCTGGGAATGCTGATATTGCTGGGGTTTATGATTGCGCACGCCAGTCGCCCTCAAACCTGGTACTGGCTGGCGCAGAATGAGGCACAGGGCGGACCCGGAGCGGAAATCCCACCTGCCAGGCCCGATGAGGAAGTCCCGCAAAATCCTGAAATTCTGGTCCCGAATCCCACTGACCAGGACCCGGAGGAATGGGCCGAGGTCGTGGATCTGTTTCGTAACGTGCGCGACAAGATCCCGATGGAAATCGAAGAAATGCCTCCTTATTGGCGGCTTTTCAAATGGGCTCGCGCGCAAACCATGGAGTCAATGGAGCAGCGGTCTCAAAAAGCTCCTTTCTTCACACAGTTCTGGGAGCAGTCCGATAAAACTCGCGGTAAGCTGGTCACCCTGCGGTTACATCTGCGCCGGGTACTCTCTCATGAAGCTCCGGAAAACTCGGCCGGCGTGACGCGTGTCTACGAATACTGGGGGGTCACGGATGAATCACGCGGACATCCCTATGTAGTGATCACCAGTGACATGCCGCCAACATTCACGGAAGGGGCACATGTCGAACTGGAAGCGGTCTTCTGCGGCTACTTCCTGAAAGTCCTGGGCTATGAAGCCTCCGACGCCAAACGTGGAGCCCCCTTGCTGATCGGCAAGATCCGTGCGCTCCCAGCTGCTCCTTCGCTGCTCAAAGATCCTGAACAGGGACGGTTTGAATTCTGGCAGGGGCTGATTGGCGGAGCCATCGTTCTCGGCCTGCTGATCGTGGCCCGGCTGATGTATCGTCCTCGGAAGAAAAGTGTCAGTCAACAACAACTCCATGCTTCCATCGATGATGACGCAGAGCAATGGCTGGCTCAAGGAGGAATCTCTGGCGGAGAACGGAGAAACGAGGAACGGAGAAACGGGGAGCGGGCGAACGGGGAAACGGCTCATGGGGTACCAGCGCCCGGTGATGCTGATCGCCCCAATCTCCCAGACTTCTCTCTTGATGATCAGTCTTGATGATCAGTCTTGATGATCAGCCTTGATGATCAGCCGGCCCGCAGTCTCAAAATTCAGATCTTGCGACAAGTCCCTGGAAATCGAGAGCATTCGAGCGCATGAACTCCGCATCGACCGCGTCCCGCCACGCGGCGAGTTGCATTTCACCAGTCGAAACGCGTGCTGCGCGGGCCCAGGCCAGAGCAACTTGCTCTAACCCGGTTTGCTTTGAGATTCAAGCGCCACCAGGAATTTGATAAATCGCAGATGAGCCTGAAAACGAGGATCGGCGACGGGGTGTCTGGAATCGACGCGGCGGTGTTGTTTTTCTCGCGAGGCCCATCCAGCTTGAATGGCAGACTTCCGCTGGCGGATCTGAGCGGGCGTCGGATTTCTGTCGCGGCGGTTTCCGGAACGATTTCGAGTGAGAGGTTTCTGGTTCATTACATCCATTCCTGCGGAGAGAGGTTCCGTCAAGTGTTGTGCCACTGCTCAGTTCTGGAGCAATCATCGCGAAGCGTCCTCCGTTGTCGGACCCGACGATTCCACCTGCCCAATTTTTGAAAGTGACATTGCCCTGGGAGTGTTTTTAAGACCGTCAAAGTCAACGTGAACCTGAAGGTCTTCTCTTCTTTCCTATTTCACAAAAGATGAGAAGTCGGAGAATTCTGGTCGTCCGTTTCAAAATTGAAACGTCCATGCGTTAAGATGTATCGACCAGACCGAATTTTCCGTTTATGTGCCGAGCCAGCAGTCGGCATCTCCCTCAACAAGATCCTGAACTGATGTCTTCCCCTTCCGCAGATCTCCTGCCTGCAGTTCTCGGACAAATTCCCAGCGGACTTGCCATACTGACTGCCCGCAGCCCGGATGGACAGGAAACCGGGATGCTGGCCAGTTGGGTCCAGCAAGCTGCCTTCGAGCCTCCTGCCATCACGATTGCTGTGAACAAATCTCGCTATCTGCATGGCTGGCTCAGCCTTGGCTCGAGCCTTGCCATCAGCCTGCTGGGAGAAACTCAGAAGCAGATGCTGGGACACTTTGGCAAAGGGTTCGATCCCGGCACACCCGCCTTCTCCGGCCTGGCCATCTCACGCACTCCCAGCGGCTTACCCGTCCTGACAGACTCCACTGGCTGGCTGGAAGGCACGATTTCCGCCATGCTGGATGCGGGAGATCATCCCGTTTTACTTGTCCAGCTCTCTGCAGCAGGTGCGGGATCACGGTCCGGCACAGAAAAGCCATGGGTGCATCTCCGCAAAAATGGATTGCACTATTAAGGAACCCTACACAAAACTTGCTCGCGGAGTAGAAATTTCTCCATGGGCTGGGAGGTTTTGTTCGCGGCAGTAAAATTCGCACTGCGTGATAATCAGAGGCACCTGCAAAGTTCTTCAGCGAGGTTCGAAATGAAACAAGCCGAGCGATTCGGAATCGGAATGCCCACCTTCGCTTGCGGGCGGAATGGTATTTTGTCTGTGCCGATCCAGACCGGAGCAGTCTGCTTCCGAATCCTGATCAGTGCTGCCATGCTCTGGTTGCTTTATGCAGCCTGTGCGGTGCCGGCCATGTCGGCAGATCTGCCGGTGGAAGATGACTATTACCCCATCACTCGCGGAGAAATTCCCCCCGGCGCAGTGATTGAACCGTGCGGGTTCGACCTGCTGGCAGATGGCCGTCTGGCCCTGGTGACTCGTCGCGGCGAAGTCTGGATGATCAAAGATCCATTCTCCAAAGAATTGAAGGCTGGTCAGTTCACCCGATTCGCACATGGGTTGCATGAACCGCTCAGTCTGGATGAACGTGATGGCTGGCTGTACATCGTGCAACGACCGGAAGTCAGCCGCATTCAAGATACGGACGGAGACGGACGGGCGGATCTCTATGAAGCGATTAGCGATGACTGGGAAATTACCGGCGACTATCACGAATACGCCTTCGGTTCGAAATTTGATTCTGAAGGAAATCTCTGGGTGACGTTGTGTCTGACCGGTTCGTTTACCAGTGAAGCCCCTTATCGTGGCTGGTGCGTGCGGGTCTCGGCGGATGGCAAAATGCTGCCGACGACCAGCGGAGTTCGCTCGCCCGGTGGAGTGGGGGCCGGACCGGATGGGACGATTTTCTATGTCGATAATCAGGGGCCGTGGAATGGAACCTGCGGACTCAAGCCGCTTCGTCCGGGACACTTCGTCGGTAATCCCAGCGGCTTTCGATGGTACGAACTGGCGGCACCCGTACTTGGAAATGCTCCCAAACTCCCGGAATCAGGCAGTCGGCTTCATCTGGAAGCGGACAAGATCCCGGAACTGGATCGCCCGGCTATTCTCTTTCCTTACAAAAAAATGGGGCAGTCGGCTGCGGGTATTGCCACAGATATTTCCAATGGGAAATTTGGCCCCTTTGCCGGCCAGATCTTTGTCGGTGACCAGACCGTCAGTACGGTGATGCGGGTCGATCTGGAAGTTGTCAAGGGAGTGTATCAGGGAGCGACTTTCCCGTTTCGAGAAGGATTTTCCTCTGGAATTGTCGGTCTTGAAATGACGCCGCAGGGAGCCCTCTTTACCGGCGGAACCGCCCGTGGCTGGGGCTCTCGGGGGAATAAGGAGTTCTCGGTCGAACGTCTCAACTGGACCGGGAAAACTCCGTTCGAAATCAAAACCATGCGGTTGAATCCCGATGGTTTCACATTGACATTCACCCTGCCGGTGGATGGGGAAACAGCAGCGAAACCGGAGTCCTATACGCTGGAAACTTATACCTATCTCTATCAATCCAGTTATGGCAGTCCGGAGGTTGATCAGACAACGCCAAAAATCAAAGCTGTTCATGTCAGCGATGATGGATTGAGCGCCCGAATGGTCGTTGAAGGGCTGCAGCGAGGGCATGTCCATGAACTGCATGCCCCGGGCATTCGTTCACCAGAAGGTGTGCCGTTGCTGCATCCTGTCGCCTATTACACGCTCAATGAACTGGCTGAGTAAGGGAAGTGGAGCCCTCCGCATGTCCTGGCCACTGATGTATCGAATTCATCAGGACTTCGTCGGCCCGCAACTCGCGGATGTCGAACAGGAAACTCGTCAGGCGCTGCGTGGACTGCAACTTGAGAAGACGATTCAACCGGGTGAGACGGTCGCCATTACGGTGGGCAGTCGTGGAATCGCTCATATTGCAGAGATCACGCGAGGGATTGTCGCCGCGGTCCGGGATGCGAAGGGAGTTCCCTTCATCGTACCGGCCATGGGAAGTCATGGCGGGGCCACTGCAGCAGGTCAGGTCGCCTTACTGGCCGGCTTGGGAGTCACTGCGAAATCGGTGGGGGCGGAGATTCGTTCATCGATGGAAACGGTCGTTGTCGCCACCACACCGCAGGGGATTCCCGTTCACTTTGATCGGCATGCTTTTGAGGCTCAGCATGTGATCATCGCGGGACGCATCAAACCGCATACCATGTTTACGGGAGAGATTGAATCCGGGCTGCACAAGATGATGCTGATCGGGCTGGGAAAGCAGGTGGGAGCCCAGATTTATCATCGGGCCATCACCAATTACTCCTTCGAGACCATCGTGCAATCGGTCGCGGAAGAGGTCTTGCAGAAATGCCATATTCTGGCAGGTGTGGCCATTCTCGAAAATGCCCGGGATGAAACCGCACTGATTGCCGCAGTTCACCCCGCAGAGTTTTTAACGAGGGAAAAAGAACTGCTCAAACTCGCCCAGGACTGGCTGCCGCGACTGCCGTTTTCAATTGCAGATCTGTTAATCGTCGATCGCATCGGCAAGAACATCAGCGGGTCCGGAATGGACACCAATGTGATTGGTCGAAAATACAACGACCATGTTGCCATGCCCGGTGATCAGGCGAACTGCAAACGAATTTTTGTCCGCCGCCTCACTCCGGAAACAAATGGCAATGCACTGGGGATCGGGTTGGCGGAATTCACCACCCAGCACGCTGTCGATCAGATCAACGCTGAATATACCCGCGTCAACTGTATTACGTCGGGCCATCCCACAGCGGGCATGATCCCCCTGGTCTATCCCACGGACCGGGCCGCTATTGAAGATGCCTTGCAGACCATTGGATTGACGGAACCCTGCGAGGCCCGCGTGATGCAGATTTCCGATACGCTGCACTTGTCAGAGGTGCTGGTGAGTGATGCCTATCAAAAGAGCGGTGAGCTGCGGATGGAACAGGTCCTCAGCGGTCCGGCCCCACTCTCGTTTGATGCCACTGGCCGGTTACAGGATGTGGTTCATAGGGGTTAGGAGCAATACCGTTGAATTAAGCCTGCTATTGAATGCCGTTGGTCCATGAGATAAGGACTTACGTCAAATGCTGCCCAACAAAGCAGTGAACATTTGCTCTTAATTCAACGGTATTGGGGTTAGGAGTTAAGGAGTTAGGGGATTTTTCTGTCGGTAAGTAGCGGGAATGGAGCTGATTTCAGGACGGTCCTGATCCTGAGAGGTGCTCCGCCATGGCTGAATTTCCGGGAATGGATCGCGGAGATTGATCCAGTCTACTTGCTGTAATCTTCCGGCATAGTCCGGGAAGCAGGCATCAACAAGTTGGAGATCGGTTGCGACTTGTAAAGCGGGAACAGGTTTCGGCAGACCAACGGATTTTGCCAGCAAGAGCCTGCCTGAACCAAAACGGAACGCGATCCAGGCTGCAATGGAATCGCTGGTCAGATCCCAACTTGCGGGAAGTGTTCTCACTTCATCCCAGCTGGCGATATCGATCACTTTGATGCGGTGGGGCCGGATTCGACATTCCGCCGGAGAATGGACCAGATCAAATTGCGAATGGCCCTCAACGACCATCCGCGCCGTCAGAGACATGGCTGACAGAGCCAGTTGATGCGCCATTTGTGCAGGCCAGTTGTGAACGGCATCCAGTCGGCGAATTTCCTCGACGAAGCCCCCTCCTCCAGGCACAATCCAGAGCGGGACATTCTCGCCGCCCCAGAGCGTCTCGATTTTTCGGAAGAGATCCGGAACGTCAAACAGACTTCCGCCCAGTTTCAGGACGAGAATGGAACTTACAGCAGGTTTCATCTTGGACTTTTTCTTACCAACCCGCAAAGATGCGTCTGTGGCTGGGTCACAATTGTATTCCGGGGGGGCGAGCGAAACATCCCCCAACTCTTTTGCACCGTTCTCAGGAGACATCATGAACGCCATTCAAGCAATTCAAACGACCATCACCTCGGGTGAAATGGTTTGCATGGGGTATCTGAATGATTTGACCGACACGGAGATGATGCAGCGGCCGGCCCCCGGTTGCAACCATATCAACTGGCAGGTGGGCCATCTGATTGCCAGTGAGCACCAGATGATGGAACACATTCTGCCCGGGTCCATGCCGCCACTCCCCACGGGTTTCGTCGCCCAATACAGCAAAGAAGCCGCGACGTCTGACGATCCTGCCACGTTTCTCAGTAAAGAACAATTGCTGCAGGTCTTCCAGGCCCAGCGGGCAGCCACACTGGCCAATCTGAATCAACAGACTCCCGAAGATCTTGATCGGGCGTCCGGTGTCGATTACGCACCGAATGTCGCCATGATATTTTCCATGCAGGGGCTGCACTGGTTAATGCACGCGGGTCAATGGGCCGTCGTGCGACGCCAACTGGGTCGGCCTCCCTTGTTTTAGAGCAAATTGCTCTGGCCTGGGCCCGCGCAGCGCGCGTTTCGATTGATGAAATGCAACTCGCCGCGTGGCGGGACGCGACCCATGCGGAAGTGAGGCGCTCTGGCAGCAAGTCGCTTTTCACTGCGGCGCCATGGTTTCGAAAGAGCATCAGGAAAAACATGTCGATTGAAGAGAAACTTCCACGTGGTTTTCAGGCAGCCGGTGTCACTTGCGGGATCAAAGAGTCCGGCAAGTTAGATCTGGCCCTGTTCGTTTCCAATAAGCCCGCGACCGCTGCTGGCGTGTTCACCCGCAATCGCATTGCTGGAGCACCAGTCATCGTTTCCAGGGAACGGGTGCCTGCAGCAAGCGCTCGAGCCGTCGTGATCAATTCTGGAAACTCCAATGCCTGCACGGGAGAACGCGGCATCAGCGATGCCCGGCAAATGACCGCCCTGGCAGCAGAACTGATCGGCGCTCGCGAAGAAGAAGTGCTCGTTTGCTCCACGGGAGTGATCGGCAAGTTTCTTCCACTGGACAAGATCGAAAGTGGAATTCGAGAGGCGGCTGCCAGTCTCGGTAAGGACTCACAGCATCTGCAACTGGCCGCACAGTCCATGATGACCACCGACACTGTTGAAAAAATCGTGACCCGGACCTGCGAGATTGAAGGGATCACCGTCACATTGACGGGAGTCTGTAAAGGGGCAGCCATGATCGCCCCCAACATGGCTACCATGCTGGCCCTGATTATGACCGACGCACTTTTGCCACACGATTCCGCAACAGACATGCTGCGCACAGCCGCCAACCTCAGCTTCAATAACATCACCGTGGAAGGACACACCAGCACCAGCGATACCGTACTACTGCTGGCCAACGGGGCTGCGGGAGTCAGTTGTGGTTCCACGCACAGCCTGGAACGCTTTCAATCCACTTTGAACGAAGTCTGCATGGAACTGGCGAAAAAGATTATTCGAGATGCCGAGGGAGCCGCCCATTTTGTAACCGTCAACGTGCAGGGATTGCCAACGCATGCGGATGCACGACAGATCGCCAAAGCGGTCTGTGAGAGTCCGCTGGTGAAAACCGCGATTACCGGGAACGATCCGAACTGGGGACGGATTGTCTCAGCAGCCGGTTATGCGGGAGTTCCGTTTCAGGAACAGGATGTCTCGCTGATTCTGAATGGCGTTGTGATTTATGAAGCAGGGCGACCGGCAGCGTTCGATGAAGTTGCCCTGTCGAATTCCATGAAGAGTGGAACCGTCACCATCAATCTGCAGTTTCGCCTGGGGAAAGCACAGGTCAGCTTCTGGACCTGCGACCTGACTGCGGAATACGTCCGTCTGAACGCCGACTATACGACGTGAAATTTAAAAATCAGAGAATCGTTCCAAGTCTGATTGGATGGAGAAAAAGGGCTCAGAGATCAGGCAAAAACCTGCAATCGGTTGAATTTTTCGACCTCCGATCCCCGACCTTGGACCTCTCGTTTTCACTGCACTTCAATCTCGGAAGGACTGTCAGTCGACACGCGCTGCGCGGGCTCAGACCGGAGCAACTTGCTCTCAGCCCGGCAGGAGCGCTCGCTGCATGCTCCCTTTTAATTTGCCCAGTGAATCATGTCTCCGCTAAACCGTTCGTAAAACAGATAGCCGATGCGTTGACTCAGATTCGACAGGTATTCTGACTGGAATGACATCAGCGACTGATCATTGGAAGAACGTGGCACCTGTGTCGGGAAGACGAAGTCGAGTTCTTTGGTGAAGATCCGTTCTCCTTCTCCGGTGAACTGATTATCCACTTTTTCCATCTCGACAACATGGACATAGGCTTCTGATTTACCGCGGTAAAGCGTGGTGCTGCTCCCTTCGTGCAAGGTGAACTCGGCCAGTTCGATTTCGATTACATAGTTGGCCTCAAATGCTTTGCCGATTTCGGCTGCTTTTTCCCAGTCCGGATGGGCATCCGTCCAGGCTTTCACATAGTCGGGATGAATCATCTTGATGTGATTCTGCCCCAGCCGATAAGCCACCGCGGTGGCAATCTGATCGTCGATTTGCGGGAACTTCCATTGCAACTCCTTGGGAGCAAAGCAGACCACAGCCACCGTCTTGCCGGGGGCACTCATCGACTTTCCCGTCTCCGCGTCGAAATCCGGCTCGATCGTGGGTGGACCATGGATCAGATAACTCAGCAATACGAACTGGGTACATCCGGAAAAGCCCAGACAAAACAGGCACATCACCAGTACGCTCCAAAGAGGTCTGGTCGATCTGCGAACAGGCTGGGCAGTCGTTGTCATCATGACATTTTCCGCAAATCAAAAGGGGTCGGCATCTTCATCAGACCGAGCGCATGCACATCGTCTGGACCGCATTCCGCATTCCGCCACATGGCGAACAGCCTTTTCATCAGTCGAAACGTACGCTGCGCAAGCACAGGCGCGAGCAATTTGCTCTAATTCGCATACAATTCGCTACGATTGACCGTGTAAAACGCGGTGCCCAGATTGTCCGCCAGCCGATCGATAAATCGTCGAATGAAGACGTTCTTGGGGGTGGAATCGACAGCAACGGGATAGGTTGTGGGATAGTTGGAACGAAATTGCTGGTCAAAAACCTGCACCGCATGATTGCCGGACTCTTCCCGGCGAACTTCATAACCGGTAATGCGTCCGGTGGCATTTCCACGATAAAAATTCGGACTGGACTCTTCTTTGTAAGAGAATTTTTCCAGTTGAATGTGCATGATGTAATCGCAGTCCGGAACTTCACGAGCGAGCACCTGTGGATCGAATGTGCCTCCCAGGCGATCCAGGACTTTGGCAGCGGTATCGGCGTGCATGACCTTGATTTTGTGAAGTTTCATGCGTCGCGCCAGCTCATCTTCAACATCCGAAGTGAGCGTACTGTGTACTTCTGAAACAAAGGCCGGGGCGCTCACCCGGATCAGGACCTGCTTTTCTTCTTTTGCCAGCGAAATCCCGGTGGCTTGTTCAAACCCGGAAAGCTGGATTGGATCTCCCAGCAAGACTTTGCCCACCATCACCATTGTGTTGATACAGCCTGCCTGAGAAAACAGCAGGCCACCACCCAGGATCAAACCAGGCAGCAGTCGCGAACAGGTCACGCGAATCAATTGTGTTCGAAAGTAAGACATGAAAATCATCCTTCACAGGCTGTCAGACAACCTGCTGCGGAGTTGAGATAAACTCGTGGAACTTCAAAGCTGAATTGACAGGTTGAAAAACTTGTGGCAAGCAGATTGCGGACGCTGCTCGACAACCTGTCAGGACAGAGTGATGGCACCACTCGGACCGGGAAGGGAAAGGGAAAGGGAAAGGGGAAGGGAAGGGAAGGGAAGGGAAGGAAGGAGTGTCAATGGCCTGCCAGTCGCACCAGCCAATGGACCAGTGCCACACAGGTGATGCAGGTGAACAGGATGAGGAGGAATTTGAGTGGGGAATGGACGCCAATAAAACGCCCGCGAAGACTGCTCAGCAGCCCCCAGGGGACAAACAGGGTACAGGTGCAGGCCCCTGAAAAACCCGCAGCGTTCGCCTGCCAGGCACGAAGCCATTGACCACGAACAAAGTGTGCGAAACTGGTCGTTCCGCCACAACTGGGGCATGGAATTCCAAACATGATTTGAAAGGAACAGGGGGGAAGCCCCCATTGTTGATGTGTGCCAGACCCGGATGGATCTGGAGTGACCAGAAATGAAACGCACAACCCACAGAGCACCGTCAGACTACAGCAGCACAATGCAATACGCTGCCATTGGTTCAGAGGAACTCCACTGGGAAGTTGAAGGGACATGAACACCTGATGTGAACTGTGATGTAATCCGAGCAGGCCAGAGAGACAACCCCACTTCTTCTGTTCATTCATATCACGAAGCGGCTTCTGCAGGAAATTTTGCCGTTTTTCCCTGAATACAGTCAAATTTCAGGCGAAAACTTGACAATATCGAAAAATTTCCCGGAGACTCAGCACGGCAACATCTGCCGATTTTCAGACATGATTTACCAGGTGCGTTCCACAAACTTGGTGTCGCCATCGGCATTGATAAATGTCGAGTGGTCCAGGATTTTCCGGACCAGCGGAACAGTGGTCTTGATTCCCGGACCTTCCACCACCAGTTCATCGAGGGCGCGTTTCAGGCAGGCAATCGTCTCGGTGCGTGTCGGCTTATGCACAATCAGCTTGCCAATCATGGAATCGTAATACGGGCTGATCTTGTAGCCCTCGTAAATATGCGAGTCCCAGCGAACTCCCGGGCCGCCCGGGATGCGCAGCCTGGTGATTGTCCCAGGGCAACCGCGAAAATCCTGATCGGGATCTTCCGCATTGATCCGTACTTCGATCGAGCAGCCGTTGCAGGGCACATGGCGCTGCTTGATCCCTAATTCTTCACCGGCAGCAATACGGATCTGCGATTGAATCAGGTCGATCCCCGTGACCATTTCGGTGACGGGATGTTCCACCTGAATCCGGGCATTCACTTCGATGAAGTAAAACCGCAAATCTTTGTCGACCAGAAACTCGCAGGTGCCGGCATTGTAATAGCCGGCATTCTTCACAAGTCGCACAGCCGCTTTACAGATGTCTTCTCGAACAGATTGCGGCAGGTTGGGGGCGGGACTTTCTTCAATCAACTTCTGGTGTTTTCGCTGCATTGTGCAGTCACGTTCCCAGAGATGGATCACGTTTCCATGCTGGTCCGCGAGGACCTGGACCTCCACATGGCGAGGCTTTTCAATGAGTTTTTCGATATAGACGCCCGGATTCTTGAACGCCTTTTCAGCTTCCGCGGAAGCGGCTTTGAGCTCCGTTCGCAAGGTGGCCTCGTTGAACGCGGGGCGAATCCCTTTTCCTCCTCCACCGGCGGTGGCTTTAATCAGCACGGGATAACCGATTTTGCCGGCAATGCGAACGGCGTCTTCTTCAGTCTCAACCAGTCCGTCACTGCCGGGAACAACCGGCACCTTGGCTTCAATCGCCATTTTGCGGGCAGCAACCTTGTCTCCCAGCTTTTGCATGGCTTCGTGGGGAGGGCCAATGAATTCGATTTTCGAATCCCGGCATTGTTCCGCGAAATCTGCATTTTCGGCCAGAAATCCATAGCCTGGATGAATGGCCTGAACATTGCCCAATTCTGCAGCAGCAATGATGTGCTCGGTCTTCAGGTAACTTTCGCTGGCTGCGGCGGGGCCAATGCAATAGGCCTCATTCGCGAGGCTCAGGTAATGGGCTCCACGATCCGCTTCACTGTAAACGGCGACCGTTTCGATCCCCATTTCCTTGCAGGCGCGAATCACCCGGAGTGCGATTTCCCCGCGATTGACGATCAAAATCCGATGGAACATGGCGTGCGTTGTGCCTTCTCTTGTTGAACCGCCGTCCTGCAGAACTTCAGGCTCTTTCTTCATCGTCAATCTATCCTGAGACAACGCTTCCGGCGGGCATGAACAGGGCTGTTGTGGACCTGTCTTGAGCTTCCCGCAGTCAGCGCATCTTGAGATCGCTCAAAACGCTCAGGCCAGGCAAGGTGTGACCAAATCAGGGCTTGACCAGAAACATGGCTTGACCATATTCCACAGCGTCGCCATCCGAGATCAGTATCTTGGCAATTGTTCCGGACATCTTCGCAGGAATCTTATTGAACAGCTTCATGGCCTCAACGATACAGACGGTTGTCTCCGGGCTCACGGTGTCACCCACTTTGACAAAAGGGGGCTCGCCGGGAGATTGTGCAATATAAAATGTCCCGACCGTCGGGCTCTTGATCGGAATCAGACCTTCGTCCGCAACAGCATCAGCAGCGGCCACCGGGGTCGGAAAGGAAGCAGCGGGAACGGCCGCCGGCGCGGCAGGGACACTGGCCGGCGATGCATAATTCACCGGGCCGGTTGAGATGACTTCATGCGGTCCGCGACGAAGCACATAACGTGTCTCACCCACCTGTTGCTTGAATTCACGAACGTCGTATTTCTCCAGTAGCTCCAGGAGCTGCCGCAGCCCATCGACATCGAATTGTTTTCCCCCTTTGCTGTCACCAGCCATGCCTGATCCTTAGCCTGTTCGATGCTCTTGATGAATCTCGAAGAATGTTGATGAGCGGAATGTTTCGGTCAGCAGGAAATCTGCACGCTTTCAAAGTCCTTGGGGACGCTGGAAAGCACCTCGGACCCGTGACGGGTCACCAGGACATCATCTTCGATCCGAACTCCGCCCCAGTCAGGAAGATAGATCCCCGGCTCAATCGTGACAACCATGCCTGTCTGCAAGACCGTCTCCACATTTTGCGAAAGACGGGGTGATTCGTGAATATCCAGACCAATGCCGTGTCCCAGCCCGTGATCGAAATATTTCCCGAACCCTGCTGTATGAATGACGTTCCGTGCAGCGGCATCCACTTCCGCACAACTCACTCCGGGAGCAATCCGGTCGATAGCCGCCTGTTGAGCCTCGAGCACCGTCCGGTAAACTTTTTCGAATTTCCTGTCCGGCTTGCCGGTCAGGAGTGTCCGTGTCAGGTCGGATCGATATCCATCGATGGTACAGGCCCCCCAGTCCAGCAACAGAATGGGCGATGCGGAGACAGGAATGTTCCCCGGACGATAATGTGGCATCGCGGCTCCCTTGCCGACAGCCACAATTGCGGGAAAACTAAGCCCCTGAGCACCAAATTTCCGCAGAGCAAATTCCAACTCCGCAGCCAGTTGACGCTCTGTGATTTCCGGAGTGACAATGGCTTTCACATATTGAAAACCACGTTCGGCCAGACGGATCGCTTCCCGGAGTTCCGCGATCTCCTCACGATCCTTGATCGCCCGCAGCGCCTCAATCTCCCAGGCAAATGAATCCAGCTGGATCTCGGGAAGCGCTGCCTTGAATCCTTCCACCAGTTCCAGCGAGGCCACGTGCCCCTCAATTCCCAGCCGATCAATCTTCAGGTCATGGACCACTTCCGCCACAGCCTGCAGGAGCTTTGTCCGGGAAGTCCGGATCAGCGTATTGACGCCAGGGCATTCTTCCTTCAGCTGCGTAATGTAACGGAAATCGCTGATCAGGATTTCAGCATCCTGAGTGACCACCAGCCAGGTACTGTCTCCGGAAAAGCCGGTTAACCAGGTGACGTTGCGCTCAGCCTGCACAACGACTGCGTCAAACCGCCTGGCGCGCAGACTTTTGCGAACCTGATTTCGACGACGAAGAAACAGCTCTGGTGAACGAGTCATGAATATGGATCGATCAAGCTTGAGGCCCCAATCCGGTCATCCCCTGACAGGTTCAACCTGACCAGTTCAACCAGACAGACCGGGAAAACGAACGCGCCCGGCTGGATTCGAACCAGCGACCGACGGATTAGAAATCCGTTGCTCTATCCGACTGAGCTACGGGCGCAAACTACTGCCCTGTCAGGGCTTGGTTTTATGGTGTGTCATAGCGAAACGTCCTCCGTTGTCGGACTTTGCGTTAAGACCTATCCAATTTTTTAAGTTGACAAAGCACTACTCAAATTCAACGTGTTACAACAAGTCAAGTACGGTGTCTCTTTGATTGACGTTTGACACCAGAAGACGTTTGACACCAGACACTGGCACCCGCTCCCCTGTTTTCTGGTAAAAATGACGCCCGCACTGCTTGCAACAGTCGGGCATTGGATGACGCCTGAAACGCAAATCCCAAGGTGTGATCGTGGGCAAGTCTACACGTTCCCATCGCTCTCGCAAATCCAAGTCCCCGAAACGCTACAAAAAATTTCCGCTCACGCTGCATCCCTCTGGGCGTGCTTCCGTCATGAGACCGGAGAAACGCTCCTGCAACTTCTCGCCGACTCCCTGTGCAACAGCCACCTGCTCGCCACCTTCTGACAACGCTGGCTGAAAACTCAAATCGGAACCAGCGTCTACCGAAAACAATCCGCCTGACTGACATTCCGCGGAATGCATCCCGCAGGCCGATTCAGTGATCGATTCAGTGATCGACTCAGTGACAAGGATCTGAAAATCTGGATAGACAAACAGCAGGTCAAAATCAGGGGGGCGAAGCTCCTGCCGATCCGTCAACCAGGGAAAGCGTGATCTTGCTCGCGGCTCCGCAGAAGCTTCGCCCTCCCGGAACCTGGCGTGGTTTGTAAAAGGCGAAAGACTAAAGACCTGTCGACTGTCTGATCGTGCGTGTCTGCGTGGCATCGTTCTGGGAGCAATGCGAATATCAGGGAAGTGACCTCTGATTGAGGGACGAAATTCGATCGCATGACCGTGAGACCGTCCGTGACTGTTCGAGCCAACTTCGATCAAAACCGGCTGTTGTGTTGACCTGCCCGGCTGATCCGGTCAATATCACGCTGTCCGGTGGTCGCGGCTCAAAACGTGTTGTTGGGCGACATCGCACTCAGAAGTTCAGCAGGAAGTACACCGAAGATGGCTGAAGGCACAATCAAGAAAATGACGGACAAGGGCTTTGGATTCATCGACACCGGAAAGGGAAGCGATCTTTTCTTCCATTCCTCGAATCTGGAAGGCGTTCGTTTCGAACAACTGCAAGAAGGACAGCGAGTCTCGTTCACCGAAGGTCGCGGTCCTAAAGGACCACGAGCGGAAAACGTGAAACCTATCTGATCCAGCCCTTTGCTCCGGAGCGAATTTCCCACTCACTCCGAATATGAACCTCGAAACAGCCGGCGCAGTGCCGGCTGTTTTACGTGGTGGACCAAGCATATTTGACCGTTTGCCGTTTGCCGTTTGCCGTTTGCAGGATGCAGGATGCAGGATGAAAGTCCCCGTTCCGGCTTGTTGGAGGCGAAGGGAAGCAAGACGCCAGGGCGTCGTCAGGAGGCCCGGCGTTGCCGGTTCGTTTGCCACGGGAAACGGCAGACACTCCAGACAGTGAGTGCGTTCTGAACAATCCGCCCGCGGCGGTGCGACAATTGGGCATCGTTTTCAATGGAAGGCGAAGGTTCAATTTTTCGAGAGTTTCTTCCAGTTCGCGACTTGTGGCATGGTAGAACGATATTACTCTTTGAGTGACCTGACCTTGTGACTGGTTGTACCGGATGGACTGTTTCCATGTCGGTGGCAGATTGAATCTGAGAGAGGGATTCGCATGGGCATCCTCTTCAGCCAGTCGGGAGCATGCTGATTTTTGTGCCGGTTGATTTTGTGACTGATGCGGGCCACGGATGGCTTCGATGAGCAATCCGGGGACATGAAAATCAATGCGTTCTTGCCAACTGAACTTCCAGCAAAGGGATTGTTGCGATGGCGGAAATGACACTGAAGAACGCCCGGGAACTCTGCACGAAAGCCGAGTTGGAATTTTATCAGCAGAGTCGAGGACGGGAATTGACGTCACAGGATGCAGCCACGCTGCAGAAAAATCGTGTTCGTGCCCGCGAGTTACGGGACAAATGGAGAGACCAGTCGACCCGTCAGCGTCGTGCATTGCAACAGTCCAAAGGGACCCGCGTTGTCGCCAAAACGGATCGGAGCACTCAGAAAGCCCAACTGTTTCAAGAGATGCTGAAACGATTCGAAGCGAGAATCGCCACCGTTCGAGAATCAGATCAGCAGGCCAAAGCCGGAAAACCCGTGAAAAGGAAGACATCCGCGACGCGGGCTGCAAAGCATCGGGAAGAGCGCGCGGAAGTACGCAAGGGGCTGAAGGAAAAGAAAAAGAGAATCACAGCTGCTCTCGCCAAACCAATCGAGGCTGAAAATCCGCTTGCAAAGGCAACCAGCAACGTGGACGAGAACTCCACCACAGCCACCCCTTCTCGAACTACGAAAAGAACCTCTCCATCTGCTGGAGAGGACACCCCCAACAAAGGGTTGCAGGTGAACGATGTCCAGCAGATCAAGGTTCAGGGAAAGGCAAATCAGCAGCGTCAAAAGATTTCTGGCTTGACGAATCGTGTTCGCGGACACGTGTCCGCGCGAGGAAAACGTGCGCAGGCGGCGCGCGATCAAGGAAAGAAACCCTGAAAATACTGTTCGCGACGCATTGCAGCCTGCTTGAGCACGCTGCCTGTGCCCATGGTGAGTGTATTTGGATTGGTTGTCGGCTGTTCCCTCGCGGCAGAATGTGTCCCATACGGGGGGAATGCGATCTGGCCCCCTGTTCTTTACTCGGATTCTTTACACGGAACCCTGCATTTTATCCATTAATAACGTGTGCCATGCTGTCTCAGAGCGCATTCACCCCGCATCTCTGCAAGTGTCCACGCGTGCGACGGACAATACGGAAGCCATACGCCCTAAGTCAGAAGCAATTCGCTTTATCTGCCTGGGACGTGCAGCAGGCGGGTATGCTTTTTGAGTGTCCGGAGAATCAGGTAGATCGCAACGGAGGCAGCTCCAATGATGATCCAGGTGGGCTCTACAGAAAATCGCCGAGTGGTCACAAAGTGTTCGAACTGGTCCATTGCGGCAAAGGCCATGGCAATACCGAAAAGACCGGTGAATTCTTTACGAAGTACCGTTCGAAATGAGAACGAGCGCACGGATGGTCGCCATTGCGAGAGTCGCGGAATGAAAGCGGGAGTGCGGGCCGCCCAGTCCTCAAATTCCGATCCAAATTTCCTTCGCAAAAATGCTTCTTCCGCGAACATGATTCGCTCGTAGTACAGCCAGAAAATCAGCGTGAAACAAACGGCCACCCATGGCACGAAGCAGAACATCGCAATTCCCAGCCACATCAGATAGTTCCCCAAATACAGCGGATGCCGGACCACGGAGTACACTCCACTGGTATTCAGCGATTCCGCAACCTGATACTTGGTGTTTCGACCCGAAGTCAGCGGAGCAACATATCCGCCGACAAGGCAACGCACGCTCAGGCCGCTGCAGGAAATGACAAAGCAAAAGATTTCCCAGAGATTCTGCAAGTCGCTTCTTCCAAAGGGGCGATGAATGAGCGGCAACGCCGGAACCAGCAGCAAAAACAATAGGAACGGGAGATAACTGCGCCAGCGAAACAACCAATTCCCCCGGGTCTCAAACTCTTCTCTTAAGCTCATGAAGACATCCTTGTCGTGCTTTGTCGTGATTGGGCAGCAATGGCTGGGGCAATGAAACCCGCTGTGAGTCTGATCGATTATTCAGGAAATGAGAGAATATCAGTACTGACAGAGGGTTACGGGACAGACAGCTAGATCGCATTCGCCCCGCATCGACCGCGGTTCGCCAGACGGCGAATGGCTTTTCATCAGTGGGAATGTGCGCTGCGCGGGCCAGGCCAGAGCAACTCGCTCTAACCGTTAATGATTTAGTACTCGCACTGGAGGCTTTTCCTTCAATTTCAGGGTTCTGTCAACGTCAAAGTTCAGACGGGACCGATTTTGGCCTGCAATTCACTCAAAATTCATTTTGAGGAAATGTGTCGGCATCGGCAGCGTGTCAACTTACCTGTTCGGTATCGCTGACGGAGTCAATTGCCAGAAAGCGGATTCCGGGCCGACAGAGATATTGATGTGATCTGGGAATGCCGAATAATTCCCTTCACGCGGCACGTGGAATCGGGATTCTGAAATCTTCCCCGTCGGGAAGGTTGCGAGCCGATCTCAGCGTGACTAGAATCCGCGACTCGCCTGAAATGGCGAACGGGGGGTATAGCTCAGTTGGTTAGAGCGCAGCTCTGATAAAGCTGAGGTCCCAAGTTCGAATCTTGGTACCCCCACCGGGGACGTAGCTCAATTGGGAGAGCACCGGCTTTGCAAGCCGGGGG
>Ga0182738_1002675_pt1 | contig 21008 bp, 19 predicted proteins | sample eDN5th30CBELigMG_FD_128876 | JGI IMG/M metagenome (GOLD analysis project Ga0182738, IMG submission 128876) | Enriched Miracle-Growth compost microbial communities from Emeryville, California, USA - eDNA 5th pass 30_C BE-Lig MG (version 2)... ... | reverse complement strand
TGAGCGCGCAGGATGCGCGCGGTCCAATGAGGACGACCCGGCGCACGCTCATCGTGTCCGCGCTGACCGAGCCGGACATTCCCACACTGGTCTATGTCAGGAGGTCTGAACTTTGCCGCTCCAGTGATCGTGCAGACGTGTCGGCGCATCGGATTCCTTCCTGCGCGGAGCGCGGGGAGGAAAGGAGAAGCACCCGCCGCGAGGATGCAGCCACACGGCTGGAGCGGCAAAGTTAAGTTAGCGCCTATGAGCGCGGCTCTCCAGAGCCGCTCATGCGATGGGGCAATCCGAAGAAGAGCGGCTCGGGAGAGCCGCGCTTCCGGCAGCATGACATCAATCTGGAAAAATTCACAAACTCTGGGCGCAGCGAAGGGCCTCACGCCAGTTCCACGGCAGGTGCCCGATCGGTCGGTGAGATCCGTCGCTGCGCTCAGGAGGGCAAGATACGCCTCGTCGATCGGAGGCGGAGCCTCGCCAGCTCTGCAACTACAGCGTGGACATCGGGCTTCCTCCCCGCGCCACGCGCGGGAAGGAAGCGACGCGACAAATGTGTCCATATCGTAGTGTAGTCGCCCCGCTCGGAATGACGCCGTCGATCATGTCACGGTGAAGACCTCGACCGGCTCGGGCACGCCGCGCAGGCGGTGCTTGCCGAGCGACTTCAGCCGGATGGTGCTGGCGGCGTTGAATTCGGCGGAGGCGAGAATCGGCACGCCGAGCGCCTTCGTCAGGCTCTCGAGCCGGGCGGCACGATTGACGGCTGGCCCGATCACCGTGAAGTCGAGCCGGTCCTCGGTGCCGATATTGCCGAATGTCACCGGCCCGACATGCAGGCCGACGCCGCAGCGCACCGGATCGTGGCCGCCCGTCGCGCGCGCCTCGTTGGCCGCTTCGATGTCGTCGATCAGCCGCCGCGCCGCGCCGATCGCGTTATTGGTCACCATCGGCAGGAAGAGCGCGTCCTCCGCCGGGAAATAGGCCATCACGCCGTCGCCGATGAACTTCAGGATCTCGCCGCCATAGGCCTTCAGGGCATCGCCCACGAGCTGCAGGTAGTTGTTGAGCAGCTCCAGCAGGTCGGCAGCCGCCATGCGCTCGTTCAATCCGGTGAAGTTGCGCAGGTCGGAGAACCACAGGACGGCATTGATCTCGCGTCCGTCGCCGCGCTTGATCAGCCCGCTCAGAATCTGCTCGCCGACGATGTGGCCGAGATAGGTGTCGGTCACCGTCGCGGCGATGTTGCGGTAGATGTAGATTTCCGCGATCGGCGCCATCATGTCGACGAGGCGGCGCAGGTCGGCGACATCTTCGTCGGTGAAGCCGCTCGCGCGGTCGGTCGCAAAGGACGCGACCGGGATCGTATCCGGCCGGCCGAGCCGCATCGGGAAGGCGACATAGTCCACGCCGCCGCCCGCCTGCAGCTCGTGCAGCACCGCGTGAGCCGTCTCCGGCAGGTCGGTCAGGCAATAGCGCACCGGCGCGACCTTCTGGCGAACCTCCTGCATGGGACTGCCGATATAGGCGGGGCTTTGCAGGATGCCGTGCAGGCGCGGCACTTGCTCGTAGCCCTGGCCGCGCCGCCACAGCACGCCAGTCGCCACCATCTGCGGATGGACGAGCTGGAGGCCGATATAGAATCGCCAGATCGGCATGCCTACCGCCACGGCGCGGTTCATCAGCCGGTCGACGAAGCGGTCGAAGCGCAACTCGAGACGGCCCTCGACCAGCAGCCAGTCGAGGACCGGTCTCAATCGCGCACTGTCGGCCGCCGTGGCGGCGTCAGCCACCCACCACCGCCTGCACCTCCTCGGTCGAGGTCCGGTAGACCCTGTTGGTCGACAGATCGGCGATCCTGTCGACGTTTTCCATGACGTCCTCGATCGTCGGCGCGCGGCCCTCGATGCGCACGCCCGGCGCCTCGCGATATTCGATGCGCGCGAAGTAGCCCGCGCCCGCGCTCCAGATCTCGCCGGTACGCTGGCACTGCTCGCTGCAGAGGTAGGCGACCATCGGCGAGACGAATTCCGGCCTGATCTTCTCCAGCATCTCCGGGGTCATCAGGCTCTCGGTCATGCGGGTGCCGGCGACGGGCGCCAGCGCATTGATGAAGATGTTGTACTTCTGGCCTTCGAGCCTGAGCGCGTTCATGAAGCCCACCACGGCGAGCTTGGCGCCGCCATAGTTCGACTGGCCGAAATTGCCGTAGATGCCGGAATTCGACGAGGTGACGACGACGCGGCCGTAGGCCTTGCTGCGCAGGATCGGCCACGCGGCGTGCGTCACATAGGCGGTGCCGAGGAAATGCACCTTCACCACGAAGTCGAAATCCTCGACCGTCATGTTGTGGAAGGTCTTGTCGCGCAGCACGCCCGCGTTGTTGACGACGATGTCGACCGTGCCGAACGAATCGACGGCCGTCTTCACGATGTTGGCCGCGCTCTTCGCCTCGGCGACCGAATCGTAGTTGGCCACCGCCTGTCCGCCGGCCGCCTTGATCTCGTCGACGACCTTGTCGGCGGCCGCATGACCGCCTCCCTTGCCGTCGACCGCGCCACCCGGATCGTTCACCACCACCCTGGCGCCGCGGCTCGCCAGCAGCAGCGCATGCGCGCGGCCGAGCCCGTTGCCCGCGCCCGTGACGATGGCGACGCGATTGTCGAAGCGGATGGTCATTTCACTGTCTCCTTGATGCTCGATGATAACCGGTGGCCTAAGCGGCGCGCGCCGCACTGATCCGGCGGCGCTCGGCGGCAGGCAAGCCCTTGTTGGCAATCCTCAGGTCGTGCCAGCTCTGCAAGTTCATCCAGAATTCCGCGCTGTTGCCGAAGAACAAGCTCAGCCGAACCGCGGTGTCCGCCGTGATGCGCCGGCGATTGTTCACGATCTCCGCGATCCGGTTCGGCGAGACGCCGATCGCCTGGGCCAGCTCGCTCTGGGAAAGCCCGAACTCGGCAAGGAACTCGTGCTTCAGCATGTCGCCCGGTGTCACCGGAGCATAGGGACTTTTGGCCATTGCCATCCTCAATGATCGTCCACGATCTGCACGTCCCGAGCATCGCCGTCCAGCCATCGGAATATGATCCGCCACTGATCGTTCACGCGGATCGAGTAAAATCCAGCCAAATCTCCGCGTAGCTTCTCCAACCGATTGGACGGGGGAACGCGCAGATCCTCCAATCGGGCGGCAACGTGGATCGCAACCAGCTTTCGCTTGGCACGATCGGCGAAGTAGTGGAAGGCGCGAACAACCTCGTCGTCGAAGAGCGGCCGCGTCCTGCGGTCGCCGAACGACCTGATCATGAGCCAGCATACCGCATCCCGGTATGCATGTAGGCCACTATCCTTCCCGCTTCAAGATCACCACCGAGGCGACTGCCTCCTCCATGCCGATCACGCCGCCGCCATTCTCGGCCAGTGCGATCTCCGCACCCTTGACCTGGCGCGGGCCGGCCTCGCCGCGGAGCTGGGTGGCGAGCTCGGCCAGCATCGACAGGCCGGTGGCGCCGACCGGATGGCCCTTGGAGACCAGGCCACCCGAGGTGTTCACCGGCAGCGTGCCACCCGGCCCAGTGGCGCCGGACTCGATGAACTTGCCGCCCTCGCCCTCGGGACAGAAGCGCAGCATCTCGCACTGATAAATCTCGCAGAAGCTGGTCGCGTCGTGGACTTCGGCGACGTCGATGTCCTGCGGGCCGAGCCCCGCCATCCTGTAGGCTTTGTCCGAGGCCGCCCGCGTGAGGCCGGGCTCGTCGAGCTGGCGGTACTTGCCGCCGGAAAAGCCGACGCCCGCGATCCTGATCGCCCGCTCCCTCACCGGTGCCGGCACCTTCTCGAGGTATTCCGCCGAGCACAGCAGCGCCGCCGCCGCTCCGTCGCCGATCGGGGCGCACATGGCGCGCGTCAGCGGCCAGGACACCGGCCGGTCCTCGAGCACCGATTGCGTCGTCATCTGGAAGCGGTACTGCGCCTTGTCGTTCAGCGCGCCGTAATTGTGGTTCTTGGCCGCCCCGGCCGCGATCTGCGCCTGGGTCGTGCCGTACTTCCACATATGCCACTTGGCCTGCATGGCGTAGGTGTCCATGAAGATCGTACGGTCGTCGCCCGGCTTGAACTCCGAGCCGACCACCCTGCCGACCCGGTTCATCTCCTCGACCAGCCGGTCGTGCTGGCTGGTGATGTAGCCCTGGTTGAACAGGCCCGCGGTGCGCTCCGGTGCCTCCGGGCTGAACAGCTTCTCGATGCCGAGGCAGAAGGAGAGCTCGTGCGTGCCGGCGAGCACGTCCTTCCAGGCCCCCATGAAGGCGGTCGAGGCCGTGGCGCAGGCATTCTCGACGTTGAACATCGGCACCCGCTCGGGAAACAGACCCTCCTCGACCAGCGGCTGGAACAGCGCCTGGCCGCGGATCGAGTTCTGGCCCCAGAAGCCCATGCCGCAATTGCCCAGCCAGCCGGATTCGATGTCGGCGCCGGTCTTCATGCCGGCATCCGCGAGCGATCCCAGGTAGGCCTCGCGGGCAAGGTCGCCGAAGCTCATGCCGGGATGCTTCTTGAAGGTCGTGGTGTAGGCGCCGATCACATATACGTCGCGCATTGCAGGCTTTCCCGATGTTGGCGGAGGCGTTGGCTTTGGCGCCATTTGAGCGTATCCAGACGGGCAACGCTAGGAGTACGCACATGGCCGCCACGGCCCAGGTTCGAGCCCCGCAGGTCGATGCCACCATCGCCGAGCTGAAGCGGCTGTACGGCGATCGGGTCACCACCGCCCACGCCGTCCGCGAGCAGCACGGCAAGGACATTTCCTATCACGAGGCGCACCTGCCCGACGCCGTCGTGTTCGCCGAATCGGCGGAGGAAGTGCAGGCGATCGTCCAGCTCTGCGCACGGCATAAGACCCCGATCATCCCGTTCGGCACCGGCACCTCGCTCGAGGGCCATATCAGCGCGCCGAACGGTGGCATCTCGCTCGACGTGAGTCGCATGAACAAGGTGCTTCAGGTCAACGAGGCCGACCTCGACGTGGTCGTGCAGCCCGGCGTGACGCGCAAGCAGCTCAACGAATATCTGCGTGCCACCGGCCTGTTCTTCCCGATCGATCCCGGGGCCGATGCCTCGATCGGCGGCATGACCAGTACGCGCGCCTCGGGCACCAACGCCGTGCGCTACGGCACGATGCGCGAGAACGTCCTGTCGCTGCAGGTCGTCACCGCCGACGGCCGCCTGATGCGGCTCGGCCGCCGCTCGCGCAAGTCGAGCGCGGGTTACGATCTCGTGAAGCTGTTCGTCGGCTCCGAGGGCACGCTGGGGGTCATCACCGAGGTCACCCTGCGGCTCTACGGCATGCCGGAATCCATGGTCGCGGCGACCTGCGCGTTCGAGAGCCTCGAGGGTGCGGTCAACACCGTGATCCAGACCATCCAGTCGGGCATCCCGGTGGCACGCATCGAGCTGATGGACACCTACACCGTCGACACCGTGAACCGGTATTCCAAGCTCAGCCTGCCGTCGAAGAACCTGCTGCTGCTCGAATTCCACGGCACCGAGGCCGGCACGAAGGAGCAGGCCGAGATGGTGCAGGCGCTGGCCGCCGAGAATGGCGGCGGCGACTTCGCCTGGACCAGCCAGGCCGAGGAGCGCACCAGGATGTGGCAGGCCCGCCATGACGCCGCCTGGGCGGCCAAGGCCTACAAGCCGGGCTGGGGCATGTGGGCGACCGACGTCTGCGTGCCGATCTCGCGGCTCGCCGAATGCATCCTGGAGACGCAGAAGGACATCGTCGCCACCGGCCTCTATGCCCCGATCGTCGGCCATGTCGGCGACGGCAACTTCCACCTCACCATGATGGTCGACCCGGACGACCCGACCTACCTGCCGCGCGCCGAGGCGCTCAACGACCGCATGGTGGCGCGCGCCCTGGCGCTGGGCGGCACCTGCACCGGCGAGCACGGCGTCGGCATCGGCAAGATCAAGTTCCTCTACGAGGAGCACGGCGAGGCGATGTCGCTGATGCGCTCGATCAAGAAGGCGCTCGACCCCGACAACATCATGAACCCCGGCAAGATCCTGGGGCCGATCAACTAGCGAGGCTACGCCTCGGACCGACAAGACCTGTTTTCGTCCCCCGACGAGAGCGTGCCGCCAGGTCATCCTCATCGGACCGCACGCATCCTGCGCGCTCATATGCGCCTATGAAGCGCCCGATCATGAGCGCGCAGGATGCGCGCGGTCCAATGAGCATGATCTGGCAAGGCTGCGCCTCGGATCGACGAAGCGTATTTTGTCATCCTGAGCGCAGCGAAGGATCTCACCGAGCGACCAGACACCTGCCGTGGAGCTGGCGTGAGATCCTTCGCTGCGCTCGGGATGACGAGGATGAGCGAGACATTCTGCGCAACTCGCCAGCTCTTAATCCCATGTTCGTCCGGACCTCGAGCGAGCGGGACGCTCGCGGCCCGGACGACAAGCAAAAAGGGCCGGCGACTGCCGGCCCTTCTCACGTTGAGCGACGCAACCGCTCAGATCGCGGCCTGCACCATGATCTCGACCTTGAGCGCGGGGTTGGCGAGCTTTGCCTCGACGGTGGCGCGCGCGGGCGTGTTGCCGGGCGACACCCAGGCGTCCCATACCTCGTTCATCTGGCTCCAGGTGCCGATGTCGGTCAGCCAGATGTTGGCCGAGAGGACCTTCGACTTGTCCGTGCCGGCTTCGGCCAGGAACTTGTCGATCTTGTCGAGGATCTGCTTGGTCTGGCCCTTCACGTCGGCCTTGGCATCGTCGGCGGTGATGCCGGCGAGATAGACCGTGTTGCCGTGGACGACGGCGCTGCTCATGCGCGGGCCGGCATTGATTCGCTTGACGCTCATAGTCTTCTCCTCCTTGAGAGCGGCATCGACCTTAGCAGACTGGACCGCGGCGACGACCATGATTTCGACCTTCATCCCCGGGTCGTTCATCTTCGCTTCGACGGTCGCGCGCGCCGGCGTCCGGCCAGGTGCGATCCAGGCATCCCACACCGCGTTCATGGCGGCGAAGTCGCCGATGTCGGCGAGCCAGACCGTCGCCGTCAGGATCTTCGTCCTGTCGCTGCCGCCCTTGGCGAGCAGGGAGTCGATTTCGGCCAGTGCCTGCTCCACCTGGCCGGCGATGTCGAGGCTGGTGTCCTCCGGGATCATGCCGGAGCAGTAGATTCGGTCGCCATGGACGCTCGCCTCGCTCATGCGCGCGCCGGGATCGATTCGATCGATGTGGGTCATGTGCCGAGCTTAGAGCACATTCCGCTCACCGGCATGTGGTTCCGTTCTCCACGAGGCACGAGTTCGCGATACAGTCGCCGTTCGGGAGGTGATCCATGACTGATGAAGAAGCCGGGCGCGTTCGTGATTTCGTGGGCTACGGACGCAATCCGCCAGACCCGAAATGGCCGGGCGGCGCGCATGTCGCGGTCAATTTCGTCATCAACTACGAGGAAGGCGGCGAGTTGTCCGTGCCCGACGGCGCAGCCGCTTCGGAGACCGGCCTGACCGAAGGCTCGACCGCGTCGGTGAAGGGCCGCGATCTCGGCGCCGAGAGCATGTTCGAGTATGGCAGCCGCGTGGGCTTCTGGCGCCTGCACCGCATGTTCACCAGGCGCAAGTTGCCCTGCACGGTGTTCGCCATCGCCCGCGCGCTGGAGCGCAACGGGGAAGCCTGCGCCGCCATGCGCGAAGCCGGCTGGGACGTCGCCGGCCATGGCTACAAGTGGGAGATCCACGGCAACATGGCGCCGGACTACGAGCGCGAGCAGATCAGGCTCGCGACCGAAAGCATCGCCAGGACCATCGGCACCCGCCCGGCGGGCTGGTACAGCCGTTACGCGCCATCGATGCACACGCGGAACCTGCTGCTCGACAACGGCTACGAGTACGACAGCGATACCTACGACGACGAGCTGCCGTACTGGCTGAAGGTCGGCGAACGGCAACAGCTCATCGTTCCCTATTCGGTGGTCCACAACGACGTGCGCTTCGCCCGCCAGGGCATGACCTCCGGCGACGAATATCTCGCCTACATCAAGAACGCCGTGCAGTGCGTGCTCGAGGAGGATCCGCCGCGCATGCTGAGCTTTGGCCTGCACAACCGCATCATCGCTCACCCCGGCCGCGCCCTCGGCCTGGCCCGCGTCCTCGACTGGCTGGCCGACCAGCCGCGCGTCTGGGTCACGCGCCGGGTCGACATCGCGAGGCATTGGAAGAAGGTCCATCCGGCCAAGCTGTCATCCTGAGCGCAGCGAAGGATCCAAGGCTTCAATGGAGTCGTCGGTCGATCCGCCAGGTCCTTCGCTTCGCTCGGGAAGACAAGAAAGGAAGACGTAATTGCCATGACCATACGCCGCCCCCTCGACGGGATGCTCGTCCTCGATCTCGGACAGATCTACAACGGCCCCTATTGCGGCCTGCAGCTCGCCTTCATGGGCGCGCGCGTGCTCAAGATCGAGCCGCCGGAGGGCGACGTCGTGCGCCGCCGCAAGCGCGAGGTCGAGCCCTATCCCCTGGTCATGCTGAACTCCAACAAGGAGTCGGTGGTGCTCGATCTCAAGCAGTCGCGCGGCAAGGAGATCTTCCTCGCGCTGGTCGAGAAGGCCGACGTGCTGATCGAGAACTTCGCGGCCGGCGTGATGGACCGGTTGGGCATCGGCTGGGACGTGCTACACGAGCTCAACCCGCGCCTGGTCTATGGCGGCAGTTCGGGCTTCGGTCTCGACGGTCCCTATCGCGATCTGGCTGCGATGGACGTGACCATCCAGGCGATGAGCGGCATCACCAACGCCACCGGCGACGCCGACGGCCCGCCGACCAAGGCCGGCGCCGCGGTCTGCGACTTCCTTGCGGGCATCCATCTGTGCGCCGGCATCCTGGGTGCCCTCGTGCAGCGCGAACGCACCGGCGAGGGCCAGCGTGTCGAGGTCGCGATGCACGAGGCGGGCGCCATCTCGATCGCCTCGGCGCTCGGGGCGGTGATGGACGGCGACCAGAACGTGCCCGATCGCACCGGCAACCGTCATCCCGCGCTGGCGATCGCGCCCTACAACACCTATCGCTGCAGCGACGGCTACGTGGCGATCTTCACGTCGGCCGAGCGTCACTGGGTGTCGCTGTGCCAGATGATGGACCGCCGGGACCTGCTGCAGAATCCCGAGTATGCGACCACGCCGGGCCGCGCCAGGCATATGGCGGAGATCGATGACATGGTCGGCGCCTGGACGGTCGGGCGCACGAAGGAAGAGATCCTTCAGGCGCTCAACGACGCGCACATCCCCTGCGCGCCGGTGAAGACCGCGCGCGAGGTGGCGTACGATCCGCACCTCGAGGCGCGCGGCTTCTGGGTCGACACCGACCATCCCCGCCGCGGCAAGACCCGCGTGCCGATCTCGCCGATTCGCCTCCATACCGGCGGCAAGTCGGAGATCCGGCGTCCGGCCCCGACGCTGGGCCAGGACACCGACACCGCTCTCGCCGATCTGCTGGGAATGACGGCCGACCAACTCGGCAAGCTGCGTGCCGATGGCGTCACCGTCCCTGTCACCGAACGAAAGAAGGCTTGAGGAGGAGAAGACCGATGCCGATCATCGACAGTCAGGTTCACGCCTACGAGGCGAACACGCCGAAGCGCCCGTGGGCGACCGTGCCCAACTGGCCCCCGCACGTCACCGGCGACGAGATGGTCGCGGCGATGGACAAGGTCGGCGTCGATGGCGCGATCTTCATCTCCTCCTTCTCGATGTATCGCTACGACGGCAGCTATGCGGAAGAGGTGGCTCGCGCCCATCCCGGCCGCATGGCCATCGTCAAGCCGGTCGATCCGGATGATGACGGCGTGGCCGACGTGGTCGCGAAGTGGAAGCAGACGCAGGGCGCGGTCGGCATCCGCATCTTCCTGCGCGAGGAAGAAAAGCGCGCCGCGGACGACCCCGGCTTCGACCGCATCTGCAAGGCTGCGGTGCAGTACGATTTTCCGGTCAATTTCCTGTTCTGGGGCCGGGTGGACGAAGGCATCCAGATCATCGACCGCCATCCCAACGTTCGCTTCATCGTCGACCATCTCGGCCTCCTGCAGCCGCGCGTGCCGCCGGCGCCGGCCGAGCCCTGGGCCGATCTGCCGAAGATCCTGGACCTTGCCAAACGCCCGAACGCGGTGATCAAGGTCAGCGGCGCCTGTACCCTGTCGAAGGAGCCTTACCCGTTTCCCGATATCTGGGATCCGCTGAAGCGCGTGTTCGATGCCTGGGGCTTCGAGCGCTGCCTGTGGGGCACCGACTGGACGCGCGCCTTCGCCGTCGTCAACTACGAGCAGGCGGTGAAGCCCTTCCTGGAAACCACGCGCCTGGGCGATTCCGAGCGCGCGATGCTGATGGGCGGCGCCTGCGCCAGGGCCTACGGCTGGTCGCCGGGCAAGGGCTAGCTGGAGCTAGACGAAAAGCACTTTCATGATCTTCCGGACAGCGAGCCAGAACCTCGCGGTCCGGAAGACTAAGACCGCTCGCGGATGTCGGAGAACTTTATCTTCGGGCTCTTCTCGGCGATGTAGCCCAGCTCCCAGGCGTTCCGCGCAAGGAAGACCGGCGCACCGTCGCGGTCCTCCGACATGCCGCCGCGGTTGGCCGACATGAAGGCTTCGAGGTCGGCCTTGCTTTCGGCCGAGATCCAGCGGGCCGTCTCGAACGGCGCCGGCTCAAGATCGATCATCACCGAATATTCGGCCTCGACGCGGGTCTTCAGCACGTCGAGCTGCAGCTCGCCGACCACGCCGACGATGCTGTCGCCGCCGATCACGCGGCGGAACACCTGGGTCACGCCCTCTTCCGCGAGATCGTCGAGCGCACGCTTGAGCTGCTTGGACTTCATCGGGTCCTCGAGCCGCACGCGGCGCAGGATTTCCGGCGCGAAGTTCGGGATGCCGACGATCTTGATCGCCTCGCCCTCGGTCAGCGTGTCACCGACGCGGAGCACGCCGTGGTTGGGGATGCCGATGATGTCGCCCGGCCAGGCCTCGTCGACGATCTCGCGCTCGCGGGCGAAGAACAGGATCGGCGAATTGACCGACAGGACCTTGGACGTGCCCATCTGCGTCAGCTTCATGCCGCGGCGGAACCTGCCGCTGCATAGCCGCAGGAAGGCGATGCGGTCGCGGTGGTTGGGGTCCATGTTGGCCTGGACCTTGAAGACGAATCCGGAGACCTTCGACTCGGTCGGCACGATGGCGCGCGGCTCGGCTGGCTGCGGACGCGGCGGCGGCGCCCAGACGGCCAGCGCGTCGAGCAGCTCCTTCACCCCGAAATTGTTGTAGGCCGACCCGAAGAACACTGGCGTCAGATGGCCGGCGCGATAGGATTCCATGTCAAACGACGGATAGCCCGCGCGGACCAGTTCGACCTCTTCGGCGAGAGCGGAATCGGTGATCTGGTAATTCTCGATCACCTCGCCGATCCGGCTGCGATCGGTATTGTCGAACACCAGCATGCGGCTGTTGGCAAGATCGTAGGTGCCCTTGAAGGCGGCGCCCGAGCCGGTCGGCCAGGTCATCGGCGAGACGTCGAGGGCAAGGGTCGAGGCGATCTCGTCGAGCAGCTCGATCGGGTCCCTGGCTTCGCGGTCCATCTTGTTGATGAAGGTGATGATCGGCACGTCGCGCAGGCGGCAGATCTCGAACAGCTTGCGGGTGCGCGCCTCGATGCCCTTGGCGGCATCGATCACCATCACCGCCGAATCGACGGCGGTCAGCGTGCGGTAGGTGTCCTCGCTGAAATCCTCGTGGCCGGGCGTGTCGAGCAGGTTGAACACCGCCCCGCCGTATTCGAAATGCATCACCGAGGTGGTCACCGAGATGCCGCGCTGCTGCTCGATCTTCATCCAGTCCGAGCGCGCCCGCCGCGCCTCGCCGCGCGCCTTCACCGCGCCCGCGACATGGATGGCGCCGCCGAACAGCAGCAGCTTCTCGGTCAGTGTCGTCTTGCCGGCGTCAGGATGCGAGATGATGGCGAAAGTGCGGCGCAAGCCGGCGGGGTGGCCAGCAAGTGCCGTATCGGTCGCGAGGGAGATCGTGGAATCAGGCACTTGTTGAACCTTCGGGGTGCGAGGGCGTAGCCGAGAGGCCGTATGGCGTCAACTCTCGGCGCCCGCCAGCTCCTTGCTCATATGGACCGTCGTGCCGCCTCCGAAATGGGGTTCCGTCCGATCGATGCGGAAGCCGATGGCCCGATAAAGCCGCACGTTGGTTGCGAACGCCTGGTTGGTCAGCAGGCGCAGCGTCGTCAGCCCGGCGGCCCTCGCCTTCGCTTCGGCGTGGCGCAGCAGGTGACGGCCGAGGCCCCTGCCCTGGTGCTCGGGCGACACGGCGATGTTCTCGATGAACAGGTGATCGGACATGAGGAAGACCTCGATCAACGCGACCAGCCGGTCGTCGGCATAGAGCAGATCGATCTCGTGCTCGCGCACGGCCTTCTCGTAGTCGGCCTTCATCGGCAGCGGCTCGCGGCCGATGACGGGAATCCATTGCGCATAGGCATCCCTGGTCAGGCGCCGTACGGCATCGGCGTCGGCAGGACCGGCTCTCCCGATCCGCAGGCCGGCAACGTTCGACATGTCACTCTCCCTCCGACGACGAAATCCCACCATCCCAGGTGCGCGACGGAGACCGAACCTCACGTCAGCGAGGGATCGCCGATGCGCACTGCGTGCCGGGCACGCCGCCTTCGGACGGCTTCGCTCGGCTGACGAGAAACGAGGCAAAGCTCAAATCGCGGGCGGGGCGCAGGACTCGCGCAGCACGAGATCGACCGGCAGCAGGGCATGGGACGGCACCTGGGCGACATCGCCGCGCAACCGCCGCAGCAGCAGTTCGGCCGCGGCGCGGCCCACGTCTTCGAGGCTCCACCGCAGCGCCGTGATGGCCGGCGTATGGACGGCGGCGAGATCGGTGTCGCCAACCGACAGAATCGACAGATCGCGAGGCACCGACAGGCCAAGGTCGCGCGCCGCGCGCAGTGCCCCCGCCAGGATGCGCGTTCCGAGCGCAATGATCGCGGTCGGCCGTCCGGCCCCCCGCAAGAGGGCGAGCGTGCCGCCCTGCGCGAAGTCCATGGGTGACGCCTGGATGCACAGCTGGGCGTCGGCGGCGTCGATCCCTGCCTCGGCAAACACCGCGCGGAAGCCTGCGATGCGTTCACGACTGGGCCGCATGTGCGCATCGGCCGTCAGCAGCGCGATGCGCCGGTGGCCCAGGCCGACCAGATAGCGGGTCGCCGCCGTCGCGCCGGCGCGGTGGTCGACCAGGACCGCCGGCGAACTGATGTCGTCACCGTCGTCTTCCAGGGGATCGCGATCGAGGATGACGACGGGCGTTCCCGATGCGACGAGTTCGCGCCACATCCGCCCGTTGGTGTCGCCGGCGGGCGCCACCAGCATGCCGTCGAGCCGTCGTCCCCGCAGTTGTGCCGCGGCCGCGCGCTCGCGCGCCGGATCGTTCGCGGTATTGGCGATGATCAGCAGATAGCCGGCATCGCGCAGATGCCCTTCCGCCGCCCGCACGATGGTGGCGTTGAGCGGATTGGACACGTCCGGGACGAGGCAGCCGACCATGCCGGAGGATCGCGTGCGCAGGCTGCGCGCCAGGAAATCCGGCTGATAGCCCAGGCTGGTGGCCGCCGCCGCCACATCGCGTGCCACGCGCGCGCTGACGTTCTTGCCGCCGTTCAAGGCACGCGACACCGAGCTGAGCGATACGCCGGCAACGCGCGCCACGTCACGGATCGTGACGGTTGGCTTGGAAACGGTCTCTTCCATTGAAGACTGCATCTATTGACTCTCGACGCCAAAATAGCAACGTTTCTGAAAACGTTTTCAAGAAACGATCAACAAACCATTCTGGGAGACGAAACGTGCTCGAGATCAATCGCCGCGCCTTCGCGGTCGGCAGCGCCGCACTTGCCCTGATGCCGGCAACGGCCGGTGCCCAAACCAAGAATCTTCTGCGCTTCGTGCAGAATGGCAATCTGACGATCCTCGATCCGATCTGGACGACGGCCTACGTCACGCGCGACCACGGCTACATGATCTACGACGTGCTGTTCGCCACCGATGAAGCCGGCGCGGTCAAGCCGCAGATGGTCGACAGGCACGAGGTGTCCGCCGACAAGACGCTGTGGACCTTCACGTTGCGCGACGGCCTGGAATGGCATGATGGCAAGCCGGTGACGGCCGAGGACTGCGTCGCCTCGCTCAAGCGCTGGCAGGCGCGCGACCCGATGGGCCAGAAGCTGGCGGACTTCGTCGTCGAGTGGAAGCCGATCGATGCCAGGACCTTCACCCTGAAGCTCAAGGAGCCCTACGGCCTGGTGCTCGACACGCTGGGCAAGCCGTCGTCCAACGTGCCGTTCATGATGCCCAAGCGAATCGCCGACACCGATCCGTTCAAGCAGATCGACAGCCAGGTCGGCTCGGGCCCCTTCATCTATGTCGACGCCGAGTCCAAACCGGGCGAGAAGCACGTCTACATCAAGAATCCGAAGTACAAGCCGCGGCCGGAGCCCGCCTCGGGCCTCGCCGGCGGCAAGATCGCCAAGGTCGACAGGGTCGAGTTCATCGACATGCCCGACCCTCAGCAGCAGGTGAACGCGCTGATCGCCGGCGAGATCGACATGGTCGAGCAGGTGCCGCACGACCTCATCCCGATCCTGAGGAAGGACAAGGGCGTGCAGATCGTCAACTGGAACCCGCTGGGCCAGCAGTTCATCCTGCGCATGAACCATCTGACCAAGCCGTTCGACAATCCCAAGATCCGCCAGGCCGCGCTCCTCTGCATGCGCCAGGAGGACTATCTCAAGGCGACCGTCGGCGAGCCCGAGTTCTACAAGGTCTGCACCGCCGCCTTCGTCTGCGGCACGCCCAACGGCGTCGAGATCCAGGGCGACCTGCTCACCAAGCCGAACTTCGAGAAGTCCAAGGCGCTGCTCAAGGAGGCGGGTTACGACGGCTCGCCGGTGGTGCTCATGCAATCGACGACGCTGCCGGTGCTGACCAACATGGCGCCGGTGACCAAGTCGCTGCTCGAGCAGGGCGGCTTCAAGGTCGACATGCAGTCGATGGACTGGCAGACGGTGGTCACCCGCCGCGCCAAGAAGGACCCGGCCGACAAGGGCGGCTGGAGCGCCTTCCACACCTACGCCATCGCCGCCGACATCCTGAACCCGATCGCCGCCAACTTCACCGTCGCCAACGGCGACAAGGCGTGGTTCGGCTGGCCCAACGACCCGCAGATGGAGAAGCTGCGCGACGCCTACGCCAAGGAAACCGATCCCGCCAAGTCCAAGGCGCTGGCGGTGGCGGTGCAGAACCGGGCGCTCGAGACGGCGCAGTACGCCTGGCTCGGCCAGTGGTACGGACCGGGCGCCGCGCGCAGCAACGTGGTCGGCTGGCTGAAGGCGCCGGTGACCGTGTTGTGGAACATCGAGAAGCGCTGACCGCCGTTCATCCGATCATATCCCTCTCCCCCGTGGGGGAGAGGGATATGAGGGAGTGATCAGCCGTCGAGCTCTTCGCGCAGCATCTCGAGCTCGAGCCATTCGGTTTCGGCGGCATCGAGTTCGGATTGAGCGGCGCCGAGGCGCTTTGTCCTGGCCTGGAAGTCGGCGGCATTGCGACGATAGAGATCCGGGTCGGCGAGGGCCGACTGCAGGCGCGTCATCTCGGCCTGCAGCGCCTCGATCTTCTTCGGCAGTTCGGCGAGCGCGCGTTCGCGCTTGTAGCCCAGCCGCGCCCTTGTTTCGCGCGCCGGCGCGGCCGCCTTCTCCTTGCGTGGCGCGGCAGGAACGGCCGCCGGCGTCTCGCGCGGCCCGCGCTGTATCAGGTAGTCGCTGTAGCCGCCGGCGTATTCCGTCGCCGTGCCGTCGCCTTCGAGCGCAATGGTCGAGGTCACCAGGCGGTCGAGGAAATCGCGGTCGTGGCTCACCAGCAGGACGGTGCCGTCGAACTCCGCCAGCGCCTCCTGCAAAAGGTCGAGCGTATCGGCGTCGAGGTCGTTGGTCGGCTCGTCGAGCACCAGCATGTTGGACGGCGCGGCCAGCGCCCTGGCGAGCAGCAGGCGGTTGCGCTCGCCGCCGGAGAGCGTGCGCACCGGCTGGCGCGCCTGCTCGTCCTTGAACAGGTATTCGCGCAGGTAGGTCATGACGTGACGCGGCGTGCCGCGCACCAGCACGTGATCGTTGCGGTCGGCCAGGATCTCCCAGGGTGTCTTATCGGGATCGAGCGCGGTGCGGCGCTGGTCGATCACCACCGGCATCAGGTTGGCGCCGAGCTTGACCGAGCCGGTGTCGGGCTCGAGCTCGCCGATCAGCATCCGGAGCAGGGTCGTCTTGCCGGCACCGTTGGGGCCGATCAGCCCGACCCTGTCCTTGCGGAAGATGCGCGCGGAGAAGTCGCGCACGATCGTGCGATCGCCGAAGCGCTTGGAGATGCCGCGCGCGGTGATGGCGAGTGCGCCGGATGGCGAGGCCTCGCCGACCTCGATGGTGGCGCGGCCGGTCGGGCCGATCTGCTGGCGGCGCTGCTTGCGCAGCTCTCGCAGGGCGCGCAGGCGGCCCTCGTTGCGCGTACGGCGGGCGCGGATGCTCTTGCCCGCCCATTCCGTCTCGCGCTCGATCAGCCGGTCGAGCTTGTGCCGCCCCGTCGCCTCGCGTTCGAGGATACCGGTCGACCATTCCTCGAAGGCGTCGTAGCCCTTGTCGAGCCGGCGCACGATGCCGCGGTCGAGCCACAGCACGGCGCGCGTGAGGTTCGACAGGAAGCGCCGGTCGTGGCTCACCAGGACATAGGCGCCCTTCCAGCTCGACAGCGTCGCCTCGAGCCATTCGATGGTCGGCAGGTCGAGATGGTTGGTCGGCTCGTCGAGCAGCATGACATCCGGCGCAGCGACCAGCACGCGCGCGAGCGCCGCGCGGCGCGCCTCGCCGCCCGACAGCCCGCCCGGCTCGCGTGCGCCATCGAGATCGAGGTCGGACAGCAACGCCTCGACGCGATAGTCCGACGGGCCGAGAGAATCGGTCAGCGCCGAAGCGACATAGTGCGCCACCGTCGGATGGCCGCTGAAGTCCGGCTCCTGCGGCAGCGTGGCGATGGTGGCGCCCGGCTGGGCAAAACGGGTGCCGCCGTCGGCGATCGGCTGGCCTTCCAGGATGCGCAGCAGGGTCGACTTGCCCGCCCCGTTGCGGCCGACCAGCGACAGCCGCTCGCCGGGGGCGATCGAAAGATCGACGCCGTCGAGGACGGTCTGGTCGCCGAGATGGAAACGGATCCCGGCAAGGGTCAGGAGGGGCGGATCGGCCATGGCTGCTCGGACTGGAAGCGGCGTGTTTGGCCGAAGCTGTCCACATGGGCAGGGATAACTATGCCGCTATGGTGCGCCCATGCTGCAGGTCGTGGGCGATCCGGAGGGGATCGATGGGGCAATTGCGCGCCTTCGCGTGGCTTTGAAGGGCGTTCCCGCGCGCGGCGTGCGGCTGACCTGGCGCGGCGGCGAGCTGCGCACGGCGATCCATTGGGCGCGCGACGACGCCTTCTGGTGGGCCATCGAGCCGCGCACCGATCGGCACACGCTTCTGCTCGGCCATGCGCCCGAGGCGCCGGGCAGGCGCGAGAGCATCACCTGCAGCCTCACCCTCGCGCGCGCCGGAGCCAGCCGCAAGATCGCGGGCATCGTCGCCGCCGATGGCGACGGCACGCTTTATCTCGCCCATTCCGGCCGCATGAGCGGCGGGCAGACGGGCCCGCGCACGCCGGGCTTCCGCGATTTCCTCGCCGACGGCGTGTGGCGGAAGCTCGAATGGCCGGACGGCCGCAGGACCGTGGCGCTGATCGTGGCGCCGCTCGACAGCCCGCGCCTGATGCGCCTGCTCGGCCGCTTCGTGGAGTCGGTGCACCGCTTCAAGGCGGGCGATCCGCCGGCCCGCCGCGCCGGCCATTGCGTGCGACCCTCGTCCCGCGATTCGGCGAAGGCCGCCTGCGACCGGCGCCTGGTCGACGTGGCGTTGCACGAGGAACTCGCCAAACGGGGCCTGTTCGGCGGCGTTCCGGATCTTTTTTCATTGCGCGGCGAGCGGCCGCGGCCGCTGTTCGCGCTGGTGGCGGGCGGCCAGCCCGACGAGCTGGCGCGCGCCGTGAAGTCGTTGTCGCGCGCCTCGGCACGGCGGAGCATCGCCGTACGGCCGATCATCGTCGCTCCCGAGCGGTGCGATGTCGCCCTGGACTCGCTTCCCTTCGCCTGCGTGCGCTACACATGGCGCGGCGCGCGGGCGATCTTCAACGGGCTCGACGACGTCCTGGCATGAGGAGCCGTGCATGGCGATGGGGTTGACCACGGGCCTTTGGGTGAGCGCCCAGGTCCGGCTTTGCGACCTCGCCTTCATCCCCGCCACGGTCGTGCGCCGCGGCGACCCCGATGCCGGCACGGTGCTGCTCAAGCTCAACCGCTTCGAAAGCGGGGTGACGGTCTATACACAGGCCAGCAGCATGACCGATACGCCGGCGTGGAGCCGCGGCACCGGCCCCAGCCCGGTCACCGAAACCGAGGCCGACGCCTATATCGACCGGCAGGTGAAGTACGATCCCGACGTGTGGGTGCTCGAGATCGAGGACCGCAAGGGCCGGTACAAGATGGACGGGAAGATCGTGTAGCTTGCGGGGAGAATCTCGAATTCTTCAGCGCCCCCGTTCTCCTCCCTGGCAAAGCCAGGAAGGAACCGAGGCGTCCCCTAGCCTATTGGGCTGGCAGCACCGACAGCGGATCGATGGTCTTGGCGCCGCCGCGGCGGACCTCGAAGTGCAGGCGCGGGCTGGCCGCGCCTCCGGTTGCGCCGGCACGGGCGATGGTCTGGCCTTTCTTCACCTGGTCGCCCTTCTTCACCAGTAGCGCCTCGTTGTTGCCGTAGGCAGTGATGTAGCCGCCCGAATGCTCGATCAGGAGCAGGTTGCCGAGATGCGGCACGCCATCGCCCGCATAGACGACCTTGCCACCGTCCGACGCCTTGACCGGCGCCCCGGTGTCGGCGGCGATATCGATGCCGTCGCTCTTCTGACCGCCGCCGGTCGACCCATAGGGCGTGATGATCTTGCCGCGCAACGGCCATTGAAAGCGCGGCGCATGGCTATGCGGTGCGGCCTTGGCGGCGGGCGGGCTGAGGGGCGTCGGCTGGCCGGCAGCCGGTGGTGCCGGGGCCGCCGGGGCCGCCGAGGCGGCTTTCTGCTCCGGCGAACCTGGCGGCGGCGGAAGGGTCTCGCGCTTCACGGGCCCGGGACCGTCCGACGGAGCAGCCGCCACGGTCGGGGCAGCCGCCGCGGCTGGGGCTGTCTCGGTCGGCGCGGCGGGCGGCACGTACCTTGCGCCGGGCACTTGAAGCGTCTGTCCCGGGCGTAGCGGATAGGGCGGCTTCAGATGATTGCTTTCGACGATGCTCTGCCGGGAAACGCCATAGCGGCTGGCGATGCCGTCGACCGTGTCCTTATGCTTCACGACATAGGTCGGGACGGCATTCGGTCCGGCAGCGGAGCCGGGATATTCCATGGTGCCCTCCCGGGCACCATACATCACGTTTTCCATGGAAGTGCAGGCGCCGAGCGCAGCCGATAGCATCGCCGTCATAGCCAGCGAACGCGACCAGCCGGCCCATCGCGAGGGGATGCGAGGGGCGGTTTTCATGGGGATACTCTACTGCATCATGTTTCCGGCGGGAATCGGCCGGGTGCGATTTCTTCGAGGCGCGCCTCACCGGCGCAACAGCCGGTACCAGGTCTCGACGAAAGCGGCGAATCGTCGAAGCAGTAAAGGCATAGAGCGTGCTGCCGGATGCTGCGGCCGCAAGGTACTGTAAGCGGCCGCGGGCGTCCCGGCCCACGCCACGGACGCCCGCATTCCCACGTCCCGGGTGCTCCTATGACTCTCTTCGCGACGGTCTTCTACGACTGGTCCCGCATCGTCGCCGGCTATTTCACCTGGGCGGGCCCGCTTGCGGTGCGCATCGTCGTTGGCTGGGTCTTCCTCTGGACCGGCTGGCAGAAACTGCATTTCCTGCCGCGCATGATCGAGAATTTCCGCTCGTGGGGCATCCCCGCGCCGGAGATTCTGACGCCTTTCGCGTCCGGCATGGAATTCATCGGCGGCGCGATGCTTCTCGTCGGCCTTCTGACCCGCTTCATCTCGGTGCCGATGATGATCATCATGCTCGTCGCCATCGTCTCGGCGAAGTGGGACGACGTCGATTCACTGCAGACACTGCTCGGCTTCGAGGAAGTTTCCTACTTCGTGATGTTTGCCTGGCTCGGCATCGCCGGCCCCGGCCCGGTCTCGCTCGACCACTTCATCCTGAAGACGCTGCGTCCCAGCTGCCCGCCATCCGACTACGGCGCGTAGCGTCTTCCGGATCGCGCGAGGCCTCGGAAGATCATGACCCAGGCCTCATCCCTGTCCCAGCACCGGCAGCGCGCCCGGGACCAGCGGCACGAAGCGCACCGGCATGAGGGTGTCGCGCTGCAGGCCGCTCTCGCTCTTGACGATCCGCTCGACCACCTGGGCGGTCGGATCCCGTCCGACCGGCACGATCAGGATTCCGCCCACGGCAAGCTGGTCGATCAGCGCCTGGGGCCGCTCCTCGGCGGCCGCGGTGACGATGATGCGATCGAACGGCGCCTGCGCCGGCCAGCCCTTGCTGCCGTCGCCCACGTCGCACACCACGTTGTAGATGCCGAGGCTGAGGAGCAGGCGTTCGGCCTCTTTCGACAGCGGCTTGAAGCGCTCGATCGAATAGACGCGGCGCGCCAGCTTGGCGAGCACCGCAGCCTGGTAGCCCGAACCCGTGCCGATCTCGAGCACCTTCATCCGTGGGCCGACGCGCAGCGCCTCGGTCATCGCCGCCACCACCAGCGGCTGGCTGATGGTCTGGCCGAACGAGATCGGCAGGGCGGTGTTCTCCCAGGCGCGCTCGGCAAACG
>Ga0182738_1002674_pt1 | contig 21017 bp, 21 predicted proteins | sample eDN5th30CBELigMG_FD_128876 | JGI IMG/M metagenome (GOLD analysis project Ga0182738, IMG submission 128876) | Enriched Miracle-Growth compost microbial communities from Emeryville, California, USA - eDNA 5th pass 30_C BE-Lig MG (version 2)... ... | reverse complement strand
GAGATCGACGGGCTCCCCGGAGCGGTCCGCCGGGCCGAGAACCGATGGCGTCTGCAACCGGTCGAGGGAGGCACCGACGTGACCCTCACCTCGACGGTCGACGCCGGCAGCCGGCCGCCCCAGAAGCTCGTCGCGTCGGTGGTGGCGCGGGTGCTCGCCCGGGTGTCCGACCAGCTGCTCGACGGCCTCGATCAGCGCATGGAAAGGGATGCCCGTGTCTGAAGCCGGCGCCGCACCCGACATCGTCGTCATCATGACCGACGAGGAGCGGGCCACCCCGCCCTATGAACGCGCCGACGCGGGACCGCAAGCCGCCGCGCTGGCGAAATGGCGGGAAGCGACCCTGACCGGGCGGGCCTGGTTCGACGAGCACGGTGTCTCGTTCACGCGGCACTACACCGGCTCGGTCGCCTGCGTCCCGTCGCGTCCCACGATCTTCACCGGCCAGTACCCCGACCTGCACGGGGTCACCCAGACCGACGGACTCGGCAAGATGGCCGACGACTCGCGGCTGCGTTGGCTGCGGCCCGGCGAGGTGCCCACGCTCGGCAACTGGTTCCGCGCCGCGGGCTACGACACCCACTACGACGGCAAGTGGCACATATCCCACGCAGACCTGTTCGACCCCGCGACCGGCTCGCCCCTCGCCACCAACGACGCGCACGGCAACCCCGACGCCGCGGCGGTCCGGCGCTACCTCGAGGCCGATCCCCTGGGTGCCTACGGTTTCTCGGGCTGGGTCGGCCCCGAACCCCACGGCGGCCGACTGGCCGACAGCGGCTACGTCCGCGACCCGTTGATCGCCGACCGGGTCGTGGCGTGGCTCGAGGACCGCTACGCACGTCGCCGCGCGGGCGACGTCGAGGCGCAGCGCCCCTTCCTGCTGGTCGCCAGCTTCGTGAACCCGCACGACATCGTGCTGTTCCCGATCTGGATCCGCAAGAACCCGCTGGAGGCCTCACCGCTCGACCCACCGCCGGTGCCGGCGGCGACGACCGCGGACGAGGACCTGTCGACCAAGCCCGCCGCGCAGATCGCCTACCGCACGTCGTACCCCTCCGCGTACGGCCCGGTGCCCGCGATCAGCCGCATGTATGCCAACAACGCGCAGGCCTACCGCGACCTGTACCACCGGCTGCACGCCGAGGTCGACGCGCCGATCGACCGGGTCCGTCGGGCGGTCACCGAGGGCGCCGGCGGGGAAACCGTGCTGCTCCGTACCGCGGACCACGGCGATCTGCTCGGCGCCCACGGCGGACTGCACCAGAAGTGGTTCAACCTCTACGACGAGGCCACGCGGATCCCCTTCGTCATCGCCCGGGTCGGCGCGAACCCCACCGAGGCCCGCACGGTGACCGCGCCCACGTCGCACGTCGACATCGTGCCGACGCTGCTCGCGGCCGCGGGGATCGACACCGAGGCGACTGCGGCTGCGCTCGCCGAGGAGTTCAGCGAGGTGCACCCGCTGCCCGGACGCAACCTGATGGACGTCGTCGACGGCGCCGAGGCCGACGGCGACCGGCACGTGTACCTGATGACCCGCGACAACATGCTCGAAGGCGACTCGCTCGCTTCGGGTTTCGCCCGCAAGCTGGGCAAGGTCGACCATCCACCGAAACCGCTGCGGATCCAGGTTCCCGCCCACGTCGGGTCGAACTTCGAAGCGGTCGTGTCGCGCGCGGGCGACGGTCACCTCTGGAAACTGGTGCGCACCTACGACGACCCGGCCACCTGGACCGAGCCCTTCGTCCGCCACCTGGCCGCCAGCCCGCCCACCGGCGACCAGTACCGCACCGAAGTGCTGGCCGACCAGTGGGAGCTCTACGACCTCGACACCGACCCGATCGAGGCCCGCAACCGGGCCGATGATCCTGCTGCCGCCGACGTGCGCCGGGTGCTCGAAGAGCGACTGGTCGCCGAGCGCGCACGGTCGATCCCGGAACGGAACCGCCCCTGGCCCTACGAACGGCGTCATCCCACGGCGCCCGCCGAGCGTCGGGCGCGGCCACCGGCCCGCGCCGTGCGGGCGTTGCTGCACAAAATCGGCATGCACCCCGACGACGTCCCCGGTTCCGACCTGCCCGACCTGGCGGGCCACCGGGTGCTCATCGTCGCCACCAACCAAGGCGTGCTCGACGTCGGCAAACCCACCGGGGTGTTCGCGTCGGAGATGACCGTGCCCTACTACGCGTTCGAAGACGCGGGTGCCGTGGTCGACGTGGCGAGCCCGGCCGGGGGGACGATCCCGGTCGACCCGCTTTCGTTGCGCGGTCCGCTGCGCACCGCGGCCGACGACCGCTTCCTCGCAGACGACTCGTTCCGGGCCAAGGTCACCGACTCACTCGCGGTCGGCGACCTCGACGCGGAGGACTATTCGATCGTCTATCTCGCCGGCGGCTGGGGCGCTGCGTTCGACCTCGGCCAGTCCGATGCGCTCGGAGCGCTCGTGACCGCCGCCAACGCCGAGGGCACCGCGATCGGCGGAATCTGCCACGGCCCGCTCGGATTGTTGCGGGCCACCGCCACCGACGGCAGACCACTGGTGGAGGGTCGGAGCGTCTCGGCGGTCACCGACAAACAGGTCACCGAACTGGGCATCGAATCGACGCCGCTGCACCCCGAGACCGAACTGCGCGCCCGGGGTGCGATCTTCGAATCGACGCACGCCTTCCGGGACGTGTTCGCCAATCACTGGGTCGTCGACGGCAACCTCGTGACCGGTCAGAATCAGAATGCCGGTCCGATGGTCGCCCGCGAGTTGGCCCGCATCGCCACCACCAAGGGGAACTGACAGATGCCGACACCGGACTGGTTCGAGGGCCGCATCGGGAACACCCACACCGAATCCGAGCCGTACTTCGCCACGCCGCCGCACCCGGGTGCCGACGCGCCGAACGTGGTCGTCGTGTTGCTCGACGACACCGGGTTCGCACAGCTCGGCTGCTACGGCTCCGACATCGACACGCCCCACATCGACGCGCTCGCGGCGAACGGGTTGCAGTTCACGAACTTCCACGTGACGCCGCTGTGTTCGCCGACGCGGGCGTCGCTGCTCACCGGGCGTTCCCAGCACGCGGTGGGGATGCGCGCCCTGTCGAACTTCAACACGGGCTTTCCCAACCAGCTCGGGCACATCACCAACCATGCGGCCACGATCGCCGAGGTGCTCCGTGCCGAAGGGTACGGCACCTTCTGCAGCGGCAAGTGGCACCTGGCGCCGATGGAGCACTGCTCGGCGGCGGGGCCCTTCGACCAGTGGCCGCTGGGCCGCGGCTTCGACCGGTTCTACGGCTTCCTCGAAGGCGAGACCGACCAGTTCCACCCCGATCTCACCTGCGACAACCATCCGGTCGACCCGCCGGGTGGCCCCGAGGACGGCTACCATCTCTCCGAGGACCTCGTCGACAACCTGCTGGCGATGATCTCGGATGCGCGCGGGGTGCGTCCGGATCGGCCGTTCTTCGCCTACCTGCCCTTCGGCGCGACCCACGCCCCGCACCAGGCACCGCCGGAGTACCTGGCCAAGTACCGTGGCCGTTACGACGACGGCTGGGACGTGCACCGCGCAGCGTGTTTCGCCCGGCAGCTCGAACTCGGCGTGATCCCGCCGCACACGAAGCTCGCACCCCACAATCCGGGCGTGGAGCCGTGGGATTCGTTGCCCGAGAACCAGCAACGGCTCGCGGCGCGTCTGCAGGAGGCGTTCGCGGCGTTCCTGGACCACACCGACGACCAGATCGGACGGCTCATCGCGGGGCTGGAGCATCTGGGGGTGTTGGACGACACGATCCTGGTGGTGATGGCCGACAACGGTGCTTCCCAGGAGGGCGGCCCCTTCGGGGTCATGCACGAGATGAAGTTCTTCAACGGGATCCTCGAGACCCCGGATCAGGCGATCGAGCGGATCGACGACATCGGCGGCCCGCACAGCCACACGAACTACCCGTGGGGCTGGGCCCAGTGCGGCAACGCACCCTTCAAGTGGTACAAGCAGAACACCCATGAAGGCGGCGTGCACGTGCCGATGATCTGGCACTGGCCCGGTGGCATCGCCACCGACCAGCGTGGCACCAAGCGGCACCAGTTCGTGAACGTCGCCGATGTCGTCCCCACGATCTACGAGCTGCTGGGGGTCACGCCGCCCGAGACCCACCGGGGCTTCGAGCAGTTGCCGGTGACCGGGCACAGCTTCGCGTCGGTGCTGGCCGACCCCGCCGCACCGGCGACCAACACCCGTCAGTACTTCGAGATGGGCGGGTCGCGGGCGATGGTGCTGGGCGAGTGGAAAGCCGTGCAGAAGCACACGCCGCGGGCCGACTACGACACCGAGACCTGGGAGCTGTACCACCTCGTTCGTGACCCGTCCGAGTGCGACGATCTCGCCGAGGCAGAGCCGGAGAAGTTGACCGAGCTGATCGAGGCCTGGTGGGAGGAGGCCGACCGGCACGGTGTGTTGCCGCTGGACGACCGGCTGATCGAGTTGTTCGGGGCACGGTTCCGCGACAATTCCCCGCACCCGGTCGACCGTCGGTACGTCTACCGACCGCCGCTGTCGCCGATCCCGGCGCAGGCGTCGGCCGCGATCGGCGGCCGCAGCTTCGACCTCACCGCACGGGTCACCCGAGCCGCGGGAGACGAGGGCGTGCTGTTCGCCACCGGCACCGAGAACTCGGGCGTTTCCGTGTTCGTCCAGGGCGACCGGTTCGTCGTGGACTACAACGCGTTCGACGACCACGTCATCGTCGAATCCGACGTGGCCGTGCCCGAAGGCGAGGTGGAGTTGACCGTCCGATTCCGCCGGGGCGAAGGCATGGCCGGATCGGTGGCGATCGCCATCGACGGCGTCGACGCCGGATTGGCGGAGCTGCCGTTGTTGATGCGGGTGATGTCGTCTGTGGGTTCGTCGATCGGCTACGACCACGGCTCGCCGGTGTCGGCGCGGTATGGCGGCCCGTTCCCGTTCTCGGGCGAACTGCACGAGTTGGTGGTGCAGCTCATCGCCCGCGAAGGGGCCGATGGCCTGGAGCCCGACGACGCCGGCCACGCGCAGGCCCGCGAGGGCATGGCCCGCCAGTAGCCCCAATCCGCGAGGCCCTGCGCGTGGAGATGGGGTGAAGCCGGTGGGGTCGGCGTGGGCGACTCGTTGTCGGGATGCCCGGTCAGCCGACCTGTTCGGTGGGGCGGATCAGGATCTCGTTCACCGCGACCCGCCGCGGTCGGGTGACGATGTAGCCGATCGCCTCGGCGATGTCGTCGGCCTCGAGCCGTTCCATCTCACCGAACTGCGCCTGCATGATCTCGAGGATCTCGGGGCGAAGATGGTCGCGCAGCTCGGTGTCCACCGAGCCGGGCTCCACCACACTGACCCGCACGTGTCGTCGGGTCACCTCCTGGCGGAGCGATTCGCTGAACGCACCGACCCCGAACTTGGTCAGGTTGTAGACCGCGCCGCCGAGCTGCGCCTTGCGACCGGCGACCGACGAGACGTTCACCAGGTCCGCGACGTGCCGCGGCCCGTCGCCGGCTGCGGCGATCAGGTGGGGGAGCGCGGCATGGGTCACCTGCAGTAACGCGCTCGCGTTCAGGTCGACCATCCGGTTCCACTCGTCGATGTCCGATCCGACGACGGGGCCCAGCAGCATGACGCCCGCGTCGTTCACCACGGTGTCGAGCCGACCCAACTCGTTCACCGTACGGTCGACCGCGGCGACGGTGTCGTCGGGGTCGGTCACGTCGGTGGCGAGGGCCAGTGCCGCACCACCGGCGCTGCGGATCTGTGACGCCAACTCGTCGAGCCGGTCGGCGCGGCGAGCCACGAGCGAGACGGTGGCGCCGAGAGACGCGAGATGTCGTGCGGTCGCCGCGCCGATCCCCGAGGACGCCCCGGTGATCAGTGCAACGGTCCCGTCGAGTGTCTGGGTCATCGGTGGCTCCTCGCTGATCCGGGAACGGGGCTAGCGGTCGGGTCGGCGGATCTTACGTCGGGTTTTCTCCGGCGTCTCTAGGCTGGACAGTGTGAACGAATCGGAGTGGAACATCGATCCGGGCCTGTCGCCGCCCACCCGTGACGACGCCTGGTTTCCGGCTGCGAACACGTCACCGGCTCCACCGCCCCAGTTCACCGCTCCGCCCTGGGGCGATCCATCGCCCGGGACGCCACCGCCGGCGTCCCCCCGGTTCCCCGCGTCCACCCCGGTGCCTTCCCCTCCCTCCCTCCAGCACCGGGGTGGACCGGGACGACTCGTCGGATCGTTGGCGATCGGCGTCGTGCTGGCGCTGGCGATCGGGTTCTTCGCCGGTCGAGCCACCTCGTCGCATGCACCCAGCGTCGCCGTCGCCGACGCGCTCGCGAACGCACCGGTCACGCCCACCGGATCGAAGTCCACACCGCTCACCGGCAAGGAAGCCGAGCCCGTCGCGTCGGTCGCCAAGGTCCTGTCACCGGCTGCGGTGCAACTGCAGGGTGAGCAGGATCTGGGCTCGGGGTTCATCTACGACGCGAGCGGCCTGATCCTCACCGCAGCCCACGTCGTGGCCGGCAACGACACCATGACGGTCCGTCTCAACGACGGCACCCAGGTCAAGGGCAAGATCGTCGGATCCGACGAGGCGACCGACGTCGCGGTCGTGAAGATCGACGTCGGTCACAAGCTTCCGGTGGCGCAGCTCGCCACGGGCGTGCCGGTCGAGGTCGGTCAGCTCGCTATCGCCCTGGGAAGCCCGTACGGGCTCACCCAGAGCGTGACGTCGGGGATCGTCAGCGCCGTGAACCGGACCGTGCCGGGCGCGCCGAACAACACGGTTGCGCTGATCCAGACCGACGCGCCGATCAATCCCGGAAACTCCGGTGGCATGCTCGCCAACCGGCACGGCCAGGTGATCGGGGTCAACGACTCGATCATCTCCGGGTCGTCCTCGGGTGCCGAGGCCGGCAACGTCGGGGTCGGATTCGCCATTCCGATCGACCTCGCCAAGTCGGTCGCCGACAAGTTGGTCGCCGGTGAGCCGATCGAGTTCGGCTATCTCGGAGTGAAGACCAAGGACGCGGACGGCGCACGGGTCGGTGGCCTGGTCGCCGAGGTCGAGGCGAACAGTCCGGCGTCGCAGGCCGGTCTGAAGACCGGCGATGTCATCGTGAAGGTCGACGACTCACCGGTGGCGAGCGGCACCGACCTCGCCGCCGCGATCCGGGCACGCAAGCCCGGAGACGAGGTGCGGCTCTCGCTGTTCCGCGACGGTAGGGAACAGCAGGTGACCGTCACACTCGGCCAGTCTCCCGGTTGACGATCCCCGGCCGATCGTGATGGCGCGGCCCGCCTCAGGGCCTCGTCCGATCGGACACTAGGCTCGAACTCCTCATGGAAATCTGGCTTCCGATCCTGATCATCGCGGTGCTCCTCGTCGGGATCGCGGGATTCGTGTTCCTGCCCCGCCGCGGGGGTGGCGTCCTCGACGAACCACCGGTGATGGAGGCGCCGCCCGCTGAGGCGCCCCCGGCCGAGGCGCCGCCGGCCGAGGCGCCCCCGGTCGTCTCCGAGGTCGCCGAGGCGGAAGCGCCGCCGATCGACGCGCCGCCGGTCGTGCCGGTCAAGCCGCGCCTGCGCGACCGACTGGCCAAGGCGCGCGGAACGGTGGCGGGCTATCTGTCGTCGGTGGTGGGCCGCTCGGCGATCGACCAGGCGACCTGGGACGATCTCGAAGAGGCGCTCATCCGGGCCGATGTGGGCGTCGCGCTCACCGCAGAGGTCCTCGACGGGGTCCGGGCCCAGGTCGATGCCGAGGGGATCAAGGAGCCGGCACGCCTCCTCGAGGTGCTCCGGGCGGATCTGACCGCCCGCCTCGAGATGATCGACCGGACCCTGACCCCGCTCGCCGACGGTACCAGTGTGTGGCTGTTGGTCGGCGTCAACGGCGTCGGCAAGACCACGACGGCAGGCAAGCTCGGGGCCCGCTACGCCGCCGAGGGTCGACAGGTCGTGATGGTCGCCGGCGACACGTTCCGGGCCGCGGCCGCCGAACAACTCGAGATGTGGGCCGAGCGCGCCGACGCGCAGTTCGTGCGTGGCGCAGAAGGCGCCGACCCGTCGTCGGTGGTCTACGACGGGATCGAGGCCGGGGCGGCGCGGGGCGCCGATCTGGTACTCGCCGACACCGCCGGACGACTCCACAACAAGTCCAACCTGATGGAGGAGCTCCGCAAGGTGCGCCGCGTCGCCGACAAGGCGCCCGGCAACGTCACCGAAGTCCTGCTCGTCATCGACGCCACCACCGGTCAGAACGGCCTGTCCCAGGCGCGGGTGTTCACCGAAGCGACCGATGTGACGGGCGTGGTCCTCACCAAGTTGGACGGTTCCGCCAAAGGCGGCATCGTGCTGGCGATCCAATCCGAGCTCGACATTCCGGTGAAACTGGTCGGCCTGGGCGAGTCCGCCGAGGATCTCGTCGATTTCGATCCCGGCGAGTTCGTCGACGCCCTGCTCACCCCGGGAGACGAAGAGTAGATGTTCACGATCCTGTTCGCGCCGGTGCGCTTGATGATCCGCGCGCTCCGCGGTGTCGGTATCCGCCGGTTGACGTTGCTCGGCATCGGAGCGGCGTTGGCCGCCCTGTGCACTCCGGTCACGGGCCCGGAGTTGCGTCGGCGGCTCGCCGCCGAGGTCGCCAAGCGTCGCAGCGGTGCCGAGCCGACCGTCGAGGAACGGGTCCGGCGCCGGCTCGCGGATTCGCCGCGCACCTGGCATCTGCCCCAACCCGAGGTCGTGGCGGTCCGCCACGACGACGAGACCGAGTGGCGCATCATCCTGGCGGGTACCGCCCCCGACGACTCGGCACGGGCCGACCTGGAGATCGCCGCCCGCGCGGTGACGGGCGTCGGCACGGTCGACAATCGCATCCGCGTCTTGGACGAGGAGGACTGAATCGCCATGTTCGAGTCACTGTCGGATCGCTTCGACGGGATCTTCAAGCGTCTGCGTGGACACGGGCGCCTCGGCGAGGCCGAGGTCGACGAGGTCCTCCGCGAGATCCGTCTGGCGTTGTTGGAGGCCGACGTCAACTTCGTCGTCGTCCGTGATCTGCTCGACCGGATCCGCGCGCGGTGCGTCGGGGCGGAACTGCACCAGGCGCTGAACCCGGCGCAACAGGTCATCGACATCGTCCACTCCGAACTCATCGCCATTCTCGGCGGCGAGGCGCTGCGCATCACCTATGCGCCCCAGCCGCCCACCGTCGTGCTGATGGCCGGTCTGCAGGGGTCGGGCAAGACCACCACCTCGGCCAAGTTGGCCCGGTGGTTCAAGTCCCAGGGACGCAATCCGCTGCTCGTCGGAGCCGACCTGCAGCGCCCCGCAGCGGTCGCCCAGTTGCGTACCCTGGCCTCCCAGGTCGGCGTGCCGGTCTACTCCGCCGACGACGAGGTGGTGGCCTCGGGCACCGGTGACCCGGTGGCGGTCGCCGAGGGCGCGCTCGACGAGGCACGGCGGCTGGGCCGCGACGTGCTCATCATCGACACGGCCGGTCGCTTGTCGATCGATGCGGAGCTCATGGAGCAGGTTCGCCGCATCGAGGAGGTGACGACTCCGCACTACACCTTCCTGGTCGTCGACGCGATGACCGGTCAGGACGCCGTCACCACTGCCGAGAACTTCGATGCGTCCCTCAGCCTCGACGGGGTGATCCTCACCAAGCTCGACGGTGATGCCCGCGGCGGTGCCGCGCTGTCGGTCAAAGAGGTGGTCGGCAAGCCGATCGCGTTCGCCTCCACAGGTGAGAAGCTCGCCGACTTCGACCGGTTCCATCCCGACCGACTCGCGGGACGGATCCTCGGGCACGGCGACGTGCTCACGCTCATCGAGAAGGCCAAGGAGGCCTTCGACCAGGACGAGGCCGAGGCCGCCGCGGCCCGAATCATGGAAGGCACCTTCACCCTGGAGGACTTCCTCGAGCAGATGCAGCAGGTCAAGAAGATGGGGCCGATCGGTGGGCTCGTGGGCATGTTGCCGGGGCTGCCCAAGGAGTTGAAGAACACCGAGATCGACGACAACGAGGTCGCCCGACTCGAGGCGATGATCCGCTCGATGACCCCCGGCGAGCGCCGCGACCCGTCGATCATCGACGGGTCGCGACGGCTACGGATCGCGAACGGTTCGGGCGCGACGACCTCGGAGGTCAACCAGCTTCTGCGTCAGTTCTCCGAGGTGCAGCGCATGATGAAGCGTTTCGGCATCGGGGCCGGCGGCAAACGCAAGAAGAAGAAGGGCCGCAAGTCGAAGGGTTCGGGGCGCACCACGCCGGTCGGGACCGGATCGAAGCAGCCGACCGGGGCGCCGCGGCCCGAGTTGAAGCTTCCCGGTTTGAACTGAACCGTCCCGCGCGATCAGACTTGAAGACCGTTTCACTTCTCCTGAGAAAGTAGATCGACTGTGGCCGTGAAGCTCCGTCTGACGCGGGTAGGCAAGAAGAAGCAACCGACGTACCGCATCGTGGCCGCCGACTCGCGTTCGCCCCGCGACGGTCGACAGATCGAGATCATCGGGACCTATCAGCCCCGCCTCGAGCCCTCGGGCATCCTGCTGGACGGCGACAAGGCCCTGAAGTGGTTGCGGAACGGCGCCAAGCCGACCGAGACCGTGCAGAAGCTGCTCGTGGCAACCGGCGTGTGGGACGCCTTCACCAGCGGAGCGACGAGCGTCCAGACGCCGGCTCCCGCGGCCGGAACCGCATCGTGAGCGACGGCGACGCCGCCGGCGACGTGCTCGAATACCTGGTCCGGGCGATCGTCGACGCGCCCGACGCGGTCGAGGTCGACCTCGTGGCCGGTGACCCGGACCGCTACGACGTGCGGGTCGCGGAAGGTGACATGGGTCGGGTGATCGGTCGGCGGGGCCACACCGCCGGCGCGATCCGGACCGTGGTGCGCGCCGCAGCCGCGCGCTCCGAACGCACCATCGACGTGGAGTTCGTCGACTGACGACGCTCGAGGTGGCCCGGATCGGGCGCGCCCACGGGATCGGCGGCGAGGTCGCGGTGACGGTCCTCTCGGACCGGAACGACCGCGTGGCGGTGGGGGCGGAGTTCAGTACCGGAAGCGGGATGCTGCGGGTCGTGTCCGCACGGCCGCACGGCCGGTCGTGGCTGGTGCGCTTCGCCGGCATCGACGATCGCACCGCGGCCGAAGCGCTCACCGGGACCGTGCTGTGGGCCGACGCCGACGACGACGCCGAGGGATTGTGGGTGCACCAGGTGATCGGCAGGGACGTCGTGGACGTCGCCGGGGTGGCCCACGGACGGGTCGTCGCGGTGCAGCAGAACCCGGCGCACGACCTGTTGGTGCTCGACGACGACGTGCTCGTCCCGGCCGTGTTCATCGTCGAGGTCGGCGAGCAGATCGTCGTCGACGTCCCGGAGGGGCTCTTCTCGTGAGCGACGGACGCGACCTTCGGGTCGACGTCTTCACGATCTTCCCGGAATTGATCAGCGACTACGCGGACCGGTCGCTACTCGGTCGGGCCCGCCGCAGCGGGCTCGTGGACCTGCGGGTGACCGATCTGCGCGACGGGGCGCACGACACGCACCGCAGTGTCGACGATGCGCCCTTCGGTGGAGGCGCGGGCATGGTGCTCATGGCCGAGCCGGTCTTCGCGGTCGTCGAGGCGGTGAACCCGCCCCGACCGCTGCTGCTCCTCACGCCGGCGGGTCGACGATTCGACCAGGCCATGGCCGACGACCTCGCCGCGTCGGGTGGCTTCTCGTTGTTGTGTGGTCGCTACGAAGGCGTGGACGAGCGGATCAGGACCCATCTCGTCGACGGTGAGGTCTCGATCGGCGACGTCGTCGTGGCCGGCGGTGAGGTCGGCGCGTTGATGATCCTCGAGGCGACGGCCCGGTTGGTCCCCGGCGTGATGGGCAACGCCGGCTCGGCCGAGGAGGAGTCGTTCCGGAGCGGACTGCTCGAGTACCCGCAATACACCCGCCCGGCGGAGTTCCGTGGCTGGGAGGTGCCCGACGTGCTCCGTTCGGGGGACCATGCGCGGATCGCCCGTTGGCGCCGGGTCCAGGCGCTGCGGCGCACGCTGGACCGCCGGCCGGACCTGATCGAGGCACGCGGCGGCCTCAGCGAGGCCGAGCGCGGCCTTTTGGGCCTCGCCGACGACGAAAACTAGAGTGCACACACCATGAATCCCACCGACCTGATCGACCAGGAGAACCTGCGGGACGACGTTCCCGACTTCGCGCCCGGTGACACGCTCAAGGTGCACGTCCGGGTCGTCGAGGGCGACAAGGAACGGATTCAGATGTTCCAGGGCGTCGTGATCCGGCGTCAGGGTGACGGGGTCCGTGAGACCTTCACCGTGCGCAAGCTGAGCTACGGCGTCGGTGTGGAGCGGACGTTCCCGGTCCACACGCCGATCATCGAGCGGATCGAGGTCGCCACCCGCGGCGACGTGCGCCGGGCGAAGCTGTACTACCTGCGGGACCGCATCGGCAAGGCCGCCAAGGTCAAGGAGAAGCGCGTCAACTGACCGGGTCGTCCGCACGATCGGACGGCGCGAGGTTTGACGTGGTCACCGGTGGGGTAACCATCGGCGTGTGAGGCGTTATTCTGACGAAGCGGTGCGTCGCCGACGGCTCCTCGGCGCCGAAGGTGAACGGGCCGCCGCGGACGCCTACGTCGGTGCCGGTCACCGGATCCTCGATCGCAACTGGCGCTGCCGCGAGGGCGAACTGGATCTGGTCGTCACCGACGGTTCGATCGTCGTCTTCTGCGAGGTCAAGACCCGCTCGTCGACGGCGTTCGGCGTGCCGGCCGCCGCGGTCACCACCGCCAAGCAACGACGCATCCGTCATCTGGCGATGCGTTGGCTCGACGAACACGACGTGCGCGCCCGGACCCTGCGCTTCGACGTCGTGTCGGTGATCGACGGGAAGGTCGAGATCGTCGAGGCGGCCTTCTGATGCGTCCGCGACGCCGCGGGCCGTACCGGTAGCGTTGCCGCCCATGACCATCCACGTGAAGCGCAACGGACCGACCGCCACGGTGGTCCTCGACAACCCCGCACGCAAGAACGCGGTCACCGACGCGATGTGGGGCGAGCTGGAGACCGCGTGGCGGGAACTGGCGACCGACGAATCGACGCGGGTGGTCGTCGTCACGGGAAGTGGCGACGAGTTCTGTTCGGGTGCCGATCTGTCGGGCGGTGGAGAAGGTGCCATCGGCGGGCACTGGACCCGGCGCATGGAGCAGGTGAACCAGGCCGCGCTGGCGCTCCACGCGTTGCCGCAACCCGTGATCGCCCGGGTCGACGGGGTCGCCGCGGGCGCGGGCGCGAACCTCGCGTTCGGCTGTGACCTGGTGATCGCCTCGGACCGCAGTCGCTTCAGCGAGATCTTCACCAAGCGCGGACTGTCGGTCGATTTCGGCGGGTCGTGGCTGCTGCCCCGGCTCGTCGGGCTCCACAAGGCGCTCGAACTGTGCCTGCTCGCCGACATCGTCGACGCGGACGAAGCCTTCCGGATCGGCCTGGTGAACCGGATCGTGCCCGCCGCCGAGTTGGACGCGGCGGTCGACGACTGGGTCGGGCGACTGCTCGCGTTGCCGCCCATCGCGCTGACGTCGGTCAAGCGTCTGGTCCATCTGGGCGCGCAGTCGTCGTTCCCCGACGCGCTGGCCGCCGAAGGGGTCGCGCAAGCGGTGAACTTCACGACCGAGGACACCACCGAGGCGATGGTGGCCTTTCTGCAGAAGCGGACGCCGGCCTTCCGCGGTCGCTGAGCGTGCAGTGTCCCACGCCCTTCCTAGGGTGTGGTCCAGGTGGGACTCGCGGCCATGCCGCCCTCGAAACCGCAATGGTCGTCGCCGCGGCGCTTCGCGGCGGAAAGCGAGGCTGGTCGTGTTCACCACCGTTTCATCAGCAACCGTTCTGGGGGTCGACGGGCAACCGGTGACCGTCGAGGCCCATGTGTCGACGGGGCTGCCCGGATTCTCGATCGTCGGGCTTCCCGACACCGCCTGCCGTGAGGCCCGCGACCGGGTGCGCGCCGCCCTGCTGTCGAGTGGATGCCGGTGGCCGCAGAAGCGGATGACGGTCAACCTGGCGCCTTCGGGCGTGCGCAAGGTCGGCTCGGGCCTCGATCTCGCCATCGCGCTCGCACTGCTCGTCGCCGACGAACAGCTCGAAGCGTCCTGCCTCGAGGGGCTGGGAGCGGTGGGCGAACTCGGATTGGACGGCACGGTGCGCGGCGTGCCGGGGATCGTCCCGGCGGTCGACGCGGTGATCGCCGACGAACTCGTCGTGGCGCGCGACGTGGCGCACCTGGTCGGGCTCGTGAGCGACGCCGAGATCCGCGCGGTCGCGACCCTGCACGAGGCGGTCGCCGCGCTCGCAGGCGAGGATCCGTGGCCGCCGTTGCCTCCCCGGCCGGACCCCGACCCGCCGGCGCGGGTCCCCGACCTCGCCGATGTGCGCGGCCAGCGCGCCGCGCGCCGGGCGCTCGAGATCGCCGCGGCCGGTGGGCACCACCTGTTGATGGTCGGCCCACCGGGCGCGGGCAAGACGATGCTCGCTCGGCGACTTCCGGGTCTGCTGCCCCGACTCGACGCGGCCCAGGCGCTGGCGGTCACCAAGATCCACTCGGCGGCCGGCTTGCGGCTGCCCGCGGACCGGCTGTCGACCGAGCCACCGTTTCGAGACCCGCACCACTCGACCACGATGGTGGCGCTCATCGGTGGTGGCGCGCCGACCCTGCGTCCGGGCGAGGTGTCGTGCGCCACCCACGGGGTGCTGTTCCTCGACGAACTGGGCGAGTTTCCCCCGCACGTGCTCGACGCTTTGCGTCAACCGTTGGAGCAGGGGTCGATCCGCATCTCCCGGGCGTCCGCGTCGGTGGTGCTGCCTGCGCAGTTCCTGCTGGTGGCGGCGATGAACCCGTGCCCCTGCGGCGAGGCAAACCGGCCGGGCCATTGTCGCTGCAGCGACCGTGAGCGCGCCCGCTACCGGCGGCGGCTGTCCGGTCCGCTGCTCGACCGATTCGACCTGCGCATCGACGTGACGCGGCCCGACACGAACCGCCTGCTCGGCGGTGAACCGGGCGCCTCGACGGCCACCGTCGCGGCCCGGGTGGCCGCCGCTCGGGCTCGGGCGGCGACACGGGGGGTGCGCTGCAACGCGGAGTTGACCGATGCCCGTCTCGAGGCGGCGACGTCGCTCGACGCGGGCGCCACGGCGCTGCTCGACACCGCGCTCCGGGTGGGGTCGCTCACCGCCCGCGGGCTGACGAGGGTTCGCCGTCTCGCGCTCACCATCGCCGACCTGGCGGGTGCCGAAGCGCCGCTGACGTCGGAGCACGTGGGCATGGCGCTGGCCCTGCGATCCGAACCGCTCGCGGCGAGCGAGGCGGCGTGAAGGGCGCGGATGTCGGGTTCGTCACCGCGATCGCCTCGCTCCCCAAGGTCGGCCCGGCGCGCCTGGGACGGCTGTTGGATCTCGGTGAGCCGGGTGAGGTGTGGGAGCGGATCCGCAACGGCACGCTGGGCGACGAGCCCGGCGTGGTCGAGTCGCTCGGCGCACGGTCGGCGCCACTGGTGGCGTCGTGGCGCGACCACGCCCGGGCGATGGACCCGGAGCGTCTCGGCCGACTCCATCACGACCTGGGAATCAGGCTGTTGTGCGCGGCGGACGCGGAGTACCCCGAGGTGTTCCGCACCGACGTCGAGCCGCCTCGACTGTTGTGGGTCGCCGGCGACATCGGTGCGGTCCGATCGCCCGCGGTGGCTATCGTCGGAACCAGGCGGTGCACCCGCTACGGCCACGACGTCGCTCGTCGCTTCGGCCGGGAACTCGCCAGCGCCGGGGTGACGGTCGTCTCCGGGCTCGCGCTCGGCATCGACGCCGCGGCGCACGCCGGCGTCCTCGACGCCGACGAGATGGGCGCGCCCCCCGTCGGGGTGGTCGGTACGGGGCTCGATGTGGTGTACCCGCGGCGGAACGTCGGCCTGTGGCACTCGGTGGCCCAGTGTGGCGTGCTGCTCAGCGAGGCCCCGCCGGGCGCCACCGCGGAACCGTGGCGCTTTCCGGCGCGCAACCGGCTCATCGCAGCCCTCGCCGACATCGTCGTGGTCGTGGAGTCGACCGAACGGGGCGGATCGCTCTACACGGTCGACGAGGCGATCGCCCGCGACGTCGAGGTCCGTGCCGTTCCCGGGCACGTGACCGCCCCGTCTTCGGCGGGCACGAATCGCCTGCTGGCGGACGGTGCGGCACCGGCGCTCGACACCGGCGATCTCCTGGAAGCACTCGGCGTGACCGTCGAAGCCACCGGCGGGTCGGGACGACCGGATCGACCGGTCTACCGCGACCCGGAAGAGGCCGAGGTCCTCGACATCCTCACCACGGGGTCGGTCACCTTCGACGAGCTGGCCGAGCGTTCGGGGCTCGGGCTGGAACGACTCGGGCTCGTCACGGCGCGCCTGCAGGCCGAGGGGGTCGTGCAACGGTCCGGAGGCTGGTACGAGCGTCGCGGGTAGTTTTGCCCCATGCCGCCCGCCGCGTGGGAGATCGAGCTCTTCGTCGATTCCCTGGCCGGGCTCGCCGCGGCGACCCGACGGGCGTACCGGACCGACCTCGACGGCTTTGTCACGTGGTGTGCTCGTGCCGAGTTGGCGGGCCCTTCCCAGGTCGACCGCCTCGCCGTGCGACGGTATCTGGCCCACCTCACCACCCGCGGGTACGCGGCCGGGTCGATCGCCCGCAAGGCCACGACCTTGCGTCGCTACTTCGCCTGGGCGCTCCGCCGCGGCGTGGTCGACGTGGATCCGACGCGCGGGCTCGGTACCCCGAAGGGGCCGAGCCGGGTTCCCCACGTCCTCACCGAGGCCGAAGTCGATCATCTGTTCCGGCGTGAGCGGGCCGTGGAACCCGCCGACGGGCTCGCGGCCGCGACCGAGGTGCGAGACTCGTGCGTGCTGGAGCTGCTCTACGGCAGTGGCCTCCGCGCTGCGGAACTGTGTGCGATCCGCCTCGGCGACCTCACCGACCACGACCGGCGGCTTCTCGTGCGCGGGAAGGGTTCCAAACAGCGTCTGGTGCCCGTGACCGAACCGGCCCGGACCGCCGTCGACCAGTGGCGGAGTCGGCATCGCGAGACGTTCCGCCTCCTGGCGCCGGGCGGCGGTCCCGTGGTCGGCTGCACGAGCGACGATCACCTGTTCCTGAACCGACGCGGTCGCCCGCTGTCGCCGAGAGATCTGCGCCGGATCGTCGACGCTCGGGCGTCGCGGCCGACCCACCCCCACGAGCTGCGTCACACGTTCGCCACGCACCTGCTCGAAGGCGGAGCCGACCTGCGCGTCGTGCAGGAACTCCTCGGTCATGCCGACCTGTCGACGACACAGCGGTACACTCATGTGACAAGAGACCGCCTCAGAAAGGTCTTGGACACCGCACATCCTCGTGCATGAGGCCCGACGCGACGTGACTGACGCTCAGCGAGACGACATCGATGCCTTGTGGAGCCGCTACAAGCGGTTCGGGAAGCGGCACGTGCGCGATCAGCTGATCCTGCAGTACTCCCCGCTGGTCAAGTACGTCGCGGGCCGGGTCGCGGCCGGCCTGCCGAGCAGCGTCGACCAGGGCGACCTGGTGTCGTGTGGCATGTTCGGGCTCGTCGACGCGATCGAGAAGTTCGACCCCGATCGGGGATTCCGCTTCGAGACCTATGCGATCACCCGCATCAGGGGGGCGATCATGGACGAGTTGCGCTCGATGGACTGGGTGCCTCGGTCGGTGCGCATGAAGGTCCGTCGCATCGAGGAGGCGATGGCCGCGCTCGAGTCCGAGCTCCACCGGGCGCCGACCGATGCGGAATTGGCGGCGAAGCTCTCGGTGAGCGTGCCCCAGCTCCAGCAGATGTTGAGCCAGATCTCGATGACCGGCGTCGCCGCACTGGACGAGCTGCTCTCGATGGGCGGTGACACGGGCGCCTCGGTGACCCTCGGCGACACGATCGCCGGCGATTCCGAGGACCCCTCCGATGTGTTCGAGTCGGTCGAGACGCGTGAGCGGCTGCGCGAGGCCGTCGCGGCGCTCCCCGAGCGCGAGCGCATGGTTCTCGGTCTGTACTACTACGAAGGGCTCACGCTGGCACAGATCGGCGAGGTCATCGGCGTCACCGAGAGCCGGATCTGCCAGATCCACACGAAATCGATGCTGCAGTTGCGGTCCCGCCTGACCGATTGGGACCGGCTCCTCACCGTCTGAAGACACCGCGGCGTTTGACGCCTGTTCCGGCCGGGTACAGACGGTGGTGATGGCTCGACGCGGCACGCTGCTCCTCATGGTGTGGGCGCTTGCCGTCTCGCCGGGCTGTAGCGCCCTCCCGGCCACGGCCACGGCCAGGGCCACGGCGGCCGCGACGTGCGATCTGCCGGTCGCGGCGCCGGTTTCGGAGGGATTCCGGCCACCGCCGGAACCCTGGTTGCCCGGCAATCGCGGGCTGACGTTCGCGACCGAACCGGGTCAGCCGGTGCGGGCGGTCCGACCGGGGACCGTGACCTTCGCAGGCCGCATCGCCCAGCAGTGGTACGTCACCGTCGACCTGGGTGACGGTCGGGACGTGACCTATTCGTATCTGTCGTCGGTCACCGTCGTCGTCGGCGCTCGGGTCACCACCGGAGACCTGCTGGGATCCACGGGCGCCGTGCCGTTCCAACTCGGTTACCGGGACGGCACCGGGTATCTCGATCCCACCGTCCTCGTCGCGTCAGCGTGCGGCTGGGACCATGCCGTGCTGGTGCCCGTACCTGAATGAGAGTGTCGGCGTCTGCTGGTCTAGGCTCGTTGGCCGGCCCGGCGCCCGCCGGGACGAACCGACGATCGCCCGGGGGTGACCCACGGTCGTCGACCGCTCTGAGCGGTCGACGCGAACTCCGGGTGTGCAACCAACCGATGGGAGCCATCCACATGTCCGCAGTCGTGACGATGAAGCAGTTGCTCGAGGCCGGAGTGCACTTCGGCCATCAGACGCGCCGCTGGAACCCGAAGATGAAACGCTTCATCCACGGCGAGCGCAACGGCATCTACATCATCGACCTGAACCAGACCCTGACCCGCATCGAGCAGGCCTACACGTTCGTCCGTGACCTGGTCGCCGAAAACGGCACGGTTCTGTTCGTCGGAACCAAGAAGCAGGTCCAGGATCCGGTGCAGTCGTTCGCCTCCAAGTGCGGCATGCCCTATGTCAATCAGCGGTGGTTGGGCGGGATGCTGACCAACTTCGCCACGATGTCCAAGCGCATCGCGAAGATGCAGGAATACCGGCGGATGGCGGCCTCGGGCGAATTCGACCTGATGCCCAAGAAGGAAGCCCTGCTGATCAACCGGGAACTGACCAAGCTGGAGCGGAACCTCGGCGGCATCGACCGCATGGAGAACCTGCCCGACGCCGTGTTCATCCTCGACACCAAGACCGAGCACATCGCGGTCACCGAGGCCAACAAGCTCGGCATTCCCGTGATCGCGGTGGTCGACACGAACTGCGACCCCGACGAGATCACCTACGTCATTCCGGGCAACGACGACGCCATGCGGTCCGGATCGCTGCTCGCCAGGGTCATCGCCGACGCGGTGCTCGAAGGGCGCCAGATCGCCGGTCGTCGCCACGAGCGCGAAGAACTCGTGCACCGGACGGCCGAGGACGAGGCACGCGTCGCGGCGGAACAGGCCGAGGCACGGAATCAGGCTGCACGCGCCCAGGCCGAACGCGAGGCCCGGCTCGAGGCCACCGAATCGGCACCGTCGGCCGAGCCCGCCGAGCCCGCCGAGCCGGTCGCGTCGACCGAGCCCGCCGCCGCCGAGCCGGTGGCTCCCCAGACCGACAAGGAGTGATTGGCAGACATGGCTGAATTCACCGTCAAGGACATCCAGGCGCTCCGGCAGGAGACCGGTGCCGGCATGATGGACGCGAAGCGCGCGCTCACCGAGAGCGACGGCGACTTCGACGCCGCCCGCAAATGGCTGCGCGAGCACGGACTCGCCAAGGCCGCCGGACGGACCGATCGGGACAGCTCCGAAGGAGTGGTGGCGATCGCCGTGGCGGGTTCCACGGCGGGGCTCGTCGAGCTCAAGTGCGAGACCGATTTCGTCGCCAAGTCCGATTCGTTCGCGCCGTTCGCCGACGAACTCGCCGAGGCACTGGCCAACGGTGGCGACGACGCGCTCGCGGCGTTCGAGGACCGCGTCGACGATCTGAAGGTCCGCCTCAAGGAGAACATCTCGATCGGCCGCACGGCGCGCCTGGAGGCCGCCGACGGCGCCATCATCGGCACCTATGTGCACCGCCAGGACGGCCGCGGCGTGAACGCGGTCGCCGTGGCGCTGTCGGGAGGCACCGACGAACTCGCCCACGACATCGCCGTCCACATCGCCTTCACCAAGCCGACGGCGGTGACCCGCGACGACGTCCCCGCGGAGGAGGTCGCGGCCGAACGGGCGGCGCTCGAGGACATCACCCGAGCCGAGGGCAAACCCGAAGCCGCGATGGGCAAGATCGTGGACGGTCGCCTGTCGGGATGGTTCGCCGAGCGGGTCGTCCTCGAGCAGAAGTACGTCAAGGACGAGAAGCAGACCATCGCCAAGTTGCTCGATGCCGCCGGTGCGGAACTCGTCGCGTTCGCCCAGATCGTCGTGGGGAGCTGAGTGCCCGAGCCCAAGTGGCAGCGCATCCTGCTCAAGCTCTCCGGTGAGTCCTTCGCCGGCGACGCCGGCTTCGGGATCGACGGCGACGTCGTCGCCGTCCTCGCCCGCCAGATCGTGGAGGTGCGTCGTGACCTCGGCGTCGACGTCGCCGTCGTGGTCGGCGGAGGCAACATCTGGCGGGGCATGACCGGCGCCGGGGCGGGTATGGACCGTGCCCAGGCCGACTACATGGGCATGCTCGCCACCGTGATCAACGCGCTGGCGCTCCAGGACCTCCTCGAGCGGCTCGACCAACCGACCCGGGTGCAATCGGCGATCCACATGTCG
>Ga0182738_1002672_pt1 | contig 21029 bp, 14 predicted proteins | sample eDN5th30CBELigMG_FD_128876 | JGI IMG/M metagenome (GOLD analysis project Ga0182738, IMG submission 128876) | Enriched Miracle-Growth compost microbial communities from Emeryville, California, USA - eDNA 5th pass 30_C BE-Lig MG (version 2)... ... | reverse complement strand
TTAAAAGTGAATTGAATTCAAAAAATATTTTATACAAAAATAAAACAAAAGTCGCCCTTAAAAGATTTTAGAGTTCTAATTGAAGAGCGGGAAATATCAATCTTTGAAGACTTTCAGGAAATTTCGATCATTGGTCGTCATTGGTCGTGGCAAAAATGGATTCCTAAAAGAATAGAACTGAAATGAATAACTCATATAATTGGAAAAAATTCAGATTTTTTTCTTGTGCTGATTTTGACCAAGACTCAATTGTTTCTCAGCCTGTATTGTAATTATTAAACTTTCTCTTTTGAGACAGGTATTCGAAGTCTGCTTTCAAAATATATTGAAAAATGCAAAATAAAATTAGAGGAATAAAAAAAATTATCTTTTCTGCAATCGTTGAGATTCAAGGCTCGAACACGAAATTTAATAAATATCTCTGGGAATTCTGTACCTGTAGGGGTATGCTTTTTTATTCTATTGTTATTAACAGATTTTTGGATTGACAAGGCTGGAAAGGGCGAATCGAGAAATATTGTGAGAGTAATTTTCAATAAAATTTTGAGAGAAAGAGGTTTACTGAGATTGCGCAAAGCGTAGGAGATTTTTATGAGAATATCCTGTATACTTTCGAAAAACCACGCAATAAAAATCATTATATAAAAAAATATTGCCATTTATTAATTCATTAATTATTTCCTTTAATTAATGTTGAAATTTTATTCAAATCAATTCTCAATAAAAATCAGCCTCTCAAATTTAAATTATCATTCTTTGCGGATTTTTAGCAACAGCAAGGTTCGTTACCAACAGTTCTTTGGCAAAGAGGGCAGCTATGCTTGACATCTCTCAAACCATCAATGCAGCAAGGTAACAAAGCAATAACAACAGTCACACCACAGCACATACACCAGACGCAAGATCCAATACCCCAGGAGGTTTCGACTCTAGAAACAAGATTCTTTCTGCAGGTGACGCAATAGAATTGTTGAGGATACTTGCCTCTGCACTCCATAGCACCGCAAGGCTTTTCTGGTTGTTGAGGAGGCATAGTTTGGATAATCATTGGTGCAGGTTGTTGGTATTGAGGAGGATATTGGGGAGGATATTGAGGTTGTTGGTATTGAGGTTGTTGATAAGGGTTGCCATATGTGACAGGAGGAAGATTTTGAGGAGGATATTGAGGTTGTTGATATTGGGGTTGGTTGTTTTGAGGAACAAGATGTTCGTTATATTGGTTGCCAGCGTTTTCCATAGAGAGAGACTGAGATTAAATGATTCTGTTTTTAAAATTTATTATAAAACGGAGAGAACGGTGACCTTAAAAATGCTTGATATTATAATTAGATGGCTTAAAATTAAATCTTGAACTCATGTTTTAATCAACGTTTCAAGGACGAATGAGAAAGACGGAGATGAGGTAGTTGTTAGAATGGAGTTAGGATGGAGAGTTTGAGTCTGAAAATGGTTGTCTCTGATGGCTGTAGTCATGGAAAGTGATTTATTTCCGAAAATAATGACGGGAACTGAGATTTTGAATGAATTAAGAACGTATCAATTTTGGCAAAAATAAAAATTTAATCATGTCTCTTGAGTGAGCCAAAAAAGAAAGTTGAGAAATTCTCAGAGCCTTTGCAAAGATGAAAGGAACTCTTTGAGAGCTATCTGTGAAATTCTCTTGGAAGAAAGTTGAAGAAGGAGGTCAAGAGAGTCTGATATATTAATATGGCTTAGTTTTAATTGAATACGTGGAAAGCTAAATAATCCTCAAATTATTTCTTTTTGTCTTGAAGGTCATCATATGAATAATTAGAGAAACTTCAACTCTTTTTAATATCAAAGGAATATTTTTTACGTCAGTGATTTCAGAGAATCTTTTTCAAGCAAATCTTTCGAAGGGCAATGAATTATTTTACATCCTCTCATTTTTATTTTAAATTTGTCCCAACTATATTGATCTACAGAGCGTTTTTTTCTGGGATATGATTTCTTTTCAATGGGAATTTCCAGAGAGAAAATCCCAAAGCTTCAAAAAATTTTTTTGCTTTTTTCCTCAGAAATAGTATTAAAAAAAAAAGAAACAATTTTCTCTTCTGAGATATTCTCGATATGAATGAGATAATTTGAATTTATTTTGGATCAATTGAAATATACAAATTGAATCCAAGTCGTTTTTGGCTTAAAATGTTTTTAATCCAGTCGAATTCAAGCCTCATGACTTTCGCGGGCTAAAACTATAACTTGTGCTTTTCTGATGAGAATGACTTGTATCCAAGAGCTAGTACAGCCAAATCCGTCCTTTATTCAAGTTATATGGTCAATCATGATCTTTTCTAAAGAATATTTTTGGAAACTCAATTAGCAGAGAAGATGATCATCCTTGATCAAAGATAAATATACTCTTGTTATATCGGTATATAAGTTAGATATAAATAATAAAGTCCATGCAATATTTATTTTTCTAGAGAATATACTTGTATAAATTGACTTCTCTGCTAGATTTACCAAACTCGATCAAAATCCATTTTTCACCATATTATAATTTTTTAGCACAAGCAAGGGCTCTTACCAACATTTCTTTGGCAAATAGGGCAGCTATGCTCAACATCTCTCAAGCCATCAACACAGCAAGGCAACAAACCAATAACGACAGTCACACCGCAGCACAAACACCAGACGCAAGATCCGATACCCCAAGAGGTCTCGACTCTGGAGACGAGGTTTCTCTTGCAGGTAGTGCAGTAGAATTGTTCAGGGTACTTTCCGTGGCATTCAGTGGGGCCAGCAGGTCTTTCTTGTTGTTGGGGCATAGCTTGGACAACCATGGGTTGTTGGTATTGTTGGGGAGGGTAAGGCTGAGGTTGTTGATATTGGGGTTGTTGATAAGGGTTGCCGTACATAGGGGCACCTTGTTGAGGAAGGAATCTTTCGTTTTGGTTTCCTTGTTCCATGATTGTTAAATGAGAATTGTTTAGAATTAGTTTATAAGAAATCAAATTAAGTTGATCTTAATGACTAGTTTTTGGGGTGTGATTCTCTGGTTTCAAATAAATGTAAAATCAATTCCTTTGTAAAATTTTGATTAGGAAAGTCGTATTTAATTTTTATTGAACTCTCAGCGTCAGAGAATGGGAGATTTGTATGAGAAGGAGAATAGATAGGCGAGAGAAGAAAGTTTTGAAGGTGATGGGGGAATGTTTGAAGGAAGAAAATTCGAATGAAAGAAGAGCGTATTAGTTTCTGGCAAATATACAGAAATCTCATGACAGATAAAATTCTTATATTGGTATCGAGACTTGGATTATTAATCTGAAGCCTTTAAAATTTTCTCTTTCAGTTAAACTTTTATTCGATCTGTAAACTGTTTCCGCTCACAGTTATTCAAAGGGAATTTGATAGATCATAATACAGTAATTCCCTTTCTAGATTTGTTGGCAGCGATTCGAAAAAGCAGGTCAATCTTCTAAGATTCTTTATTAAATTCAAGCAATTTCCTTAAGATGCCTTTAATGCGTACAATACTTTTTTTGGGATATATCATGAGCTCAGCTCGTAATTTTTATCAAGAAACCTTTAGAAAAATGATTGATTAAAGATGATTTCTTTTGAAATTTCCGTTCAGAGGAATGTTATGGTTAACCATTTTGAAGTCACAACATTGCTGACCATGTAAATTATTTTAAAATTAATGAATTCTGAATAATCAAATATAATAAATGAGCAATTTTTTAGAGTCATTTAGTGAATAATATTATGTTTAGAAACTTTATAAAGCATGAAATTTGAATAGAATCATTTCATTTAGTCTGGGGTTTATATTAAAATAAATATTCATCAATGATGCTTAAAAGGTAGTTTTGAGAGAAATTGCAATCGCTTCAAGTGTTTTTTTATTGAAAAGTTTCTGATTCTGAAGTTTGCAAAGCGAAATATAAAGTCTTTTTTCATTGAGGATTATTAGATTTTCTATTAGACTGTGGTTTAAGCTTGATAATTTGGATTTTACTCTCAATCTATTGAATTCCAAATCAAAAGGCATTTTGAATATGAGATTTTCATTCTTATGAAGATTTTTTAAAAATGAAATTGCTTAAAATAATGGAGATTTTCGGACCTTTTCAGATCTTCAAGGAGACAGTAAAGAATGCCTCGATAAGAAATGAATTTTTCACGAGAAAATAAACCCGAGAAGGTTTAATAAATAATTCAATAGAAGAAAATAGTTTCGTTGAAGTGGGACCAAGAGAACCATTTTTTACTTGAAACAAAAGGCTCTGTACCTTTGGAGATAATCTGGATTTGAGAACCTTATCATTTCAGATCTTACTGGTGAGCAAGAAACGTACAGAGAATAGAGATTTTCAATAGTGAAGTTTGCAAAACGAAGTTTGATTAAAATTTAATCGGAGATGTTTATCAGAGGGTTTGATCAATAAAATATCAGAAAGGGATTTTGTTTGAGGATGGAAGGGATCGCCTTGAAAAATAAATGTGAATGAAGTATACTGCATGCTAGGGGCTTTTGAAACGAATGAATAGTTATATAGAGGTAGATGGACCAGCAAATAAAAAATCTTACGATTCAATATCAAGTTATATGTATTCAACGACCCTTTTCCTAAGACTTCCTAAATTCCTTAGCACAAGCAAGGACTAGAACCAACAGACTTTTGGCAAAGAGGGCAGCTATGCTTAACGTCTCTCAAACCATCAACACAGCAAGGCAACAAACCAATAACGACAGTCACACCGCAGCACAAACACCAGACACAAGATCCGATACCCCAGGAGGTTTCGACTCTGGAGACGAGGTTTCTCTTGCAGGTAGTGCAGTAGAATTGTTCAGGGTATTTACCTCTGCATTCAGTGGGGCCAGCAGGTCTTTCTTGTTGTTGGGGCATAGCTTGGACAACCATAGGGGGTTGGTATTGTTGTTGAGGGAAAGGTTGGTTTTGTTGGTAAGGATTACCGTATTGGATGGGAGCACCACCTTGAGTGACGAGTCTTTCGGGTTGTTGATGTTGATATTCCATGATGCTGATATGTGCTTTTGTGAATTAATTTAATTTATTTTGTTTATATCTGAGAAAAAAGCAGAATTAATAAGTGAAGTCAGGAATTCAGACGGTTCTAAATAAACGTAGTTATAAAAAATTTTGTTCCCAAAGGCTAATTTGAAAAAGGTTTTTTAATTAGAGAATTTGAAGAGACCAAGAAGAGATGTTTTGAGATTTAAACTGAGCTTTTTTTTCCAGGAGAAGTAGACTCAAATCGGTTGATAAAGTGAGGAGAATGTCTGAAGAATTTGCTTGTGAAGGATATAGTTTTGCGTGGACCTGTAAGGTAGAGGTTAACCTATGCTTTTTTGGGAAAGGGAGAAATTTAAAATATTTGATCGATTTTTGTTGGAAAAGCATAGCAATAATTTTTAATTACCTCCCATAATTTTTGACATGCTTTTTTCTTCAAACGGGTTTTCTGATCTCACTTTTCGAGGTAGTTTACTTTTTAAAAAAGCTTTACCTTGAGATTCTGAGGAATTGGAAGCCTTATTCCTTTCTTGGTATTCTGAAGACAAAACTTGAAATAAACTCTGGAAAATATAAGACATAAGAAGAGGTTCGTTCTTCTCTGAATTAAGCGAAACTCGATATTATTTAACCTAGATTGATTCAACCATAAAGGGCCGTTTGATTAAAAGTTTCAAAGTATGATGGCTTAAAGGGGTATTTATCCCGAAATAAAAGACAATGGAGCTCAGTAAATGCATAGAAAGGTATGAAAACTGAGAGCTGATAGAAATTATTCACTGTGAAGAAGAATAGGCAATTTTCGTTGATACTTTCTTGCCTTTAAGAGGAGAGAGATATTTTGATGATAAAGAGATTTTTCGGTGAAATACTGGAGTCATTTCTGGAGTAATTGAGTCAGGACGGGAATCAATCATTTCCTTTCAAAATATATTTTTATATTTTATTGTTGGTAAAAATCAAGCTGATAGAATTCTCTTTTTGAATAATTATGCAAATAAAGATAACCGAGAGTGTTTGGAGAGAAGTATCTTCAAGGGAGAATCATAATGAAGACCAACGAGGAATTTTTGAAAAGATTTGAGAGGGAGTTAAAGTGTGATTTTGTTACAATTTCAGTGAAATCGTTCTGAGAAGTAAAAATGTAAATTTGAACAAAAATTTCGCTAACTTTTTGGTAAAAATTTTTTCCCTATGATTTTGAATTTTTGTTCTCCAAAAAATTCAGGTGCAATCTTTTTTTTCTCCCTTTATTTCGAGAACGTAAGCACAAAAAACAAGTAAAATCCATTCTCATGAGTGATGAACACTTATTTTTCCCAAAAAAGCATAGCAAAGAAATTTTTAGAGTCAGAAAAATTTATTTCGCTAAAAACAAGCCAAATTTTAATTTCAGCAAATTTCTTATAAAATATTTTTAAACAAAGACAATTAACAATGAGTGATGATATTTCAAATTCTAACTCAACTGCATCTCAAGAAGATCCGAAAGTCTGGAAATTGCCTCTATTGATATGTCCTTGTTCAAACGGCGAAGAAACTCCTGACTTTATAATCAACCATGTCTGCTTACATCCGGCCTGTGAAAAGAAACTCCTTTATTGTGGTGAATGTGTTGACAACAATTTACATGCTCAGCTTCATGAGAGCCATATTTTCAAGCTTAAAGAGTTTCTTCAGAGCTACACTGAAGCTTTGGATGACGTAAAATCAGAAGGAAATAGTTCAGGGCAAGTAAATCCAGATTTGATCAACTTGAACAAAGATAAAGAAAAATTATTAGCAGCCTACAGAAAATCGATAGAGGCCGAAATTTTGAATATCGAAGAGACAATGACCAAGGTTATGGATGAGATTATGAAGATATTCAGCAAAAGGAAGGAGATTCTGGTGAGCTATTTGAATATGGTAGACGAGCTGAACATATTTTCGTGCAAAGTTTTTGATGTTAAGCTGAGTAAATATGAGGACAGTATGAATGATTTAGCAAAGGGAAATCTATTTCCAGGCCAGAACGAATTAATAAAACAGTTTTCAACAATAAAATCTGTCTTTGAGATGAAAGAGCAATTTCAACTTGTTGGGAAGCTTAAATCAAAATTGGATAGTGTTGAAGAGAGCAATTATTCAGATATCCTGTTACTTTCTACACAAATTCAGCAAAACCTTGAAAATCGCTGTCCTACTTTAAAAGCCTTTGCTCAAAACGATATATTAGAAGAGCTCGGAATAAAACAAGCTCTTTTGAAATGCCAAAATAAATTCACCCTTGAAGAAGAAGATGGCAAAAATCACTTGCATTTATTGACTGCAAATATTACAGAACATTTAGATGAGTTTTGCTATCCAGATCTTTCTCAAGGATACAAGAAAATGGCATCAAAAGTGAGTGAGATAATGGCTGAAATGTCTGAGGAGGTGCAAGATTTTGCTGTAAGAGAACCAAATTATTTCTCACAGGAAGTTCAAGAACCGTTCTTGCATTATTTCTATCCAAATTCAAAATCGCTTTTCTTGCTAAAACTGCCTCACGAATTTTCTCTCCAAGATGACCGTCGCTGGATCTTTGAGAATATCCAGGTTAATATTGACTTTAATTTACCTTTGAATCATGCGAGTATTGCTACAAAAGATGGGAAGTTATTTTTGAATGGAGGAAAGGACAAGCTTGATAAAATGTACGAGTATAACTTTGAAGAAAAAAGGTTGATTCCCAGAAAGTCTATGAGGCAAAAAAGATGGGATCATGCTATATGTGAATGCAGAGGATTTATTTATGTTTTTGGAGGCGCTGATTGGAATATAGACTACAAGCTGACAAGAAGGTGTGAGAAGTATGATCTGAGATTGGACTTGTGGACGGAGATTTCAGGATTTTCTCGTGAAGCGAGTGATTTTTCAGTGTGTAATTTTCAAGACAAGTTTATTTACAAGTTTGGCGGCTGGAATATGGCAAATTATGTGAATGTTATCGAGCGATACGATGTGAATTTCGATAACTGGGTAATTATAAATACCGGGAGAGTAGTAGTGAGATTGGGTGGATTTCCAGAATGTATTCAGATCAATGAGAAACAAATCTTTGTATTTGGAGGACTTTCACAAGGAAACAGTCATCGCGAGAACTTTTTGCTGGAAATTGAAGATCTCGAAGAAGAGAAGGTTAAATGTAAGAATCAGAGACCTTTGCCTTTGGGTGGTGTTTTTCGAGGACAAAAGAGCGCATTAATTCATAATAAGGCGGTCTTTACTATCATGAAAAGCTCTTCTATGAGTAGTCTTTGGTGTTTTGATGGGACCAAATGGATGATTTTAAAAGAGAAAATATTGAATGGAAATAATGAATTGATTAGGGAGAATTGTGATGACCAACTTCCTTTTTCATAATACTCTATATTAGGAGATTTACTTTGTACAAAAATAGACATTTAAAAAAATTTAATGAACAATAGATTTGTGAAAAACTTGTTCGTAGACTTGTTTCAGGCTCTTTTCAGACATGCTCATAAGATGCCCATCTCCTTTATTGAGAGGTCTAAGGCCTTCTTTTCTGGGTTTTATAATGTTACATTTAAGCAACACTTTCTTGGAAACTTCCACAGGATTTATATTCTCTGCATGCTGTTGTAATTGTTGTTGCATTTGCACTTTTTCAAATTCCTTTGAGAACCTTTCTTCTCCTTCAATTCTCGTGATTGCTGATGGTGAAACCGTCGTCACACGCTTGATTATTGGCAGAGAATCCTTTGAAGGCTTTGAAGGCATATCTGACACATCCAAATCTCTTGAATTTATAAAGTTTGATCCTCGTCCTCTTGTTGACCCATCCGAATTCTCCTTTGGCCTCTTGTTCAATTTCTCTGCTTTTGCCTTTGCCAACGCTGCCTTTTTATCTAACAATGCATCTAAGATTTGAATAAGAGAAGGAGTATAAAGTGGCCAAAGAACCAGGTAACTCAAGATAGAAGGAACAAGCGGCTTTGAAATGAGTTTTGGAGTTGAGATCAGGCAAAAGATGTTTAGCGAGATATTTGTTTGTAGCTTGAGGAGATTTGCTATACAATCATTACATTTGAAGGGCTTTGGATATTTCAAACCTGAGTTCAAGGATGAAGGATTCACTGAGATTTTCAGTGCCTTTAGTGAGGGCTCTGGGATCTTGGTTAGGATTTTGCATGAGGACTTTGAGACGACTAGCGACTCTCTCGAAATTATTTTTAGAAGTGAATCTCATCATAGGCTGGATTTCTTTGGAAAAATCTCTTCTTCTGAATTCAAAAGGTGCGCTATTATACACTTTTATCGTATCAATATATTCTTTCCTATGTGCATGATACTCTTCAATTGTATCCTAGAGAGATTGGATAAGGGATTGATGAGAACGAGGAGAATTACTTTGATTCTATCCTTTTCATGCTTAAAAGATCGGATAACAAGACTGGGGCCACCAAGGAACCGACTCGGATCCTCTTCTCTAATATTTACAACAGGTGGAACAAAATCATGAGTTATTATAGGTTTATCTGCCATCTAATTGAGGTTACGGAGGGACTGGAAAATTCAAGAGACCTGTAAGACAAAGTTTTCGACTCTTCTTTTGTAGTTTCCAGCGAGCTTTTCTTGGGTTTCTAAAAGGATTATTTAAGATCATGAAAGGGAGATATAATTAGAGACTTCTTCTAGTCAGTTCATCTTTGACAAATCTGTCTTTCATTTGCTCAAACTGTTGAGTTTTGGACATTTGCTTATCATAGCTGAAGACGTTGTACATCGTTTGGAGATGAAAGATGGTTCTTTTTGGGAATGATAGCGTGTTAATTAAATTTATTAATCCCTGCGCAAGACAGTTTCGAAAGTTGATCAAGATAATAAGATCAAATTAAACCTGAACTAATTTACATTGAGAAATTCACCCAAATTAGCGAAAGAAATAAATTATTTCCTTCATTGTAATCATATAGCCAAAAAAAATTATAGAGATTTACACTGATGGATCTTGACCAGAGAATATGCAGATCACACATATCCAATACACATTAAAACAAGCATGAAAGCTTTTCTTATTCCTTTTTGAAAGGAGACTTAGATTTCTTTTTCAATTTTTTCTTATCAACAACGTTATCATCTGAGCTTTTTCTATATATTCTTTTCTTGGGTGCATAGGGGTTCACATCCTCTTTTCTTCTCGTTATCTCTCTTATTGCCTTTGTAAACGATTTTCCAGTTTGTGATTCACCCAAAAGAGGATCATAATGATCTGGTCCCGGAAGTCCAATTGTATGTTCTGGCAATAAAGGATTCTCTTTTCTTTTGCTTGTAGCAAAACTTATAGGAGAACTATCACCTTCCTTGTATTGTTCAATATACCAGCCAGGTCCTGGGTAATTATTCTTGACATCTCCAGCATTTAATGTCTGTCTAGCATTTATTGGGAAAGTCATGCCAGTAGCTCCGAGATTCGTCTCAATGCTTTCGTTCTGGATCTTGTACTTAGGGCCTGGTGAGATTGAAGACCTAATCGCTCTATCAATCCACCCAGATTTTGTAGGACTAAGATCCCGATTTTGTTTATTTTTCATCATGATCGAGAAGCTCATCGAAGGACTGGCATCTCCTTCAACCGAGCGATTCTGATTTCTCACATAAGGACTATACTCCTCCCAGATAACATCACTTTTGCCCATTTTGGCCAACATTCTTGAATGACATAAGGTAAGTTGTCTTTCAATTTCTTTTCGTTTTTCTTCGAATTCTGTGAGAATATCATATTGCCCAGGTCCAGGAGATTTCTGGGGGATGAGATCGTTTTGGAAGAGTTTGGCAGTTTTACCCATTTTGGCACCTTTATTTGCAAATGTCGAAACTGTATTATACTCTCCAGGTCCTGGTCCAAGTTCGATTTCTTTATGAATTTTACGTGGAGCTTGGCCCCAAGTTCCTTTAGTCATAGATTTAGAATTCTTGAGCTCTTTTTCAGGATAATATGTTGCAGGTCCAGGCCCAACGCTCATCGAAGAAAGATTTCCACGTTTACTTGTCGCAAAAGAGAGTTTAGGGCCGTCTTTCCCGATAATTTCTCTCTTATTATATTGGTAATAAATCTCACCAGGTAATCCTTGTTTGCTGATGGTTTTTGGGTCGATAAAGTTTCTTGTAGAAGTTCCGATTGAAAATCCATTTGAACTTTTATGTCCAGCCGAAATATTAAGAGAAGAATCATATTGTCCAGGGCCAGGAGTATCATTGAGGGCGTAAGATTTAAGGAGATGAGGACTGGAATAGTATTCGTCTGCAGCCTCTTTGCTGGAGCTCTTTCCAGGGCTTTGTTGGTACTTTTTGAGATCTTCAAAGTCTCTTTTTACTGGGTATTGGCCTGGTCCTGTTTGAATATCAGGGACAGGGAATAAAGCAGGACGGCTCGCTTTTGAGAAACTGACCATATTGATGGATTTACTGAGGCCTGATTTTTTGAGGTCTGGGCTTGAATCCGATAAATAAGGAAGAGAAGTATTGGAGTCGTAGGCTCCAGGGCCTGGTGCTTGGGAATTAACTGAAGGTTTCTGAAAACGTTGAGACTTGGCGAATTTGGTGCTTATAGAGTATTTACTTTGAGGTGTGACGTTGTAAGAACCAGGACCGAGGTTGCGCGAAGCTTCATCTGGTTCACTTTCGTTACGATTGCCGAAACTGAAACCAGGAACTCTGTAGGGGTTTTTACGGGTTTTAATCTGTTGGAAGATGTCATCTAGATCCATATTAAAAAGAGGGATTTAATACTTTATTTTTCTATTTGATGGAAAATGATAGAGAATTAGATCAATAATAGATAACTCCGGAAAACCGTGATTTTATTTGATTTAATGCAACAAGCATATGAGAAATTCGAATAAATCAAAGAGTGATTATTCATAACATTTTCTAACTATTTAATAATAGTTAAATTTTTTTGGAAGTTTTAAAGAGCTTCGACCAGATAAAAAAAAGGCTTTCAAGCTTTTTTTTTTCTGTTGGCCAAATTTTTGGGAGTTTTTTTGTTTTAAATATCAATAATTAGATTTAAAAAGTATAAAATAATACGGAGTAAATTCAATTAGCAATGAGCAATTAGGAACTTAGCAATATAACGAAATATCAATTTAAAGTTGAATTTTGAATTGATATATAAAGTACAATCTCGATATCATACATACCAAAAATAGAGATTAATAGATGAGTTCTTCTTTCTCATCCTCAATAGTTTTTGCCAAAAGTTTCAAACTATCCAATTTTGGACTCACAATTTTCTTTGGTGACTCAATCACCATCTCAAATAGTTCATCCTGAAAATTACTTTGTGACATGCAGCTCACAAACCCTTCCTTAATTTCCACTGATTGCGGATATTTTATTTCACAGTCTTCTCTTTCCTTTATATCATAATCTCCAAAATTATCACTAAAAGTCGGACTTATAACATCATCATCGAGAAGGGAATGACCAGACACTCGCAATTGTTTACTGAGACCAAAGTTAAATAATTTTTGCCCTGCGTGGGGATCACAGGGACTATTTAGTTCCAGTTTGAACTCTTCTTTTGAACAATGTGGCGGTGGGGTACTCGCAGTATTAAGCCCAAGTAATGCTGCAAATGCTTCATTTTTTGTCAAGCTTTCTGTTGTAAATATGTCCTGCTCTTCGAATATATTTGGTGATGCAATTGTCTGCTGCTGGTTATTGTGGGAATTACTGTTATTTTTAGAGGATTCTTTAACAACAGCATTCTTTTTATTGGATTCTTCAAGGACTTGCTTTTTGAAAGGAAGCCATTCTGAAGATCTCCTGGTGTAATTATGGATAAGAACATGACTGGACTGATCAATTTTATTCGCAAGGACTAATAGATGGGACATATAGCCCTTTTGTACAGCGCCCTTAAGTTTAGATGGGATTCTGAAGAACGAATCTTTATGTGCTTGAATGATAAATTCAAGGATTTTCGCTTGATCAAAAAGATGCCTTTTGAGCGGTTCGGAACCAGCTTGGATGATGAAAACAAAGATTTTCAAGAGGTTCATGTGAAGAATGCTGCTCCAAGGATTTTTTGTGAAGAGTTTGAGGAGAATTGGAACAAGTCCAGAATTTTTTATTTCAGTGTTTAGCTTTAAATTTTGAAGCTTGAAGAAGCAGTAGATGGTTTCAATCAACTTAACACGAGCATTTCCAAAGCTATATCCAGTGATTCCATATTGGAATTTGATTGGAGTAGGATTTAGATCTTTATTTTCTCTCTTGAGAATATTGACAAGAGATGGAATTGCCTTGATAATTTCATTGATAAAAGGTTCACTATCTTGAATATTGACTTCAGGAATGGATTCTTGACCAAAAGGAAACTCAAGAACTGTTGGATTCCAAGGCAAGGAGTACTTGTGGATATAATATTTACATAATTGTTCGATGACAGGAACAAAGATGTTGATCATATCAGCATTCGTCAGCCCTTTGAGAAGTTTTTCAAGAATATCGCGTTGGAAAATTGACGAGATAATCACTGCGCCATCATTAAGATGTTCAGAACTGGATATTAAGTTGACGAGAAGATGTGAAGAATTGACCAATTGATGATGGGAGATCTCTTGGTCATTAGAGGATTTTGTGAATAAGCTATTTATTGTTGCTTTGACGATGTTTTGACGTTCAGTGAGATATCGTTCTTGAGGTTGAGAGCAGAAGTATGATGTTTCTAATTTGACGATAATGGAAAGGAGTTCTTGAATAGAGTCGCAGTAGATATGAGTATTGAGTTTTTTGAGATATTCGGAGTACGTTTTAAATAGTAGATGTGTAGTATATTCTGATTTGAAGTAAATGAGACTACGAAGGATCTTTGCAAAATAGCCTGCAAGGGTCGGATTTAAAGGGGTAGGAGAATCCAAGAACTTGAGTAAATTTAATAAAGGCGGTTCTTGAGAATTTTCCTTTTCTTGGCTTTGAGCTGGCATTTTATTCTCGGGATCTTGATTTTGAGGCGTTTTTCCTTGTTGAAGTTTGTTCCAAATCGGTCCATACTCAGTTTCTCTAGAAGATTTCGGATCGATCCCTAAAAGATATTGGGCGATGTTGTGATTTTCTAGCGAGAGGATCTCGCAAGCAATGAAAGGGTATTTATTTTGGGAGTAGTCTTTTTGGGAAGTAGAGGGAGAAAAGGGAAGATCTTTAGGGATTTCAGTGATGAATTGGATGAGGGAATTAAAAACTGAGGGCTTGCAGAAGTAATTGAGGAGGAGGGGGTTGGAGGATTTGAGTTCTGGGAGGAGGGAATCTTGATCAAGAATAGTCTGAAGAGAGGAGTTCGGAACAGAAAGGAGGTCAATGAGGGGAGAAGTGTCAATAAAGGGAAAGAATATGCTCATGAGATCCCTTATGTAATAAAATCTATTTGTATACTTGGTTGGTTTATAAAATGAATTAACAACTGCATTTTTAAGCTTAAAGGGATTGGAAAGGTATTTTGCTATTGTCATTAATTTTGATGAGAAAAAGGTTTAATAATTGCCTTCTCTATTAATTGGGGGCTTTGGGAGAATAAAGAGAAGGGGGAGGTCTGAAATTCCAAGCTAAAGGGATCACAATTATTGTATTTAAAAAGGGAATTCTTCTTGTTTCATAAAGTGGAGACTTGAAAGATTGATGAGAATAATAAATTTAATCAGCAGTTTATAGCTAAAATTAATCAACTAATCCTCTTCATATTTTGAAGAAAAGTGATTTTTGTCAAGTAATAGTGTTATTGAAAGAGCCAATTTCCCTTGCAAATTTGAAGGGAGGTTTTTCTAGTTAAAACAATTAAAATAACCCTTTTTGAGTTATAAAACCAGGTCTAAATAGTCTTTTTAAATTTAGAGGGATAATCAATTGTTCAACAAAAACATGGCTTCTAATTTTGGTTGTTCGAAATACATCAATATAAATTGTTGTGAAAGCTTGATTTATATACAACTCAAATAAACACATTTAAAGATGAGAACGACTTCCATGCTCATATTCCATCCATAATTTGTGGAAATGAGTCGTTTCATCATCAATCAAAGTCTGTGGCTTGTCAAATTCAAGCATTTTTCCAGCTCCCATCACCAAAACCCTACGAAAATGAGAATGAGAAAACATCTTTTTTCAACAAACTACCTATCAGCATTGATAATAGTTTTTAATCTATGCGCAACAGTGATGACAGTACAATCTTGGAAGCTGTTGTTGATTGTATCGAGGATCGTTTGTTCAGTTTTAGGATCGATATTTGATGTGGCTTCATCGATTAAAATAATCTTGGACTGAGCAAGAATAGCTCTTCCAATGCATAATAATTGTTTTTCTCCTGCGCTGAGGTTCTCCCCTGCTTCTTTAATCTCAGTCGCAAGCCCGTTTTCATTCTCAAACTTCTCCTTCATACATACTCTGTCTAAACTCTGCCATAACTCTTCATCTGTATATCGTCCTAATAAATCCAAATTCTCTTTCAACGTTCCCTTAAATAACATTGGATCCTATTGTTTTTGAGTTAAATAATAGGAGATTTTCAGAGCCAGTTACTTGTGGGATGATGGTGATTTTTCTACGAAGATCATCAAGACCAAGCTCAGAAATATTGACATCATCAATAAGGATTGATCCTTCAAGAGGTTCCAAAATTCTCAAAAGAGATAAGAAAAGTGTAGATTTGCCTGATCCTGTTCTTCCAACCACTCCAATCTATGTCAAGAGTTTTATAAATTTCCCAAACAAAACAAACCTTTTCTCCACAGTTGACATGAAGATTGATGTTATCAATAACATTAGGAAGGTTGGGTCGATATTTAACAGAGTAATTTTTGAAATCTATAGCTCCACGAGCAGGCCAATTTGAAGTGTAATTTTGTACAGCATCAGGATTTGGGGTCTTTGGGTTTGCTTCACCTTCAATGCTGGAGATAAAGTTAAGATAATTGGGAAAGGATTTTGATCTTTACAAGGTGAATTTTTTGCATCTTTCAAAAGAAACTAATTTAGTTTCAATATTAGAAAGAGACCAAAGGAATGAGATGATATCATCGTTGATTTGAATGACATAGGTGATCAATAAACCAATCACTCCTGAGCTCAATTTACTTGTATCTTGGAACAATAACTGGGATTTTGTGAGTGAGAACGAAGGAGTAAGAAAGGAATTACGGGGATAGCGACAGTAGGAGCAATAACTAATATAGTGCAGAAAGTAACTCTAAGATTGAACCAGTTGTATAAACCAGCACTGAGAATCAAATTCTTAATATTTGAACTCTGCAATGTATGGAATTTCTATGGAAAATTATGAGCCAAGAAATTTCTATTTAATTTTACTTCTCTGAATTTTTCCTGTTCATTATAGGCTCTGATAGAAGTGAGACCAGCCAATGATTCTGAGAAATAGCTCACAATAGGACTCTTTGAAATACCCTCTAATCTCGTGACTTCTCTATTGACTCTCATATAACTTCTTTGGATTTTAAATGAGGCAAAGAAGAAGAGCAAGACAAGGGGAAAGACCCAGAAAGTGCCAACAATCAAGCAGACAACAATATCAGCCAAAAGACTATACACAGTGACCAAGAAATATCCAAAAGCGGTTGAAATGTAAGAATCAAGCACAGCCAAATCTTTACTGAGACGATTCAACAATCTTCCTGTTGGAACTCTATCAAAGAAGAGATTGACAGGAGCTCTGATAATCTTGCTAAACATATTTTTATGCATAGTACGAGAACATCTGATAGATTGCATAGTTAACATCCAAGTTCTAATAAACGAGAAAAATCCATAGCTCAAGCCCAAACCAGCATAGACGCCAAAATAAAACGTATTGCTATGCTCAGGATGTGCCGATGTATCACTCCAATATGATAACCAGAAATTCGAAAGAGTCTGTAAAGAGATCCATGTTAACATCACTAATGGGAAGAATTAATAAAGAAAAACACGTTTTTGATGGTTACCAAGGAAGACAAGGGAGAAATAGAGCCAGCCACCATAATAAGTGAAATAAGCTTTCCAAGTGTCCCAGCTGATATCACCAATTTCTCTATCTTCATCAAGCATTAATCTTTCTCTTAATTCCTTATCATCCTCTTCAGCTACTTTCTGTAAATCTTGTTTCTCTTTTCCTGTAATCACAGTTGGAGCCTTTTCCTCGGTTGCGAGGGTAATTTGAGTGGTATCCTGACTTTTTTCTGGCTCAAGAATAGAGTCTTTTTCGTTCACAGCTGATTCCACTGGACCTTCTTTGTCGATTATCTCATCATTTTTATCTTGCATTTTGTATTTCTTTTCGACTTCTTGGAAAATAGGAGATTCTTTGAGAGACTCCAAGGTTCCTTCTTCAACAATTTTTCCTTTGCTAAAGATGTAGATATAATCCGCATGCTTTAAACTCTCAAATTTATGTGTCACTAATACTCTTGTCTTATCTTTCAAATATCCCAAGAAACATTCCTTCAATATAAAGTTTCCGACATGCGCATCCACAGCACTTAAGGGGTCATCAAGGAGATAGATGTCGGAATCTTTATACAAAGCTCTAGCAAGACTGACCCTTGCCTTTTGCCCGCCACTGAGATTGACACCTTTTTCTCCGATTTCAGTTTCATCTTTATGAATGAGAATATCCAAATCGGCATTAAGACTGGAGTATTGAATGGCATCTTGGTATCTTTGTTGTTCGAATTTATTCCCAAAGATAATATTATCCTTCACAGTAGCATTCAAGATCCAAGGTTGTTGGGTTACATAACTAATTTGTCCATTGATTTCGACCTCAGGAGGATTCTCTGTATTGTATTTCATCTCCCCGACAAGTGAGAACAAAAATGACGATTTTCCACTTCCCACGCTAATGAAGAGTTAGAAGATTATACCTCATAAAACAATAAAGTTACTCTCCTAAGATTGCTACGAAGGATCCTTTTTTGATCTCAAGGTTCACATCTTCAAGGACAAGTCTATATCCGTTGCTTTCTGTAGTTGATCCAGAGTCTGCTGAAGCCACAGCAACAGCTTCATTTCCCTCTCCATTTGAAAGAAGGAGAGGTTTTTCTGGTTTTTCTTGTGGAGGAAGACGTTGTCTTTCAAGGCTTTGGGGGTTATAAGAAGTGACAACAAGAGAGCTTTTTTGTGTGGTCGTCGAGGCAGACTGAGCGACTTTCTTCTTTTCTTCTTTTTCACGTTTTTTCCTTTCCTTTTTTTCTTTAGCTTCCTGCTTTTTCTTCTTTTTCTTTTCTTCTTCTGTCAATTTATCCTCTTCTTCCTTTTCTTTCTTCAATCTTTTCTCTTCTTCTGACATCCAATAGAAACTTCCATTTCTCATTTTGATTGCTACATCTGATGATCCTTCTTCACTTGACTTGATATACTCTAGCTTTACTTCCTCTGCAGTCAAGAACTTGGAAACACGATTCAAGGCGACTCTCGATTCCAAAAACAAAGTAATTGTATAAGGAAGAGCTCTCATAGGTTGCTATGGGAAGACAATTAGCTTGACTATTTCCCAAAAATTTTACTTGAAGAATCATAAGGGTTGAGACAAGGGTGAAAGCAGCTTGAGCAGTCATGGGATTACCAGTAAAAATAAAGGTGGCAAAGATGGCGGTTGTAATGAGCATAGGGGTGAGCCAAAGGAAGAAGATAGAGAAACAGATGGAAATGAATTGTCTCTTAAGGAAACTGAGTTCAGACTCTCTGGCTTTTGTGAGCTAAATGGGGTTATAATAAGATAAATAAAGACGGAGTTTTTACCTTTTCGAGGAAAGCTTCTTCCCATCCTGACATCTTGATGTATTTTATACCATTTAAGATTTCGGTCGAAAGCTTCATTCTTTCATCTTTCTTCTTCATCACTGCTTTTTGTGCTCTATAAAGGAGAAATAAGTTACCTGGACAAAAGGACAACTATGTTACGTGAAATAAGTCTTTCCGACAATAAAATTGACACCAGTCATGATCAATAATACTCCAATACCAGACAAGAAGGCAATACCAACAGCCATCCACATAAAGTAGATACCAACACCAATAAGGATAGGAAGGGTCATTGCACCTCCAATAGCAAGTCCCAAATAATAAAGTTTCTCCGAATCAACTTGGATATGATTAACTAAGGATCCTTGAGAATGTTCTGCGCTCTGAATAATTGAGAACTTGAGGGATTTCTCGTAGACAAGGCCGTTAACTGCTTTTGAAGTGTTTATACCCAGTAATGTCTATTGAGATCGTTTAAGGAAAAGGATCAGTTGGCAAATTTACGAGGAGAATTTGAGCTCTTGAAGAGAAAATGGCGATCAATATTCTCGAGAATACAACGCCTAAGACTAAAAGGATTCCAGTTCGTGTGTTTGTATCACCAGAGGAGATATATTTGATGATATACTTGATCAACAGCGGTCCTGTGTATTCTAAAAGACCACTGCATAAAAGGCAAAACATCGCTCTTGCAAAGATTCCTAAGGGGATGGATTAAAAAGAAGACTCCACATGATCAAACCTTTACAAGTCCAGACGAGAGCCTTCAAGAGAGGATCTTTTTTCGTTTTGTTCTTTGTGAATTGGTCAGAAAGGCGAGAGGTGATACAGTCTGAAGTTTCTTCTTTACGAAGATTCCAATGCATGTCTTGTTGGAAAGGCTTTTTCTTGCCGAGCTAAAGAATTTTGAATATGTAAAGAGGAGGGAAATAGAGGTACATCGATAAGTTTACCAACCCAAAAGAGGAAATAAGTGTCAATGAAGTTGGTTTTAAGGTAGGTGGATTCTTGCCTAGGAGGCTCTTCTCTTTGGATAAGAGGGACCTGAAGAGAGGTGTCAGGTTGTTCTTCCATATTTAAATTGGAAAGGATTTGCTAAAAAATTACTTTTTAATTTGGCTGACCTGACGAGTGTTGTACCAAAATAAAAATCTACAAATACTGAGCTGAGGTCTTAGGGTTTTGGAATACTTGTTGGCAAAGGGGAAGAGAACAAAATTCAACCATTGGAATGCAGAAGATTACTTTACACGTCGAGGAAAATAAAGACTTTCTTTTTGGTAACTGTGTGCTTCATGAATAATACTGAAAATATTTTGTTTGCGACTATAGGGATCAGATAACAAAATTACTGTATATCTCATGATGTTTTGAGAAATATGGCTGGGAATTATTTTGATGGTATTTGAGAAGGAATATGATGAATATGATGCAAGACAAGAAGGGTTTATTTCAGTTTGAATTTATCAAATTTCGACTTTTCCATTTTTCAAAAATATTTTTATCTCTTGAAAAATTCTTAATCTAAAATAAAAAATATCGATCAGAAATTTAGGCGACTGAAAAGTTTTTCCAATACAAATTTTTTCCTTTTGAAAACTCATTCACACATAAATACACACACATATTCTATATAACATCACTAGGATCAGAAGTTTCCTTTGCTTCCATGTTCATGTTCCATCCATAACTTATGGAAATGACTCTTTTCATCATCGATTAATGTCTGTGGTTTGTCGAATTCTAACACCTCTCCATCTCCCATCATCAAGATCCTTAAATAATATTAAACAACTTTTCAAAAAATATTCCAAAATACCTGTCAGAACTAATAATAGTTTTGAGTCTATGAGCAACAGTGATCACAGTACAATCTCTGAAGCTATTGTGGATCGTATCAAGGATAGTTTGCTCAGTCTTAGGATCAATATTTGAGGTCGCTTCATCAATCAAAATGATTTTTGTTTTAGCCAAAATAGCTCGACTGATGCATAATAGTTGCTTTTCTCCAGCACTTAAGTTTTCGCCGCCCTCTTTAATCTCAGTATCTAATCCACTTTCTTGCTCAAATTTCTCCTTCATACAGACTCTTTCTAAACTTTGCCATAATTCTTCATCTGTATATTGTTTCAATAAATCCAAATTTTCTCTGATTGTTCCTTTGTATAACATTGGATCTTGAGGGATAATAGTGATAGCTCTTCTTAAATCGTCAAGTCCAAGTTTTGAAAT
>Ga0182738_1002671_pt1 | contig 21032 bp, 21 predicted proteins | sample eDN5th30CBELigMG_FD_128876 | JGI IMG/M metagenome (GOLD analysis project Ga0182738, IMG submission 128876) | Enriched Miracle-Growth compost microbial communities from Emeryville, California, USA - eDNA 5th pass 30_C BE-Lig MG (version 2)... ... | reverse complement strand
TTTCCATACGAATTTCTGCTCTAGTGGGCTTAGAGAACACTCCTCTGTTACCTTTCCATGCGAATTTCTGCTCTAGTGGGCTTAGAGAACACTCCTCTGTTACTTTTCCATACGAATTTCTGCTCTAGTGGGCTTAGAGAACACTCCTCTGTTACTTTTCCATGCGGATTTCTGCTCTAGTGGGCTTAGAGAACGTTTCTCTGTTACCTTTCCATGCGGATTTCTGCTCTAGTGGGCTTAGAGAACACTCCTCTGTTACTTTTCCATACTGCGTTCTGCTTTAACTATAAATGGCTTATATAAAAAGTGCATTCCAAATTTGGAATGCACCCATCTCATTTATTATAGATTAATTTTCACTATCTTCCTTTAAATACGTCCAGCCTTCTTCTTGATACACTTTATTTTCTTTCATTAACTTTCCAAGTGCACGTTTAAAGGAACCTTTACTTAGATTAAAACGTTCTTTAATGTCCTCAGGCATACTCTTATCTCCATAAGGCATTGCACCTTTTCGCATAATTAAATAATCCAAAATTAGTTGGGCGTCCTTATCAAGTGCTTCTTCTTTTCTTGGTAATAAGGATATATTTACTGTGCCATCTAGCTTAACGTCGATTATACGACCACTAACTTTTTCCCCTAATCTTGGTTCTTGACCTCTCTCAGATTCGTGAATAAATCCTTTATAGCCTTCAGCTGTATAAATCCAGCTTCCAACTTTCGCTGTTCGATAAATATAGCCATGAATGTTTTTATTAAAATCTTCTCTTGTCGCCTTTGTTGACATTTCTTCAATAATTGGATCCGTAGCTGGTTTTACATATAAATAATTATTTTTATTTACCTTTAAAGTAATATAAAGCATATCTCCAACTTCTGGCCAAACCTCTTCATGAACTGGTAAATCATCTTCTCCTAATAGCATGTCCTTTTTCAAACCAATATCAAAAAAGCAGCCAATGCCCTCTTTCCGATCCGTTACTTTTACCCAATCATATTTACCAACCGCAATAGACGGGATATATGTACTGGAGCATGCTCTTCCTTGTGAATCACTGTAAATAAAGACGCGTACTTCATCGCCTTCTTCGAATTTTTGATCTGTTTCACTAAAATGCAAAAGCACATCCTCGTCTTCCTCTTCAATTGTCAAAAAATAACCGAAAGATGCTATTCTTGCAACCGTTAATATTTCTACACGTCCCATATAATCTCTTAACGACATTTGTTTTCCTCCTTTATTTCTTGTCTATTCAACTTTTCATCTATATTCTTTTATCATCATTATTCCCTATTTAGTGAATACTTCATGCCTAAAGTTGTTACAACTGCTATATTTTACTATAATACAAGCATAAAAGAAATGGAATTAGCACTAGATATACTTAGAAATCGTGTATGATTCCATAAATCAGGAGGTAATTATGGCAAAAGATAGCTCATTTGATATTGTTTCAAAGGTAGATTTTTCTGAAGTTACAAATGCAGTACAGCTAGCAATGAAGGAAATTCAAAATCGCTATGATTTTAAAGGAAGCAAAAGTAATGTAACATTGGACAAAGAAGAATTAGTTCTTGTTTCAGATGATGAATATAAATTAGAGCAGCTGAAGGATGTCCTGATAAGCAAAATGTTTAAACGCGGCATTCCCATTAAAAACTTAGATTATGGCAAAATAGAAGGAGCTTCAGGGGGAACAGTCCGCCAAAGAGCGAAATTGATTCAGGGCATTGATAAAGATAATGCTAAAATAATTAATGCGTTAATTAAGAACATTGGATTAAAAGTGAAAACACAACAGCAAGACGATCAAATCCGTGTAACTGCTAAAAGCCGTGACGATTTACAAAAGATTATCGCAGCTGTAAAAGACGAATCAAAAGTTACGATTGATGTGCAATTTGTCAATTATCGCTAACTAGTAGTCGGATGGCAGCCAAATTAGGCTGCCATCTTTTTTTCGAATGCCTTCTTTTCCACTAACCCTATTTTTTCCATGTTTATATTAGTAGATTTGGGAAAAATAAGTAAACATGGACGAAAGTTAGAAGGAGTGATTGATATGAGTAATAGTAATAAGGAAAAATTACAACAAACCTTACCCCCACAGCATCAGAATCAGCAGCCAGGCATTCAGACAGAAATGAATCCAATGCCTAAAGATGTCGATCCCGCTTATAAAGGCTCAGAAAAATTAAAAGGAAAAACTGCTATCATTACTGGTGGAGATAGTGGAATCGGCCGGTCTGTAGCTATTTATTATGCAAAAGAAGGTGCAGACATCGTAGTTGTTTACTTAAATGAGCATGATGACGCCCAAAAGACAAAAGAGCTAGTAGAAGCAGAAGGAGTAAAATGCTTATTGCTTGCCGGAGATGTTGGTGATGAGAGCTTCTGCAAAACAATTGTGGAAAAAACTGTATCTGAATTTGGAAAAGTTAATATTTTAGTGAATAATGCAGCTGAACAGCATCCACAACAAAGTTTGCTAGATATTAGTGCCGAACAATTAGAAAAAACATTCCGAACAAATATTTTCTCTATGTTTTACTTAACAAAAGCGACCCTTCCTCATTTAGAGTCAGGAGATACAATTATTAATACGACATCAATCACTGCCTATAAAGGGAATGAAATATTAATCGATTATTCGTCCACAAAGGGAGCGATTACTGCTTTCACTCGTTCCTTATCACAGTCTCTTGCTGGACAAAGCATTCGTGTGAATGGAGTAGCTCCGGGACCAATTTGGACACCGCTCATTCCTTCTACGTTTGACAGTGAACAAGTGGCATCCTTTGGTGGGAATACTCCTTTAAAACGTGCAGGTCAGCCTTGTGAGCTTGCTCCAGCCTATGTATATTTAGCTAGTAATGATTCAACATACGTTACTGGACAAGTTCTTCATGTCAATGGAGGAAGCATCGTTAACGGATAAATCATTTAACGCTCTAGCAATCCCAAACCGCTCGCACCTTTATTGCGAGTGGTTTTTTCTATGATAGCTAATTTTATTTTCCCTTTTAAAAACTTTCTATTCTGTCAACACTAGTGGAAAAAGAAATAGAAAGAATATATAGGGAGTGTGAAAAATGATTGATTTGGCTTCAATCTATCATCGAAGTGACGGTAATTACTGCTATTTACAAAATGGAGATACCCTCCATATTCGAATTCGAACAAAAAGAGCAAATGTGAATGAAATGGAAATAATTTACGGTGATCAATATGAAATGAGTGATTATCATTGGGTATCCCACCGAATGATGATGGAAAAAAGCGGAACTGATTCTCTTTTTGATTATTGGCATTGTTCCATTTCTAATAAAAAAAGAATTCGCTATGGCTTTATAATAAAAGATAATGAACAACAAATAACCTATACCGAAAAAGGTTTTTTCCCCTTTGTTCCCGATGATGCCGGCTATTATTTTTGCTTGCCCTATCTTCACGAGAAAGACGTTTTTTCTCCTCCTTCATGGGTTTCTTCAACTATTTGGTATCAAATATTCCCAGAAAGATTTCGAAATGGGGATAGTTCTTTAAATCCTATAGACACTGCACCGTGGGGACAAGAGGAACCTGAATTATGGAATTTCTTTGGCGGCGATTTTCAGGGAATAATTGATTCTTTAGACTATCTTTCAGACCTTGGGATAACAGGGATTTATCTTACTCCTATTTTTCATGCAAAAAGCAATCATAAATACGATACGATTAACTATTTAGAAGTGGACCCACAATTCGGCGATACAGAAATGCTTAAAAAGCTAGTAAAGGAATGTCATAACCGCGGGATTCGTGTCATGCTGGATGCTGTATTTAATCATTGCGGCTATCATTTCCCACCATTTCAAGATGTTCTAAAAAACAAAGAGAAGTCGCGCTATAAAGACTGGTTCCATATCCACAAATTCCCTTTAAAAGAAGCTAACACAATAAATTATGAAACATTTGGCTTTTATGAAGCAATGCCCAAATTTAATACAGCAAATCAAGAAGTGAAAGAGTATCTTTTACATGTAGCAAAATACTGGATAACAGAATGTGATATCGACGGCTGGCGCTTGGATGTTGCCAATGAAATTGACCATGACTTTTGGAGATCTTTCCGCTCAGCAGTGAAAGACTTAAAACCAGACCTTTTTATATTGGGAGAAATTTGGCATGATTCCCTACCATGGCTTCGAGGAGAGCAATTTGACTCGGTAATGAATTATCCTTTACTAACGAAAGCACTTCAATTTTTTGCCTATGATATGATTTCTGCTAAACAATTTATGGAGGATATGACGACCACTTTACATGCATACCCAAGTACGGTGAATAACGTATTATTTAATATTATCGGGAGCCATGATACACCGAGGATACTACATGAATGTAGTTATCGAAAAGAACGTGTGAAGCTTTTATTCACCTTTCTCTTTACCTATCCTGGCACTCCTTGCATTTACTATGGAGACGAAATTGGTTTAGGAGGAGGAGCGGACCCTGGTTGTCGAAAATGTATGCTTTGGAATTCAAGAGAGCATGATGAAAAGCTAAAAGAATTTGTTAAGCGATTAATTCAAGTTCGTAAGCAAAGCTCTTTTCTCATAAATAGCAGCAATTTCTACTTTTTGACAAACACAGATTCTTGTTTAGCCTATTATTCAAAAAATGAGGCAGAAATCATACTCACCGTTATTAATAAAAGTGAAGCGGAAGCACAATTTCTGCTTCCCTTTCCATTGCGAGGGAAAAAAATCTCTCTTTTATTAACAGACGAAGAATATGCAGCTGAATCAGATGATCTAGCAGTAATACTCGGACCATATGAATCCAGTATCCTTCGCTTTAATATGAACTATGAATATATCCATGTAAGATAAAGTGTGTTTTTCTATTAAAAGGTGTCCATTTGCAATGTACTTCCTCGTGGGCACCTTCTCCTACCTCTTCAATAATTTTTTCCAAGAACTGAAAATAATGATTGTTTCCTAACGTGGAACGTACTATATTTACTATTAGATCGAATTGTTTGAATTGTCAGGAGGAAATAAAGTGAATCAGCAAGCACCATCCAAATCAATTGGGCTTCCCTTACTTATCTCTATTATCGCAATCTCCTTTTCTGCGATATTCGTGAAATGGTCGGAGGCTCCTGCCACTATATTAAGCATGTATCGAATGTGGCTCGCATGTCTTATTATGATTCCCATGGTGTACATACACAGAAATGATTTTAAAAAGCTTTCCAAAAAAGATTGGTCGTTCTTATTTTTTTCCGGCTCTTTTTTAGCGTTGCATTTTGCCCTTTGGTTCAGTTCTCTAAAGTTTACTACTGTAGCTAGTTCTACGATTATCTTGGCACTTCAGCCTATTGTCTCTCTTCTTGGTGGATTTATTTTCTTTCGAGAAAGAACTAATTCCACTGCTATTATGACTATGGGTATTGCGATTATTGGTGCTGTGATGATTGGCTGGGGAGATATTGGACTTGACAGCAATGCAATTATAGGAGATGTTCTTTCCTTCTTGAGCGTGATTGCAGTAGTTGGCTATTTATTAATTGGTCAAAATATTATTAAAAAAATGACTCATTGGATTTATACATTTACCGTTTTCTTTTTTGCTGCCTGTTTGTTAACTGTCTATAATCTTATAGCAGGTGATTCATTAACTGGATACTCTGGCAGAGAATGGGGTATTTTTGTTCTGCTGGCAATTGTTCCATCGCTTGCACATGTTATCAACAATTGGTTACTAAATTATGTGAATGCAACAACTATTTCTATGAGTATTTTAGGAGAGCCTGTTGGAGCTACCCTTTTAGCTGTACTGCTATTAAATGAGCGATTAATCCATTCTCAAATAATAGGTGGTATCCTTGTTTTGTTCGGTGTATTCTTTTTCTTACTGCAAAAACAGCCTAAACATGCCATTACCCAAGAAAAGCCAATTGGATAGATTCTACCATTTTTATTAAATACCTTTCAATCAGTGGGCTCCCCCCACTGATTTTTTCATTAACTGATTAGATTCGACTTAGAAAGCAGCCTAGTGTGTAGTCAATCTTAAATTTCGTACACAAAAACATCCTTTTTCTTGCATATTACTGGTAAATCGAACAAATACTACTTTAAGCATCTACATATTTTCCATTAGGAGATTCTTTTCATGCTAAAAGAAAATTTATCTTTAAGTCAGTTATTTGCTATTATTATTGGGTTTAACGTTGGTAGTACTCTTGTGGTTGTACTAGGGATCTCTGCAAAAGAGGATGCCTGGATTTCCACCCTTCTTTCCACAGTGTGCGGCATAGTGATTGTCTCTTTTTTTCTTTTGATAAACGAATTAGCACCCTCTAAAAATTTATTTGAGATTATTGGGCTTGCTTTCAATAGAGTGATTGCGATTCCTATTACACTTATCTATACCCTATATTTTTTTTATATCGCCTCTAGAGTCATTAGGGATTTTGGAGAATTAACCTCTGCCTTCATCTTGCCTTTGACACCCATTGAAGTCATTAATTTTACTCTAGTAATTATTATTGGTTATATTTTGTATCTGGGAATAGAGATAGTTGGCCGGACGACTGAAATTTTCACTCCTTATTCAGCCATATTTCTTTTTCTTCTCGTCATTTTCTTGCTAGCAAATGGTACTCTTTCTCTTACCAAAATACAACCAGTTTTAGCAAGAGGGATTTTACCAGTAATTAAGTCAATGTTTCCGATTGAAGTAAGTAGACCATACGGAGAAATGATTGCACTGATATGCGTTTTCCCTCTTATTGAGAATATAAAATTACGCAAGAAGACTGTATTATATTCTGTCATAGCATCTGGGGTATTAATGACTACTTCTACCTTGATCATCATTACATCATTAGGAATCACAACGGCTTCAAGAGCTACATTTCCACTTATTAGCACGACAAGGCTAGTTTCCATCGCGGACTTTTTTGAAAGAATTGATGCTCTTGCTGTTTTTATCATTATGTTAGGAATTGTTATTAAAAGTTCCATCTTTATTTATGGAGGGTTAAAGGGGTTAGAATATATTTTTAAATCCCCTTATCGCTATTTTGTCGTACCTAGTGTCTGTATTATTTCCATGTTTTCTATTTTCATTAGTTTAGATATTAATGATCATATTAAAGAAGCTTCTCTAGTTGTTCCATATCTACTATATTTACCTTTACAATTTGCTTTCCCTTGCTTCCTCTTATTTGTCCTATTACTAAAAAAATTCATCCATAAAGGACACTCTCCATTTCATGATAAAACATATAAAAACCCCTAGATAGCACGATAGGATCGTCAATCTAGGGATTTTTATATTTTCTTACTCCACAATATTGATATTATAATCTTTGAACCAATGATGGATTTGTACTAAATGTGCAAGCAGCTGTGGTCCAGTCATTAGTTGGCCAAACCATGGTTCTTTGAATGCAGAACCTTCTGTTTCGATAATTTCTGACAGTCGTTCTTTATCAAAGAATTCATATAAAGCTGAACTTTTATCTGTTAATGCACTCTTTAGCATATTTGTTACTGTTTTTGTGTAAATCGGATTATGCGTCTTAGGATACGGACTTTTCTTGCGATAAAGAACTTCATCTGGAAGAATTCCTTCTAATGCTTTTCGCAGCAATCCTTTTTCTCTTCCTTTGTAATTCTTCATTTCCCATGGTACATTCCACACATATTCTACTAAACGATGGTCTGCAAACGGCACACGCACCTCAAGACTTGCTCCCATACTCATTCTGTCTTTGCGCTCTAATAATGTGGTCATGAACCATAATTGATTAAGATAGAATAATTCTCTTCTTTTTGCATCTTCTTTACTTTCGCCAGCTAATTTAGGCGTTTCCGCAATAGTTTGGTTATATTTATCCATCATATACTCTTTTAATTGCAATTTATTACTCCATGAATCTTTCAATAAATTTTGTCGTTCTTCAATCGATCTCATCCACGGGAATCCTGCTCTTTGCAAGTCAGCCTCTCTTCTAAACCATGGATATCCCCCAAAGATTTCATCTGCACATTCTCCAGATAAGCTAACGACAAAATCTTTTTTTATTTCTCGACAAAACCATAAAAGGGAGGAATCAACATCTGCCATCCCAGGTACATCTCTTACCGTTACAGCTTCATGTAAAAAGTCGGCCAATGTTTCTTGGGTGATAATACAATTATGATGGATGGTTCCAAATGTATCTGTCATTTTTTTAATATAAACACCATCAGAGTTTGGCTGGAACTCATTTGCTTTAAAGAACTTATCATTTCCTTCATAATCGATTGAATAGGTGTGCAGAGGTCCTTTACCATTTTTCGCATATTCCATTGAAGCGATTGCTGTAATGGCACTGGAATCCACTCCACCTGAAAGAAAGGTACTTAACGGTACATCTGATACCAATTGTCTAGTCACCGCATCTTTAAAAAGGAAACGAACTTTTTCAACGGTTTCATCAAACGAATCTGTATGTTCTTCACTTTTCACATTCCAATAACGCCATACTTTCAAGCCATCCTGTGTGAACTTTAATGCATGCCCTGGTCGAAGCTCTTTAATCCCTTTAAAGATACCACTCCCTGGTGTATGAGAAGGTCCAAGGGCAAATACTTCTGCTAATCCTTCTCTATCTAGCTCTGTCTTCACATTTGGATGTGCAAGCAATGCTTTCAATTCGGAGCCAAAGATAAAGCTAGATCCTACTTCAGCGTAAAATAGTGGTTTTACTCCTAAACGATCTCTTCCAATAAATAAAGAATTTCGCTTCTCATCCCAAACAGCAAAGGCAAATATCCCATTTAAGTACTGCAGACATTCTTCTCCCCACTCTATATAGGAAGTAAGTAAAACTTCTGTATCAGAATGACCTTGGAATGAATATCCTTTTATTAGTAATTCTTTTCTTATGTCTTCTGTATTATACAATTCACCATTGTAGCAAATAGTGTAATGAAAGCCTTGTTTTTCTTTTGTCATTGGTTGAATACCATTTAGCGGATCTACCACCACTAAGCGTTTATGTCCGAAACCTGCATGTAACGCAGTCCAAACGTTTGTATCATCTGGTCCTCTTTTTGCCAATGTTTCTGCCATAGCGGATAAAATGACCGACTCGTTTCTTAAATCTTTTTTGTAATCAACCCAACCTGTTATTCCACACATGATTATCATCCTTTCTTCCGTGGAACTTATGATTAGATACCAATCAATCAGTATGAGGTATTCTATGCATCAAAATAAAAATGGTTATTTGTCCATACCAGGTTTATCTCATGATCCACTCAAAAAGGATAAATTAATCGTTTTCAATATTTTTATGAAGGAAAAAGAAGGATTAGTTATAAAATTTTGTTTATCTGTCTAAAAAGAATTTATGGGCGTGTAATCTTTGGGAGGTTTACAATGAACAATCAGCATAGATCAAAACTTATTGAATTTCAAACACGTGCCTTTACGAAAGGTACAGTTGAGTATATAAACAATCAATGGATTTTTTTTGATGAAGAAACAGAGGATGCTTCGATGCTTGACGAATATTTACATCAAGAAATCGAAATTCATTCCTTAAATCGCTGGCGAAAAGGAATTCTTCTGGAGGATGGGAAAGTAAATATCTCTGGATCGGTCCATTTTTTAAAGCATGAAGATCCTATTCGGATACGAAAGCATCTTGTCTTTGCATTGGAAGAATTATTAGATGATTTAAGTGATGATAGCTTTTATCAATTTATTACTACTCTAAATTCGATGAAATTCTCCATATATGATTGTATATATTGTTATAATCATCTTACTTTCTTAAAAGACGAAAAGCGCAAGAGTGGCGTTAATATGATGATTTTTGATAATGAGGAAGACCTTTGCAGTGTGAATCACCATTTCTTCTATAATGAAAAAAATACGGACCGCTTTGAGTTTACCTTAAATACTGGAAAGCGGATGATTGTGGAGAAGCTATCTTCTTAAAAGTAATCCCTTATAGAAAAATAGTAGCACCAAGCAAAGATGCAAATAGTGAGTAGGTTTCCCGAGTGTCCGCTTTTATTTACAAGTTGACACCTCGGGAAACGAATGATTTTTTGCTTTCAAATGGCTTATATCCTTTCCTTATTTATCCGAAAGAAAAATGCCTTTAGTACCAGTAGGGGTTTTTAATTATCTAATGAAACATATTCAGGGCACCAACTTGGTCGTAAATGTATTCTTGCACTACGCCAGATTCCATCCAAATACGACTTCGGTAAACTCCTCGCCACCAATTTCTATCTCTTCTGTACCAATTCTTTTTCCACCGATGGCTTCATAAAACTTACAAGCTGGATTTTCCGCTAATGCAAAAATAATCATGCTATTAAACCCTTTTTCTTTTAAATATTCGAAAACTTTTTTCGCAAGTGAGCTGCCAATTCCTTTTCCTTGATAGGCTTCCAAAAGATAAATGGCGTATAGCTCTCCATCATAACCTGAATACTGCCCACTTCTTTCTTTTCCACCATTTGCAAACCCAACAATCTGTCCCTCTTCATTTTCAGCAATAAAGACACTTCCTGTCAGGATAGCTCTTTTCCAGATTTCTTCTTTTTCTTCGTAATAAAGTGCCTTTAAATAGGTATCTGGAACAATCCCTCTATAGGTTGTTCGCCAACTATCTATATGTACTTTTGCTATTCCTTTGGCATCCTCACTTCTTGCTTTTCTTATCATCATATGTACGCTCTCCTTTCTTTATATATGGAAGGTTTTTTTCACCTCCCATTCTGGAAACCATGTAACCTCCAATCCGAGTGATCCGGTTTGTATCCATTCTACAGCCTTTAATACAAGTGGCGATGCGTTATGGATAGTAATATTTTCTATAGAAACCCATTCAGCTCCTAACGAATCTTGCCCCTCAAATTGCTCTGGAACGGTAATTTCCCCACCTATTTTTCTAGCTGTGTAAAATGCAGCGATATGGTGAATATGTGTAAATTCCCTCCAGTTACACGGGAACATAAAATCAGCCATCCCAATTTGCTTCTGTATTTCTATTTCTATCCCTGTCTCTTCTAAGAACTCTCTTCTCATTGCCATCGTTAAACTTTCTCCTTGCTCCAAACTCCCACCAGGTAAATCAAAGCGATTGGCATATGGCCCCCTCTTCTTATGTATAACGAGCAATCTATCTTTTTCTACAAGAATTCCATAGACTCCAAATGGTTGATGAAACTTCCTCTCTTCCTTCAATCGTTATCCCCCCATATTCGTTTAACTGACACCCTATCTGAATGGTAATTAATTTGAATGACATCAGGGTTCGAAAGCTTGCTCCATTCTATATAACCGACGGAAGGATCAACATATTTCCACATTAATGCAAGCAAATTCCCATGTGTCACTATTGCAAACCTATTCTCTGGTCTTTGAAGACACTCCTTCATTACTTCTGTTGCTCTTGTCATCGCTTGTCTACTGGATTCTCCGCCTTCGTATGCAATATCTAAATCTGTAAAAGATTGTTTCAATAAAGATTGCCAATTGTTTAGATTTCGGCTACTAAGCTTTCTTTCTATCAAGCGCTCCTCATTTTGAATCGGTATTTGGAGTCTTTCTGCCAATGGCTTAGCAGATTCATATGCACGAAGATAGGGACTAGAGAGGATTAATTGGATGCCTTCATCTTTCAAAAAATTCGCTAAATCACTCGACTGTCTCTTTCCATTAGCAGTTAAAGGAGCTTCCGCTTTCTGGCCATACGCCTCACAATGACGAATTAGGTAAATATTTTTACTATTAATCAAATTTTCACCAGCCTTCCCACAATAGCCTATAACCAGTTTAACAAATTATTGGAAAATTCTATAGATAAATCATAAACTAAACGTTTCTAAAAAAATATCTGCTGTTGATAGTTTTAAAGAGAATTTATACTTTAGGAGAAGATATGAATAAATTGAGAACTAGATATTCTTTAAGATAATAACTGCATAAACCTTGTCCTCTTTCCCGATAAATAATTAACTCATTTGTTAATCAATTCTTATTTAGAAAGAAATTATTTACAGAGATTAATTTACATGTTATCTTTTGTACAAGAAGAAAACTTTAATGTTAACTAGATATTCTGAAAGAAGGGGTCTACATGCAATTGGGGATCGATAATTCCTCTTTAGTAGTGTACGAAGCTTTAGCAAGTGAAGTTCGTATGACAATTATTCAGTTACTGTCTAAAAATAAAATGAATATAAAGGAACTTGCCAAGGAATTGGGCATCAGCAGTGCCATTGTAACAAAACATGTAAAAAAATTAGAAGATGCAGGACTGATAAAAACAGAGAAAGTACCAGGTAAATCAGGATTACAGAAGATTTCCATGTTAAAGGTGGATCATATCGAAATCAACTTTCCGAAGAAAATCTATCATTCTTTCGCTTCATATGAAACCTCTGTTCCAATAGGCCATTACACAGATTATGATTTAAAGCCAACATGTGGATTAGCTTCAGAAAAGGATTTTATCGGAAGAGTAGATGAACCGAAACTATTTATGGATCCCAAAAGAGTAGAAGCAGAAATTCTGTGGTTTACGCAAGGCTTTATTCAATACACAATTCCTAACTTTTTAAAAAAGGAGGAAAACATTCAACAATTTGAAATTAGTTTAGAAGTATGCTCTGAATTTCCATTCTCTAATGACAATTGGCCTTCTGACATTACCTTTTCATTAAATGGGATAGAACTGGGAACATGGAGAAGTCCTGGAGACTTTGCTGATACAAGAGGGAAACTTACACCAGAATGGTGGCCACATAATCTTAATCAGTATGGGCTTCTTAAAACACTTCGAATTACTAACCATGGTACGTATATTAATGGAGACCCTATTTCATCTGTCACCATCAATGACCTAGATGACAATTGTGATCGCTGGACGTTTCGCATTGAAGTGAAAGAAGATGCGGAATGTGTAGGTGGCGCTACAATTTTCGGAAAGAAATTTGGGAATCACCCACAGGATATCATTTTCAAAGTGTATTATTTATAGAAGATTCTGCTCTATTTAATCAGCTAGGAGAAACTGCCTTTTTATTTCCCCTAGCTGATTTTAAATCGATTCCTACCCTACCAATATTTGATGGAAGAGGCTAGTCACTACTCTGTTTTCGTTTATATAATTTGTTCAAACCTGCCTTACACCTTCTCTTTAAAGGCTTGAATTAATCGCTTGTAATAAGAAATAGGATGAGGGGCAAAATTTTCTCTGCCCACTTTACGATGAATCTTAATTTTCTCCCCTCTTGAGTTGAGTTCAAATCCATTTACTTCAATTAATTCTTTTCTGCCCTGCCATAGATCGTAAAAATCGGCTAGTTTAGTGGATACAATGCCCGCTACTTCCTCTTCTTGCAAATGAAATTCTTTAAAATCCATGGTCTTTTTATATAAAAAAGTGTGAGCAAATTCCTTATCCAAAATATCTCCATTATTCATTTCATAATGGAAAACACCTAAGTGGATTAGCTCCTCTATTTCTACTTGGATACCGATTTCTTCCTCCATCTCTCTTACACCGCCTTTCGCATCTTCATGTGCTAACAAGTGACCTGCAGCCGTTATATCTAAAAGATTTGGATAATCTTTTTTTAATGGACTTCTAATTTGCAAGTAGAGATAAGATTGTCCATCTTGTTCAGATACAATCCAACAATGAAAGGTCTCATGCCATAATCCCTTTTTATGTACTTCACTACGGGCAGCAGTTCCGATCGGTGTTCTGTTTTCATCAAATATTTTTAGTTGTTCCTCTTCCATGATGGATGCTCCTCTGCTATTTTTCCCATAAAATAGTATCTTGCTTACCCTGTTTCCTTAATGCTATGCCAGCATTTTACGAATAAACCCTCTTTGAATAAGTACTTCCCTTCCTTTGTATCTTCTTCCAAAGGATAAGATTAACAAAGAAAAGCAATATCCCATAAATATAAACACCAAATGGAAGAGATATACTGATATAATGAATTCCTGCTAAAATCGGCAACGGAAGCAGGAGCAGAAATAACCTCCAACTTTGCTGATTCGCTCCTGAATCAAATGACATAGAAAAAGGCACTTCTTTATCTAGCATTCCATAGCAAATCACTGAATAGAGGAAAGCGGAGATAAATACTACTAATAAATCTGGTATAATTCGCATTCCAAACAAAATCAAAAAGACAATGCTTATTAAAAAATAGATTGGTAAATATAATTTTATAATTAGCGCTTTTAAGGCTCCTTTATAATACATAGAAAAATCAGAGATTGGAAGAATCGTAAAAATCCATGCACCTTTATATTTCCCTGAATACCGCATCATAAAAATTATCGTCGGAATATTAATCATCGTAAAATAAATGGTTAAATACGAGGAACTTGTTGCAAATGAAACATCTTCCAAATTTGTTCCACTATAAAGAAAGATAAAGGGAATAACAATCGAAAAACCTAATGATGGATATACCTTTAATTTAAAATCTCTTTCTTGCCTAATCATTTGCCCTGTAAACTGATAGAATGCTTTTTCTTCCTTGTTGTTCATTAAAAACGATAATAGCAGTTCTCCCCATTTTGAGACCTTACCTTTTCTCGCTTTACTTTGACTAGTTAACTTTTCTAAATTTTTCTCAAAGCTAGGAATCAGCTTTCCATAAATGATAATAGCTACAATTGGTAAAATAATCGCAAGAGCTGCTAGCAGAATAATCATCGTGTTGATATTGCCATTCAATATCCACTCATATGGTGCTGCGAACCACATTGGAACAAAGAAAACATGCCACCAATGCACTTGGTACACAATATGTAAATCAACTAATTCAAAGCTCCGAATGACAACCTGGTATCCTATCATTATGACAATAGACAAACCAATCTGTACGTAATTAATCATATCCTTAAGTTTTTCTCCATCAAAAAATCGAAGGATAGCCAAGTAAAGTAATGCCGTGATAACAACAATAAATAAATTTGCTAAAACAAGTAGTACAACTGTCATCAGAAAAAAGATAAATCCTTGTTTAACAAGACATACAACTAACGGAATAAGTGTAATAGTTATCGTTAATTGAGAAAGATAAATCATAATATGCAGAACTTTTGCTGCATTAATTGTGCGCCTATTTATTGGTTTCGTATGTAGTATATGTTTATCCCGAACATCTAACAAAACACCTGAAAAATCAGAAATCATCGAGGTCATGACCAGAAATAAAATAATTCCGAAAGAAATGCTCATTTGAAATAAGTAATTATCACCGAAGGCCATCAATGGAATAAGAATCAACCCCATAAAAGCATACAGCCATAACGATTTTATATAGGCATATTTATCTTCTTTCTTTTCTTTTCTCTGATTAGATTGGGAGAAGATGGTTGGAAGCTTACGTTGATCCATTGTCAGTTTCACTTGTAAAATCGTTCTTAAAACGGAATAATCGATACCTATTTTCAAAAATAAACCCTTAAAACGGTCAAAGAACTTTAATATAGTAAATTCTCTCATGATTGTACCTCTTGCACAATGGATACAAAGGATTCGCCTATTTCTTTATGGTTGTTAAAGCCAGTTAATTGATTGAAGATTCCTTCCAAGCTACCTTGTTCGTTTTGTGTTTGTAACTCTTTGAAGCTTCCGTCTATCACTATCTTTCCATCGTTCAATAGAATGATTCTACTGCTTATTTTTTCTACTACATCCATTATGTGTGACGAATAAAATATCGTTTTTCCGCTTGATGCAAACTGGGCAAGAATCTCCTTAAACACCATCACACTATTCGCATCAAGTCCATTGATTGGCTCATCCAGAAAAAGAATATCTGGATTATGCAAGACACTTGATATAATTAACAGCTTTTGACGCATCCCTTTTGAATAAGAGGAGATTCGCGAATGATATACCTCTCCTATACCAAACAGTTCCATTAATCTTTTTGCCTTATGTTCAACAAACTCTGCACTCATTCCATATAGTTGACCGATAAATGTTAAATACTCATATGCCGTTAGATTATCATATACTTCTGCTATTTCTGGTACATAACCGATTTTCCGCTTATATTCCATCGAATCATCCCTAATATTTTTGCCAAAAAGCATTACTTCTCCACGATAATTTCCCTCTATACCGAGAATAATTTTAACTGTAGTACTTTTTCCTGCACCATTCGGACCTATATATCCAATAATTTCTCCTCGATATACATGTAAATCTACTCCTTTTAGTACTTCCTCTATGCCATAGTTTTTCCGTAAGTTCTTTATTGTAATAATTTCTTCACCAACCATCTCATTTGCTCCTTCCTACACATCTCTTTTCTACCATTCTAGAAAAAAAGGAAAAAACCTCCCAATAACCATGTGAATTTTCTGTCACGATTATCTCACTTTCCACTCCTTATAAATAAGGGTGATTTTTTACAAAAAAACCTATAGTAGCCAATTTCCAAGGCTCTATAGGTGATTAGTGTCACATTATCTTATTTACATTTCACTTTAAGAAAAAATCTTGATTGGGTTACATCAAAATATCCTACTTTTCCGATGTGCAGATACAGACGATACAGGGCATCCTCGTACTTCTTAATGCTGAAATCAGGAACTTGCCAAGGAATCGCTTTTAAATAATAAATCAATGCACCCAAGTCATAGAAACGCTGGATTGGAAACTCCTCCTTTTGCTCAACGGTTTCCCATTCGTCCACTGGGAACATTTCGAGTGCAGATAGAAGTTTCCACTCTTTAAATTCTGGATTAACCGAAGTACCAAACCATTCATTTATTTCCTTACAATCCCAACCTCCGACTTGCTGAGTAAGAAAGATTCCATTTGGCTTCACTATTCTCTTTAGCTCTTTTACCGAGTAAGATTCGTGCCTATTGATAATCAAATCAAAATGTTGGTCGGAAAATGGCAATTGTTCATCATCGACCACTTCATATACGCTTACACCTAATGGCTCTAACTTCTTTTTGGCAATTGGTACATTCGGTTTATATCCTTCTGTAGCATAAATTGTTGGTGGAAAATAGCCATTTAATAAAGACAGAAATTCTCCTCCACCGGTTCCCATATCTAATACTGTTGTAGCATCCTGCATGGCAGCAACCACCTTACTTCCGTAAGACCAAGAAAGCAAGCTGCTTTGGATTCGTCCTGTGTCATGGATACTAGAAAAATCCCATCCTGTAAACTTCTCCTTTATCTCTTCTAAATAATTGTGAAAATTAATCTCTTTCATGCTCCATTCCTCCTCTATTTTTCTTATTCATCTAAAAAATTAGTGGAGGACCTCTGCAATAGCGGTTTTATCTTTCATGCTCTAAAGAAGTCATGATCTACCCTTCCTTTACTTTATATTTGCTATAAAAAATAAGAATAATAGGTTATCAACGTGACAAAAAAACTAATTATTATATAGAGAATAAGTCCAATAATAATTGGTGACACACGAAAACGAAACGGACCAATTCCTGCTTCCTCCCATGTCCAGCCTGCTATATTAGCGTTAAATACTGTGTTTGTTTGATGAATGTATAAGCGGATGAGATAAACTATTCCAAAAAGCAATAGACTACCTAAAAAGATGGTGTCGACAAATTTCCATTGCAGTAAATAGGATGCAAACCAAATTAGCACTGTTTCAATTGTTAAGGTTGCTAAAACAATATATATTTTTTTCATGTAAACACCTATTACTCCTTTGCTTATTAGTAAATGATTGATTAGATGTCTGCCTTTTAATAGAGTGGGAAAGATTTTCCGCTCTTTAAAGAAATAAGCACCTGCCAATAGATGCAGATACTTAACAAATATCCTGTCTACGTATCTCTAATTGTATCATTCGTTAATCTAACGAGGTTACCACTTGGTTCAAACAAAATAGAGATTAAAAATGTAAGAGGAAGAACGACAACATATAAATATCCTTTTACTATTTTCCTTAGCAAGCGTTTTACCACCTTTCCATCAATTTGTAATTGTTCCTTTATTATACATCATTATTTGTTTTTTCTAAATATTTCATCAAAAAAATTCATCCCATTCTTCCGTATAGTTCCACTAATCATCAGTAGGATGGAGTCCCCTACTGATGGAAGTTTGCCTTTATTGCTAAACATGTCTTTTTTCAATGAGTTGTATGCCGATTCCCAACATAATCGTTCCCATTAAACAAAGAACTCCTGCTGGTATGGCGATTTCAATCCAAGATATCTTTTCAAGAATGCCTTTTTTTAATAGCTCCATCCCATAAGTAATCGGAATAAATTTTGATAAAAGAATCATTACTTTGGATGTGACAATTTCGATTGGCCAATAAGCTCCTCCAAGCATAGCAAAACTAACCGACACCAATGGAATAACAGCATTGAACTGACTTGCTGTTTTCACTAAGCCTGTAAGAAGAATCGTTAATGCCACAATAGAAAATAAATAGGGAATGATTAATACATATACCAAATAAAAATGTCCATTAAAATCAATATTTAATCCATATCTAAAGAGAAGAAAGATCATTATTATTTGTACATATCCTACTAAAAAGCTGAATAATAAATGTCCAAAATATATTTGAGCTTTCGATGTAGAGGATAGGATAAAGCGATCCCATATGCCGTTTTGCTTATCTCTCAATATTTCTACAACCGTAAAAGAGACAGTATAGATGCAGAAAAATAAAGTAAACCCAAATAACGACTGCAAGGACTGACTGTAATTATTCTCCTTTTCTGTTAGCGCTTGTTCCTTTGATACAGGAATGATTGGATTTTCCTTATTATTAGCCAGAACTATCTCTGCTTCTTGTTTATTCGCTGCTCCATTTATCAGCGCTTGTTCCTTTAGCATATTAGTATAATAGGTATGAAGATAATTTTGGACCATTAATGCATTAGAAGTTTCGGCGATGCGCAAAATCGTATAAGTGTCTTGGCTTAATGAAACTCCTATATCTGTTTTTCCTTTATCCAACTGTTCCTCCACTTCTTCTTTTGAATAGGGAACAAACGAAAAACTCTCACTTGTATTTAATGCTTTTACAATGTCCAGTACTTTTTCCGATTGATCTGTAAAAATTGGCACCTGTACCTTTGTAAAGGAAGAGATACCGACTAAATAGGCAAATAGGATACATATCAGAGTGGTTACTATAAAGGCGCCTGGACTTCTCAAAAATTGCTTACATTTCCCCCATAATACAGCCTTCATCGAATCCCCCCTTTTTTCCTCAAGATAATGGCACTAATCAAGAACAATGTAACAGAAAATAGAAGGATAGCCTTAATCTGTCCCCATAAATCTGGCAGTGAATAGCCTTGATACACCTTTAAATAAGCAGTAATGGCAGCTCCTCCTGGAGAATATTCTCCTAACGTCTCCATAAACCCACCGATTGCACTTACATCAAAAAAACTCCCTCCAATAAAGGCGATGATAGGCACTATTAAGGAAGATAAAATCCTTTCCACATTTGGCGAATTGGTAGCAAAGGAAATAGCGGTTGCAAATGTTGCAAATGTTGCTGCCATTACATTTATTGTCAAAGTAACCACTAAATGATTTAGCATACTAGGAAAAACTATACCGTAAATAGTAGCTGTTAAACTAAATAGAATAGTCAGCTGTAAAAAGGACAAAATAAATGCTGCGAAAAATATTCCTAAAAAAAATACAAATTTCGGAACATTTGCGAGAAGTATTCGCTCATACATCAGCTCTTCCTTTTGCTGATATGCGAAACCTGCTACTGTTGTAGAAATATAGAATACAAACATGACACACATTCCCACTCCATAGTAAGCAAATGCACTAATATCTTTTTTCTTTTCGAAATTTTTAATTTGTTCATCTGTATTGATTTTTATTAACGCTGCATATTCGAGTTGAAGCTCTTCGGCAGTTTTGATATATACCCACTCTTTTTGATAACTATCGATGATATCCTGGATAATGGTTACCTGAAGGGATTGCTTCTCCTTTGTCGTTAGTGTCCAAGAAGGAATATCTGTTTCTTCCTTTAACAAATTCGCATAAAATTCAGCAGTAAATCCTTCTGAAATAATTAGCACACCATCAAAATCCTTTTCCTTTACCTTTGTCCGGTCACTAAATTCGGTAATGGATAAAATATTCTTTAACTCTGGATTTCCACCGACTTCTTTAATAAATATTTCAATTGGTTGGAGCGATTGAATAAGTGCTATCTTCTCTCTCTTCTCCTGTTCACTTCTATTTGATTGGTTCACTATATCTATTGCTTTTTGCTGCCCTTTGTTTGCTTCATCCTCCACTACAACAGCAAGCTTTGCATGCACTTCCACTTCGCCGTTATTATCCAATGCCCCTAACGCACTTCCAAGTATGGTAATAAGCACAAAAGGCATGAGTAATAAAACAATAAGCTCCCTCGGTCTTCTCCAAATCATCAATAACTCTTTCTTTATCATTTGCAAGAGCATATTATACCCTCCTAATCTCTTAACTGACGGCCAGTTAGATGCAAGAAAACATCTTCTAATGTCGGCGTCTCAATATTTACAGAGAGTACAGTTGTCTTCTGCTCTTCGGCAATTCGCAAAATATCTTTTAACAAATTTACTTGTCTTGGTACGATTACTGTAATTAAAGATTGTTGAATAGAGATGTTTTTAATATTTTCATGTTGACGGAGTGCTTCTGTAAATTCGTGTTTTATCATTTCTACCTTAATATTTATCGCGGTTTCTGCAGAAAGAATGTTTTTAATCTCCTCGTTTGTTCCAGAAGCAATAATCTCCCCATGATCCATAATGTATATCCGATCACATAGAAATTCTACTTCTTCCATATAGTGACTCGTATAAAGCACCGTTATTTGTCTCTCTTGATTTAGTCTTTTAACGGTTCCTAATATATAATTTCTTGATTGTGGGTCAATACCGACAGTTGGTTCATCCATAATGATGATTTCTGGTTCATGTATGAGAGCTACGCCAATGTTTAATCTCCTTT
>Ga0182738_1002668_pt1 | contig 21043 bp, 15 predicted proteins | sample eDN5th30CBELigMG_FD_128876 | JGI IMG/M metagenome (GOLD analysis project Ga0182738, IMG submission 128876) | Enriched Miracle-Growth compost microbial communities from Emeryville, California, USA - eDNA 5th pass 30_C BE-Lig MG (version 2)... ... | reverse complement strand
TCCCTGAAATCCGCCGCCCGAGGCTTTCGCAACTTCGCCAACTACCGCACCAGAATCCTCTTCTTCTGCGGTAAACTCAAACTGCTGCCGGAATCAGCAAGCCACTAAAATGTGAGAAGAACCAAAGGCAGAGTGGTGCCCTGTCAGGGCTTGGTTTTGGGGTGCGTCATCGCGAAACGTCCTCCGTTGTCGGACTTTGCGTTAAGACCTACCCGAATTTTTGAAGTTGACAACGCCGTCGTTACACCACTATTCGCGGACATATTCCTGAAACCGCGTTCGCAACTGGCGGGTGATCGGTCCGGGCTGACCGGTGCCAATGGGACGCCCATCCAGCTTGGTCACGGGAATCACTTCGGCGGCTGTGCCGGTTAGAAAACATTCCTCCGCCACGTAGAGATCATGACGGATGAGCGCCATTTCCTTCACTTCAATTCCGGCTGCCATCGCGAGTTCCAGGACCACGTTACGGGTCACTCCTTCCAGAATACCGGCATCCGTGGGAGGCGTTTTCAGCACGCCATGTTTCACGATGAAAATGTTGTCGCCAGTGCATTCCGCCACTTGTCCCAGATGATTGAGCATCAGGGCTTCCGCACAACCGGCATCGGTCCCTTCAATCTTGGCGAGAATGTTGTTCAGATAATTGAGCGATTTAATGCGTGGACTGAGGGCGCCAGGGTGATTGCGAATGGTGCTGGCGGTGACGATTTCCATTCCCTTTTCATACATCTCTTCCGGGTACAGGGAAATGGTATCGGCGATAATAATTACCATGGGATGGCTGGTCCGGCGGATGTCCAGGCCGAGTGAACCAGCCCCGCGTGTGACCACCAGTCGAATGTAGCCATCCACCAGCTTGTTAGCGGTCACGGTCTCCTGGATTGCCTGAAGCATCTGCTCGGGAGTGAGCGGAATGTTCAAGCGAATCGCGCGGGCGCTTTCGTACAGGCGATCAATATGATCCTGCTGCCGGAAGACCCGTCCGGAATAAACCCGAATCCCTTCAAAAACCCCGTCGCCATAGAGTAGCCCGTGATCATACACGCTGATCTGGGCTTGCTCTTTCTCCACAAGCTTTCCATCGAGGTAAATCTTTTGAGACATTTAGGAATCCGAGAATTCAAAATCAGGGGATGAAGTCTACGACCGATGGTGAACAGCGAGGTTCAACCCCGCCGCTCGCGTCATGGCACAAAGCATGCCAGGCAGGTGCCCTCTAATCAAAGCCCCGACACGGCACTAAGCAGCCTCTTCCAGTGACTGAATTCGGCCTTCACTCAAACGCACCAGCCGTTCGGCCTGGCCGGCAATCTCATCGTCATGGGTCACCATGATGATAGTCAGCGATTCGGTCTGATTCAACTTGTGCAGAACGTTCATAATCTCCTGTCCGGTGCGGGAATCCAGGTTTCCGGTCGGTTCGTCCGCCAGCAGGACGGAGGGACGACCGGCCAAAGCCCGGGCGATGGCGGCCCGCTGCATTTCACCACCCGATAACTCTGAAGGACGATGCCGAATCCGGTGTGAGAGCCCCACTTTCTCGATGATTTCCATCCCCTGATCGCGCAGCTCGCGCTTCCTCCGCCAGTATTCCAGCATGGAATAGCGAATCATCAATGGAGACAGGACATTCTCCAGCAGATTGAGTTCGGGCAGCAGGTGATAAAATTGAAAGACAAATCCGAAAACATTGTTTCTCAATTCATCTCGAGTGGAGGCCGGCAAACGATCGATCCGATTCCCTTCCAGCCAGACTTCTCCCTGATCCGGCTGATCCAGCAATCCCAGCAGGTGCATGAGAGTGCTCTTTCCGGAGCCGGACTGTCCCACGATCGACAGGAATTCTCCTTTGCCGACACTGATGTCCACTCCCCGGAGAACGGGAACTTTGTGTTCTCCCTTCTGATAGGCTTTGTCAACAGCCTTCGCCCACAGATGCGGCGTGCGGGCAATGGTGGAGTTCGTGCGAATGGGGTGAAGCATGGTTCACTCGAAATACGTCAGGGAGAGCAAGGTCAGGGAAGAGCTTCGTCGGAAAACTTGTGAGTCCCCGGCGAGATCATTCATAACGCAGTGCGCGCACGGGATGCAGTGAAGCCGCCCGGCGAGCCGGCAAAACACTGGCCAGAATCGCAATGATCATGGCTCCCAGCGCCACCCACAGGACCATCATCGGATGCACCGCAGTGGGAATGTCATGGAAGTAGTAAATCGATTCATCGAAAACCTTGTGTCCGGTGACATGTGAAATCACATCTTCGATTTCATTGATGTAGTGCACGAAGAGCAGACCCAGGGCCACGCCCGCGCCACTTCCCACAACTCCCAGCGACAGACCATAGGACAGGAAGATCATCATCACACCCCGCGAACTGGCCCCCAGTGCTTTGAGAATGCCGATGTCGCGAGTCTTCTCTACCACAATCATGTAGAAGATCGCCAGAATCCCGAATCCGGCCACGGTGATAATCAGAAACAACAAGACATTCAGAATTGCCGATTCCACTGCCACCGCTTCCAGTAAAGGACCCTGCTTCTGCTCCCAGGTCCGTACCTGAAAGTTGTAACCCAGTCCTTGACTTAATCGGCGAACGACTTCGGGAGCATCTCGATAATCTTTCAGCTTGATCTGCAGCGTCGTAATCGCGCCGTCTTTCCAGTTCAGATTCTGATGCGGGCGGGTTGGGTCGGGTCCGGAAAGCATGCCCCGCACATATTGCAGTTCTTCCAGGTTGCAGAAGACGAGGTTGGAATCGTATTCACTCATCCCGCTTTTGAAGACGTCCACAATTGTGGCCTTGAAAGGGGCCGGTTCCGGATTGCCCGCTTTGATGGTCGTTAAAACCACATCCTGGCCGGGGCTGGCCATATACATGGTCCGCGTCTTGCCGGTATCCCGGTCTTTATATGGGAAACTGACCAGTCCGGAACCGACATAAATTTTTGCGGGCTGCGGATCTTCCGGATTGATCGGCTCCATGGGAATGGCTGCGGAGGACCCTAGAAATGGGTCATCAAAATGAGTGGCCTCACCAGGAGCTTCGGGATGATTTCCAGCGGTCAGTTGAAAGCCGTTGTCATTGATGATGGAGGGGGTTTGTACATTCAGGCCATCAGTTGCCGGCACGCCCACGGAAGATGGAATTGATTCAACCGCCCGGTATTTGCGTTCGAAATCTTCCAATTGACGGGATTTCACCCAGTCTGAACGATCCTTGCGGGCAGTTGCCGTCATGCTCCAGTCCAGTGGTGCATTCACATCTCGTAACGGCTCACGGACAACAATATTGTCTTCCTTCACCTGCTGGCGGCTCAGCAGGTATTGAGCCAGCGGACTGACCTCATTCTTCGAGTCCGGAACGATCCCCACCAGAGTCACCAGGCGATAAATGTCCTGACCGACCCAGCGGAAACTCATCATCCCATAGATTTCAACAGTGGGAGTGACGGCTTCAATATAGTTGCCGGCCAGGCTATCGACATCTGCCAGCAGTTGGGTCGGGTCGGATGTCCCGTTCATGCTGGTGGCTTCCACCATCACATCGCCCAGCGTGGCATGAATCCGTTCCCGCATCTGGCTGCTGAAGCCAGACATCACGCTGTTCACGACAATCATCGTCGCCACTCCCAGCGTCACGCTGATCACGCTGGCCAACGCGATAAAACGCGTTCGCAAGTAACGATTGGCGAGTAAAAACTTATACATGCGCACTCCTTTGCGATGGGCATTCCTGCCGGCAGCTGCGGAGTTTAGGGGGCGCATTGAATTACGTCGAGGCGAATTCCGCCGGTCCGTCGACATTGTCAACATCCGGAGAGAAACGGGTGGCATGCCGTTTTTTCTGCCCGGACGACGTTCCACTGTTCAGACAGAACTTCCGAGTTCGGAAGCCCATCTCGATGTGACGTGAAAAGTGACGTCAAGGGAAAGAGAATAGAGAATAGAGAATAGAAAAGACTGGGTTCGATGTTTTTCCCGCCCTCCGCTTTCCCCTCGTCTCCATCCAATCAGAGTCTCCATCCAATCAGAGCGGCAGGCTGCTGAAGACTCTGAGCATCGGCAGGAACAATGCAGCGACGATGGCCAGAACGCCCCAGACTGTCAATAAACAGAGTTGCATTCCGGACAGGCTGAGCGAAGTTGTGGGAGGGGACAGCTGCGCTCTTTCCCGCAATCCGGGAGACATTTCCGGTGATCGCAACGGGCCGGTACACAATTGCTGGGTCACCCGGGCCAGACCCGCGAGCGCCAGAAGATCGGCCAGCAGATAAATCAGCCGAAACAGCGATCCCCAATTGCTCTCGCTGGTCTGGAGCGTGGCAGAAACCAGCCAGGAGTCCATTAACCCCAGGCTCAATGGACTCAGGGTGAGTGTCAACAGGCAGACGATCAGCACCGGCAGCAGCCAGCCGCTGCGTTGTGCAAGCCCTTGGAATGAAGAAATTTCCACACTCTGATAGCGCTCGGAAATCAATGTCAGGGCGATGGAGAAAAGGACCATGCCTGCGGTCTGACAGATCAGGAGCGGCACGAGCCAGGCATTCAAGGAATGGGGGGCGCAACACGCGGTGATCAGTGCCATCTGCTGAGTCCAGGCCAGTCCGCTACTCTGAATCCGTGGCAGATAAGCCTGTGAAAGGATGAGTGAGGCCACGAAAAGTGCACCGGGAATCGAAATCATCAGTCCCCACCAGCCAAATGTCTGCAGTGCCTCCGGGTCCAAAGCAGTGAGCAGCCGCAAGCCGATGAACAAAACCGCTTTGACCCAGATCACCAGCCAGAGTCGTTCGCTCAGCGCTGCCGATTCACTCACCTCGGACAACCAGACCTGAATGGGAAATCCCCCCGCCATCAGCAGCAGGCTGCACAACATCAATCCAGACGGCAACAGTCGATATTCACCCCAAAGTTGTGCGGAGGCGGGATGGGTTGTGACGGCCGTTTGGATCTTCTCCGCAACATCAGGCAGCACGGTACTGCTCTTCCCCGGGAGGTCAACAGGGGCGGAAGGCACGATTCCAGCACTGGCAACGAACATTCCCAGACTACTGGCCAGCAGGAGCAGTCCACAGATCTGCACCGTGAGAAAGACATTTGCTGAGGTCCGCTTCTCTTCTCCCCCGTGCTGCACAACAAGCAGAGTCATCAGCAGGATGGTGACCAGACCACCGCACAACAGTGAACCGAGATCCCATCCCACCACGAAAAGCCCAAGGCTACCCAGCAGCAGCAGGTTGGCAGCAGTTCGACGAAGTGAACGTCCTTCAACGGCTGTGAACAGTTCTGCAGAGAGCGAAAGCCATGGCAGCAGGCACAGAAAAATGACCGATTCCAGATCAACTCCCCAGACCAGTCGATCCATCAATTCCAGGGAGTCGCCCGGTTCAGACGATGGCGATGGAGCGAAAATGGGAGTAGAAACGGGAATGGAGATCGGAATGTCGAGACGTATCGGCGCGAGTTCGCCCGTCTGGACCAGTCTCCCCAGCATCAGAACGAGGAGGCAAAGCGATGTCGTCGCCAGCAGCAGATGAACGCCGATGGTGAGAGAATTCGAAGTACGACTGTGAGGCTTTGGGGATCTTGAAAGCAATAACAGTCCACAGACGAAGGGGCAGATCACATGGAACGAGAACAGGTATGAAGCACTTCGCTGCATCAATTCCATGAGGGCTCACGCTGAAGTTTAAGACCGTGTCACGGCCTGGTTTTGAGAGACATCATAGCGAAACGTCCTCCGTTGTCAGACAAAGCACTCGGACAAGTGTTCATCCCGATGTCTGGGTTGAGAGCTGATTCATGCCGCGTGGCTGCATTCCGCTGGGTGGCGAACGATTCTTCAAGAACCGAAACACATGCAGCGCGCCCAAACCAGAGCAACCAGTTCCTCACAAGGGATGATCATAAATCAAAGTGGACTGAAAAGAGTGGAATGCAAGGACAATACTTTGCCGCGAGACAAGAAAAAAGCCCGGGAGTCTTTCCCGAGCTTTTTCGTCTGAGAGAGCAAGTTGCTCTGGCCTGGGCCCGCGCAGCGAGCGTCTCGATTGATGAAAGGCAACTCGCCGCGTGGCGGAACGCGGCCTGTATGGAGTGAATGCGCTCTCGATGACGAACGTGCTGTCGGCATGAAACATGCCAGGTCGGACACCATTCTTCGTCTGACCGCGTCTTCGTCCCGCGAAATATCGTGTTCCACCAGAAAACACGAGTTGTACGATCACGGGAAAACGAAGCAGGCTTTATTTCTTCGCCCGTTCCGCTTTTTCTTTACGGCGACGCTCGACCACTTCTTCCTGAATGTTCTTGGGAACCTGTTTGTAAGCTCCAAATTCCATGGAGAAGCCACCCTTCCCCTGCGTCATGGAACGCAGTTCGTTGGCATAGTCGAACATGGCCGCCAAGGGAATTTCTGCATTGATGACTGCAGTCCCTTCCCGGGTGTCGGTCGACGTGATCAACCCACGCTTGCTGGACAGGTGACCGGTGACGGAACCCTGGTATTCTTCCGGAGCTTCCACTTCCAGTCGCATGATCGGCTCCAGCAGAACCATGCCTGATTTCTCCAGCGATTCCCGCATGCAGGCCCAACCGCAGGTTTCAAATGCCTTTTCAGACGAGTCCACGTCGTGATAGCTGCCATCCACCAGGTCTGCTCCCACACGCACGACTTCGCATTCGATCAACGGCCCCTTGGAGAGAGCGCGAATGAATCCGTCTTCCACGGCCGGAATAAACTGACCCGGAATGCGTCCCTGACTGATCTTGTTGTTGAACTGGAACGTTGGTTCCGCATTCTCTTCCAGTGGATAAATCTTCCCGACGATATGGGCGTATTGTCCCGAACCCCCGGTCTGCTTTTTGTGCTTATAGTTATATTCGAATGCCTTGGTCGGCATTTCTTTATAAGCCACTTTCGGCTCGCCGACATTCACCTCACAGCGATATTCACGCTTGATGCGCTCGATATAAATTTCGAGATGCAACTGCCCCATGCCGGCAATAATCGTTTCGTTGGTTTCCGGATCGCTGCTGACATGGAATGTCGGGTCTTCACGGCGGAATCGCTCCAGAGCCTTGCTCAGACGGTCGGCACCATCCCGCTGGGCGGGTTCGATCGACAGACGAATCACAGGATCCGGAACGAAGATGTTCTCCAGTGAGTAGTTCACTCCCTCTGCACAGAACGTATCCCCGGAGGCACAATCAATTCCCACGATCGCCACGATATCGCCGGCTTCGGCAATATCGATATCTTCGCGGTCATCAGCGTGCATGCGAACCAGCCGTCCAAAACGGACTTTTTTACCCGTTCGGGTATTAATATAGCTGTCACCCTTTTTAATTGTCCCTTGATATAAACGGGTGTAGGTCAACTGGCCAAACTGTTCCATCACCGTCTTAAAGGCCATGCAAACCAGTGGATCGCTGGTATTGTCCGTCAAATCCACGCGTTTTACTTCATGTTCGCCCAGTTCGCCGGTTTTGCGAAGTTTCTCAGTCTCATCAATATCGATTGCAGTGATCAATCGATCGGACGGCTTGGGCAGGTAATGCACGATGCCATCCAGCAGTTCTTGAACTCCCTTGTCTTTGAAGGCCGATCCGCACATCACCGGAGTAATGGACTGAGTCAATGTCGCGCTGCGGATGATCTTACGGATTTCCTCAGCCGGAAATGGCTGTTCTTCCAGCATGGCCACCATCAGGTCATCACTGAACATAGACAAAGCTTCCAGCATCTCATGACGGTGCATTTCTGCATCTTCCTTGAGATTGGCGGGAATCTCATCACGTTCGATCTGCTCGCCATGGTCTCCGGCAAAGTGAATGGCCTTCATTTCAATCAGATCGATCACCCCTTCGAAACTTGGTCCGGAACCAATCGGGATCTGGATAGGGACCGGCGTGGCGCCGAGCTTTTCACGAATTTGCCGTACGACACTAAAGAAGTTGGCCCCCGTACGGTCCATCTTGTTGACGAACGCAATACGCGGAACCTTATACCGCTTCATTTGACGATCCACCGTCAGCGACTGGCTTTGTACGCCACCCACCGAGCACAGCACCAGAATCGCACCATCCAGAACGCGCAAGCTGCGTTCCACTTCCACGGTGAAGTCCACGTGACCCGGAGTATCGATCACATTGATGATGTTATCGTTCCAGCGAACCTGGGTGGCTGCTGAAGCAATGGTAATTCCACGTTCGCGTTCCAGGTCCATGCTGTCCATGGTCGCGCCATCACCATCTCCTTTCACTTCACCAATTTTGTGAATGCGGCCGGAGTAAAAAAGAATGCGTTCCGTCAAAGTGGTTTTGCCCGAATCGATATGGGCAGAAATCCCGATGTTGCGGACTTTGTTCAGATCCATGTTCGCTACCAGTTTTAGAAAAATACTAAAGAGAGAGTTTGTGCGGTACGGTGGTTTCGGCGAAACCATCTGCCGTAATTTGCCGTGATACGAAAACGGCTGAACGCTGTCCGGCAAGCGGGACTGAGAGACTGGTCCCCTTGAAACAATCCAGCAGGCCAGATGCCTCAGGCGGCCAGATGTCTCAGACGATATATGCAGGCGAGACAGCCGTAGCCAACAGCCAGCCCTGCTTTTCTTTAGTTACATAAAGAAAAGGGGCGATACCCGTACAGCTCGAATAGGGTTCTGCATGCTGGCAATCTTTCAGGAAAAGGTGCTGGTCTCGAGAACACGCATGTTGAGACCCAGCCACTCTGTTCTGCAAAGAATCCAAGTTTTCTCAGAAAGACAAGGATTTTGTGCAACGTGGATGACTTTACGCCAACTCTCTATTCTGGCGAGAAAGTCGACGGCGTCAAGATAGTCCCTCTACCCTGACCACGTCTTGACAACGGGATCATAGAGAGTTCCCTGTCTATGGAAAAGAGCGAATTTTACGGAATTCTCTCTGGATCACAGTAAACCGCGGCACCACCGCACCATGTTCGCCCTTTCGAGGCTCCTCGTTTCGCTCACAACATCTTGATACCCCTGATGTTGGATCTGATCTGCCGATGCAGACATTGCTGGGGAACCCCAACTTTTTGTCTCGAAACCCCTGGCAGTCTGTTGAAAATCAGCAGAAACCCGGCCTGGCAGAAATATCTGCCCCCCTTTTCCCCATGAAACAGGAGTCCCGTACTCTTACGCAACTCCAGAGCAACTTGCTCATGAGGGAACGAAAATTCTTTCCAATAATTCTTTCCAATTGAGTACCGGCAGCTTTTCCGGGCAATCAGAAATGGAGTTCCACACGAAATTCTCTCCGGTGCGATCCATCTCATTTTGGCCTGTATACGGTATAATATCTATTCCCCTCTGCCTCCCCATCAGTTGTCTTGCGGACAACAACGATCAGTTACCGGACTGGAGAAAAAGCGTGCCGACCGTCACCCAAGATGAAAATTCCAGACATGTTGCAGTTTCTCTGGGTGAACGGAGTTACGAGATTGTTGTCGGTCAGAATCTCCTCAAATCCTCCGGTTCGACAATTCAAGACTGGCTGCACAGACGATTTGGCGAGAATGCACACCCCTCCGCCTGCCTTATCACCGATGCGAACGTGCTGCGGCATGCGGAAATTGTCCGCCACAGCCTGGAATCGGCAGGATTTCGGACCACCGTCCTCGAGCTGACGCCGGGGGAACAATCCAAACGACTGGATGTGATTTCCTCTGCCTGGGACCGGTTGATCGAATTTCAGGCAGATCGTCGAACGGTCGTGGTCGCGGTGGGAGGAGGTGTGGTGGGGGATGCGGCTGGATTTGTGGCGGCCAGCTTCGCGCGTGGAGTTCCATTTGTACAGGTTCCCACCACGCTTCTGGCAGATGTTGACAGCTCTGTCGGGGGGAAAGTCGGGATTAACCATCCCCAGGCCAAAAACATGATCGGCGCCTTCCATCAACCACTGGGAGTCTTGATCGACACGGCTTCGCTGGAAACGTTGCCGGATCGCGAATACCGGGCAGGTCTCGCAGAAGTCATCAAGTATGGAGTGATTCTCGATGCTTCGTTTTTCGAATTCCTGGAACGCAATGTCACAGAACTGAACTGCCGGGATGCCGCGGTGGTAAATTATGCGATTGCCCGCAGTTGTGAATTGAAGGCCGCTGTGGTGGAACAGGATGAGTACGAACGGTCCGGCTTGCGGGCCGTCCTGAACTACGGGCATACCTTTGCCCATGCTTTTGAAGCACTGTCCGGCTATGGTCAGCTTTTGCACGGGGAAGCAGTGGCCATCGGCATGTTGTGCGCCAGTCGGCTGGCAGAATCTCTCGGGCATATCGAACCTCAAGTCACCCAGCGACAACTTGAGTTGATGACATCACTCCAAATGCTCGTGAAGATGCCCGCGACAACTCAAATATCAGCGGATGCGGTGCTGCAAAGAATGCAGCTGGACAAGAAGACGCTGGGAGGCCGACTACGATTTGTGCTTCCCGTTCAACTGGGACAGGTCAAACTGATGTCTGGTATTCCCGAACAACATGTGCGGGATGTGCTGGCCGCGGAAGCGATTGTTTAGAACCGCATTCACCCCGCAGCGACCGATTGACCGTTTCGCGATCGTCCGCAGCGAAACGATCAATCGTTGGATTCTCTCCGCGAGTGTCTACGTGTATGACGGACAATACGGAAGTGAGAACGGAAGTGAGACGCCCTGGTGTCCATGAATCGGAATGAGAATATTGCCGACCGGCTGACCCAGATGGCACAGCAAGTCCCCTCCCAGCGAGCACTGGTTGCTCCACGGAGAAAGGACCGTTCCGGAAAACGTCTCTACCGAGAACAAACATTTCAGCAATTGAATGACGAATCCGACCGCATCGCCGCCGGACTAATGCGTCATGGACTCAAACCCGGCATGAAGCTGGTGCTGTTCGTTCCTTTCAGCATGGAGTTTATTTCTCTGACTTTCGCCCTCTTCAAAGCAGGCGCGGTGGTCGTGCTGATTGATCCTGGAATGGGACGGCAGAATATTTTTCGTTGTCTGGAAGAGGTACAGCCGGACGGTTTTGTCGCGATCCCGGCGGTACATGTCATTCGCTGGTTTTCCGGTCGTTCCGTGAGGAAGGCACGGTTTAACGTTTGTGTGGGGCCCCGGCTTCCGGGGACACTGACGACTTATCGAGGGCTCCTGAAATCATCGACAGACACGTTCGAACCGGTCCCGATGACAGCCCGCGATCCGGCAGCGGTGATCTTCACCAGTGGCAGCACCGGGACTCCGAAAGGGGTGCTGTATGAGCATGGAATGTTTAATGCGCAGGTCGATCTGATTCGCGACTTTTATGGAATCCAGACAGGCGATATTGATTTGCCCGGATTTCCGCTGTTCGGCCTGTTCAATGCCGCGATGGGAGTGACAACCGTCATCCCGGACATGGACCCCACTCGTCCCGCACAGGTCAATCCAGAAAAGATCATTGGAGCCATTTCGGATCAACAGGTGACACAGGCTTTCGGCTCACCGGCATTCTGGAACCGTATCGGCCGCTATTGTGTCGAACACCAGCTGACGTTGCCCACTCTCAAACGTGCTCTGTCTGCCGGCGGCCCGGTTCCCACGCACATCCTGGAACGCATGAGCCGGGTTCTGTCCCGCCCCGAGGCCGATTTCTTCACTCCTTATGGAGCAACCGAAAGCCTGCCTGTCAGTTCTATTTCCGCCAGTGAAGTCCTGCAGCAGACAGCTCGATCGACCCGACAAGGGGCAGGCACCTGTGTGGGACGGCTGTTCCCGGGAGTCGACGTCAAGATCATCGCCATGACGGATGGGCCTGTTCGAGACATCGCGGACATTTCGGAACTTCCACCGGGTGAGATTGGTGAAATCATTGTGCGGGGTCCCTCAGTCACCCGGCAGTATTACCTCCGCCCCGAGGCGACAACTCTCGCCAAAATCCCCGACGGCGAGACATTCTGGCACAGGATGGGAGACACCGGATATCTGGCGGAAGATGGCACGCTCTGGTTTTGTGGCCGCAAAGCCCACGTGGTCGAAACATCCAGCGGAAAAATGTTTTCGGTATGCTGCGAAGCAATCTTCAACGAGCACCCCCGCATTTATCGGTCCGCACTGGTGGGCACAAGGGAAAAGCCGAATCAGCAACCAGTGATTATCGTGGAACCGGAAATGGATCAGTTCCCCACATCGCAACAGGCCGAAGATCAGTTGCGAAATGAACTCCTGGAGTTAGCCCGCGCCAATTCACTCACCGCAACAATTGAGCAGGTGCTGTTTCACCCTGCATTGCCGGTCGATACGCGGCACAACGTCAAGATCAATCGCGAGCAGTTGGCGGTGTGGGCCTCGGCACAGTGAAGGCCGGTTTGACCAGAGCTTTTTTCTTGAGCAACTCTGCCAGCCGTTTGCGGACCTGTGGACTGTCCGGATAAACCAGGGGATCGCCATCTGGAAGATGCGACGGAGTGACCAGAAATCTGGGGATGCCGGAATCGCGCCGACCCGTCTCCTCCCTGGTCAGCGGGAACAGATAAACCCGCCCCGGCAACGCGGCGGTCCCAGGCAGATTGGCAACATGGATCGATTTGCGATCGGGAATCGGCCATGGTTCATTGGGGACCGGTTCAATCACATACACCGGTTGGGAACTTTGCGTATTGACGGGGACCTGTCCAATGACCACCAGATCCGACTGCAGAACCTGAAGCTGATTCAAGGTGACTGGATTCGAACTCGTCCAGGTGAGAAATGCGATGAAAGCGATCCAGCCGGACACGATCATGATGCCCAGCCACAGCAGAGATGCCGCCGGCCTCGATGTAATTCGTGGTGAATGGAGTTCCGGAATACTCATCGGGGAGATACGGCACCAGTAGGAGTGGCAAACAGCAGGAGTGGCAAACAGCAGGAGTGGCAAACAGTCAATGTCCAATCAATGCCATCAGCAATCGCCGGACTTACAGGGCCTTGGAAATATCGATCTTGTAGTCGTGATCCAGGGCATCTTCAAAATCGTAGACGTCGATGAAATCGGAAAGCTGATCCCGCTCCGTTTTGCGCATTTCGCCACGTTCGATCAATTCGAAAACAATACGGCCGAAATCTCCCGTACTTTTGATTCCCCAATGCAGAAAAACATTTTTGCTCAAGAGTCCGTAGCGTTCGAGTGCCAGGTCACGAATTCCGTAAAGAAGTTCCGGACCGGTGATATGCGCACGATCATCGTCCAGATCATTGGCGACCGGGCGCTTCAGCTTCTGTTGCGTATGGTGCAGAGCTTCGAAGACAAATCTGTAGGCGTCTCCGTGAAATTTGCTTCGCGGGGCCGCCGTCTGGCCAAGGGCACTCATCACGTTGCTCCGCTGGTTGGACATTGGAAGGCGAGACCGGAATCAAAACTGAAATGCCCTTCAAAGACTGCAAGGGTTTTTCCGGTTTCGATTCTTCTGGAGGGGCAGAAGAGTTGTCTCTGCCAACTCCTCACATCAAAATCATAGACAGGGATGGTCACATCTGAAAAGACCTGTCTGCATTCATTCTTTCAAATCGTCATGGGATGTGACATCTTTGCCTGTTGTGGAATCGTGTCCGCTGTGCCCTCCCACAACAGTAATCACATCGGCTGCATCGACCATAATTCGCCGGTTATCCTCGAAGCTGACCAGCACTTTCCGGGCAAGAATTTCTTGCGCCAGAACTTTTCCCTGCCCCAATTTCGTGACCACGATTTTCCCAACTTTCGGAAGCTCACGACGATACTCTTCATATGTGTCGTATTCATACCGCAGGCAGCATTTGAGACGTCCGCATCGACCAGAGATTTTATTGGGATCAAGAGACGCCTTCTGCACTTTGGCCATCTTCATGGAAACCGGCGGCATTTCTGTCAGGTGCGTATTACAGCAGACCGGCTTCCCGCAGTCTCCATAATCGGCCAGTAACTTGGCTTCATCACGAATTCCGATCTGCCGCATTTCGATGCGCACCTGGAATTCTTTGGCAAGCGATTTGACGAGTTCACGAAAGTCGATACGGACTTCCGAAAGATAGTAAACAATGATTTTTTCGCCGCCGAAGAGATGTTCCACATCAACGACCTGCAGGGCAAGATGCTGGTTCGCAGCAATTTGCTGGCAACCCAGAAAAATTTCCTGCTCACGATGCCACAGGGAATCTCGAAGCCCTTCGTCTTCCGCGGTTGCTTCCCGCAGAATTCTGCCGGATGGGTCGACTTTCCCCAGGTAGGTTCGCGTCCGCTCCGAAGCCTCGCACAGTACTTCGCCCCATTCCGTACCCCGGTGGCTGCGGACAATCACGGACGAACCGCGGGAAAAGTCCTCCCCCTTGGTGGAGAACTCTGCAATTTGCCGAGTAGAACCGTATCGGACAACGTAACGTCTTGCCATAAAAATCTGATCGATCTCACCGATGCCGACAGAGCTCAGGGCGCCTGCCGGAACCGAATTTCAGTAAGCCCACTGGAGAAGACTTGTGAATTCCGGATCAACCGATTTGTTCCGAACATCACTGAGTGCTTTGTCAACTCTGAAAATTCGGGTCAGTCTTAACGCAAAGTCCGACAACGGGGGACATTTCGTTATGGCAAACCCTGAAACGAAGCCCTGACAGGGGCCCAGAGCCATTTGTACTGCACAAAATCCTCGCGCCCGGAAAGAACTTTGTGTGAAACGGAGTGGAGTTCACGTCTGCCTGCACTCTGTTTCCCTCTGCAGACTAATCTGCAGGATCGGTCTCGGCCAGTCTGGATGGGAACCCGGCAGATTTACAGTCGATCGTAGACCTGCTGAATCTGGTCGATTGTGACATTGGGGCCATGAATCCAGACACCAAATTTGAAGTGCAGCGTCTCCCCTTGTTTCAGAGTGCGATCATGCTTTGGCTGTGCATCTGCAGTACCGGCGGTATAAGCCCCTGCTCCGAAGGGATTGACGGCAAATAACCCGTAATCACGCACGTGATAACGTGAAGGCCAGGGATTTTCCCGTGCGTCCATGAGGGTGACCCCAAAAACGTGACCATCAATGGGACCGTCATAATTCACCCAGGCGGCAGTCTTTCCCCAGCCTTTGGCTGAAGTTTTCAGGCCATTCGAGTTAATCACCGGCCCCCCTCCAGCCACTTCACGCATGGTTCCCATCAAGCGAATCGCCAGCATCCCCTCTTTGGTATCGCCAATGTGAACCTGATCTTTCGCCGGCATCAACACGGTGTCATAAGTCAGCAGGCGATCGGAAGTAATGGTGACCGTTGTGGTTTCGATCAACAGCGGCTGCTCGCTTTTATCCAGCCAATGGTTGATGAAGTGCAATTCCGCAGCAGAAGTGCCGGATTTTTCGAGCTCGACACTTTGCGTGCGGACGAGGTTCCCCTCCATCCAGTGCCGATGTTTATCGATCTCGTCGACAGAAAACCAGATCCCCTTGTGATGCGGATGATCGTACTTGTCCCCCGTCACACGGTCCTTGGATGGGCTCGGATCATCGTTGATCAGACGCACCACGACTGCTGCCAGCGGAGCAATATCCGATCTCGAAATCCATTCCTCTTTACCGGCAAGTTGCAGTTGATTTCCGGAGACGCTGCCAATTTCCAGAATGTCCCCATACCGCACAGTTGCTCCGGTGCCGGTTGGAGTCTTGAGCACGACGGATTCACTGGCCACGACCACTTTCCGGCCAATGGACCCTGCTTTTTCCTCAGCAACGGCCTTCTGCAGAAGTTCAAATCCTCCAGAACCCGTCACCGGTAGAAAAAACGGTTTGCGGCGATCTGCTCCATAATGGAAGACGGTAAAAACATCCTCTCCAATCAGGACTTTGACGCTGGCGGGGGACTGTTCGAGTGTCACGACAGGTTCCGCCGACCATGCCAGATTCGGCAACAGCATCAGAGACAGCAGGCAAGTCATCAACCGAGGCATTGAGTTCTCCGGCATTTATGGAATCGTGCTTTGTCAACTTCAAAGATCAAGTCTTGTCACAAGTCATAATACATGGCAAATTCCCAGGGGTGTGGGCGTTCACGAAGCGCGTTGATCTCGTGAGTTTCCTTGTACCAGATCCAGGTATCAATAACGTCCTCGGTGAAGACATCTCCCCGCAATAAGAATTCATGATCCTGACGCAGAGCCTGCAACGCAGATTCCAGTGATGCGGGAACTTTGGGAAAGTCCGCCAGCTCTTCCGGCGTCAGGTCATAAATGTCTTTATCCAGAGGGAGCCCGGGGTCGATCCGGTTTTGAATCCCGTCAATAGCGGCCATCAGCACTCCCGACATCGCAAGATACGGATTGCAGGTGGGATCGGGAAAGCGATATTCAAAACGTTTGGTTTCAATCGACGAAGCATGAACGGGAATCCGAACAGCAGCGGAACGGTTGCGAAAGCTGTATGTCAAATTGATCGGAGCATCAAACCCGGGAACTGTCCGCTTATAGCTGTTGGTGGTGGGACAGCAAAACGCGGAGAGCGCAGGCGTGTGCTTGAGAATGCCCCCCAAGGCATACATGGCCAGATCACTCAGACCGCCATATCCAGAACCGGCAAACAAGGTCTGCCCATTCTTCCAGAGTGAAAAGTGCATATGCAGTCCAGAACCATTTTCGTTCCAGAGCGGTTTTGCCATGAATGTCGCACTTTTCCCATGCTGTGCTGCCACATTCCGGGCGATGTACTTGAACCGCAACAGGCGATCGGCGGCCACCACCAGCGGGGCAAACCGTAAGTCAACTTCACACTGACCGGCTGTCGCCACTTCGTGATGCTGACCTTCGATCTCAATGCCGCAACCCAGGCAAGTGAGCATGATTTCCGAACGGAGATCCTGCAATGTGTCTCCCGGGGGCATCGAGAAATAGCCTTCGCGACGTCGAATCCGCTGGCCACGATTGGGCAAAGAATCACTCCGCCCCCGGTTCCATTCTCCTTCGACACTATCGATGTGGTAATAGGCTTCGTGCTCATTCAGATCGAAACGGACATCATCAAAGATGAAAAACTCCGGCTCCAGGCCAAAATTGGCGATTTCCGCGATGCCCAGAGACCGCATATAAAACTCGGCCTTGCGAGCCACGTTTCGCGGATCGCGATCGTAGTCCTTCCGCGTAATGGGGTCTTGCACGTTGCAGGTCATGGCGAGAGTCGACTTCATGAACGGGTCGACCATGGCTGTGTCGGCCTGTGGCACGACCAGCATGTCACTCTCGTTAATCGCCTGCCAGCCCCGAATGGAAGAGCCATCGAATGTCAGTCCATCTTCAAAACTCTTCTCCGTCAGCACACCGGAAGGAATCGTGAAATGCTTTTCAATCCCCGGAAAGTCCATAAACCGGAGATCAATGGCCTGGATTTCATTTTGCCGACAAAGGGCCAGCACTTCCCGCGGAGTCATAAGGTCTTCCCGAGTACGATCTGAGTACGATTAACGACTCAAGCATTTCCGGCATGTGCAACTTCACCCGCCATGACCAGGCACACATGCAGGCACAGCCTCTCCGACTCCAGTGCCGCAGGGAGTCCCGACTCATCCGGGCCAGAGCAAGTTGCTCTGACCTGTGCCCGCGCAACGCACGTTTCGACTGGTAAAAACGCAACTCACCGCGTGGCGGAACGCGGTCGATGCGGAGTGAATGCGCTCCAATCAGATATTCTGATCAGTCGTCGCTTCCGCCGCCAGTGTTCTTAAGCAGGTCTTTTGAAGCCAGGATTTTCTCTTTGATTTCCTGCAGCATGTCCGGATTCTCTTCGAGAAACTGACGAGCCTTTTCTCGTCCCTGTCCCAATCGTATTTCGCCATAATTGAACCAGGCTCCACTCTTCTGTGCGATTTGTGCCGCCACAGCCAGATCCAGAATATCCCCGGCAAGGCTGATGCCGCAAGATCCGAGCATATCAAACTCAGCCACTCGGAATGGTGGTGCCACCTTATTTTTGACCACTTTGGCCTTCATGCGAATGCCGATGGTTTCTTCACCATCTTTGAGTGTGGCAATCCGGCGCACGTCCACCCGGCAGGAGCTGTAAAACTTCAGGGCTCGCCCCCCGGGAGTCGTTTCCGGACTGCCAAACATCACACCGATTTTTTCACGGATCTGGTTAATGAAGATTACCGTTGTTTTCGCTTTGGAGATGACACCGGTCAGTTTGCGCATAGCTTGACTCATCATGCGCGCCTGCAGACCGACATGCTTATCGCCGATTTCTCCATCCAGTTCCGCCTTGGGGACCAGGGCTGCCACGGAGTCCACGACGATGATGTCGACCGCATTGGATTTGATGAGCATTTCAGCAATCTGCAACCCTTCCTCACCATAACTGGGCTGACTGACGAGCAGTTCTTCGAGATTGACTCCCAGTTTTTTGGCCCAGGCCGGGTCCAGAGCATGTTCTGCATCGATGAACGCAGCAATTCCGCCAGATTGCTGAGCATCCGCGACGGCATGGAGTGCCAGAGTGGTCTTTCCACTCGATTCCGGACCAAACAATTCGATGATTCGTCCACGGGGGAAGCCGAAGCCCCCTAAGGCCAGATCCAGCGACAGGGCACCTGTCGAAATTCCATCCACAGAGACTGCAGGCTGATCGGACAGCCGCATAATCGAGCCTTCACCGAAGCTCTTGTGAATTTGTCCTAATGCATTCTGGAGAATACTGTTGGAACCTTTTGAATCGGTCGCGTCGGACTTCTTGGCGGGTCGTGCTTTCGCCATGTTGAAAGATTCCTTTCCAGAATGAAGTCGATATCAAATGCAATGAAATACGTTTTTGAAAGGCTCACAAATCCTGTTCACTACTGAACAGGAGAACACAACTATAGCAGCCGCGTCCCATCTTGCAATCACAAGTCGGGTTTTCTTAATAGCATTTGCCTTTTCAAGAGTCGAAAAAAGCGTGAGGAAGCTTCCACGCCCCCAGTTTCTCAACAGTTTTCTCGACAGTGAACGGTTGAGCCCCCTGTCTGCGCCCGATAGACTCCCTGATCCGCAGTGGGAAAGATTGTCTGCGATGACATCCCCTGAAACCAACCCCTGACAGGCACTCGGAGACAAGCACACAGGCGAACACCTGACCGGAACCGGGTGTCATCTGAGGAGAACTTCGACTGAGGTTCTCTGTTTGAGATGGGAACGATCCAGGGATTCGATTTTTGTTTCCAGCGTGTCGCTGGTCACAAACCCGTCTGAATGGGACGTCGATGCTCGGCGTGCTCTGATGAAAAGTGAATTATGAGACACATTCTTTCCGCACTTGTGATGAACCAGCCTGGTGTGCTGGCGCATATTTCCGGCATGCTGGCCTCACGGGCCTTCAACATCGACAGTCTGGCTGTCGGTCCGACGGAGAATCCGGAGTTTTCCCGGATGACCTTCGTTGTCAACGGAAGTGAAAAGGACCTGGACCAGGTTCGCAAGCAACTCGGAAAGATCATCACAATCGTCAAGGTTGTGAATTTTGCTGAAGAAGACCATGTCGAACGAGACCTGATGCTGATTAAAGTCACCACCGCGACCCCAGCTGTACGCAGTCAGGTCAAAGAGCTGACGGACATCTTCCGTGGTCGGATTGTGGATGTCTCGGCCTCCCATGTGATGATTGAAATTTCCGGTCAGGAACGGAAGGTGGAGGCATTTATCGATGCCGTCCGCCCGTTTGGCATTCTGGAAATGGCTCGTACCGGCCGTATCGCACTGGCACGTCGCGTCACGATGTCTGCAGAAGTGGAAGCGGGAGACCCGACGCATGTCAGCGACAGCGTTCATCAGGTCCAGTAGCGCCTGTTGCCGCTAAGTTTCGGGTCCACGCTGGCAAAGCGTTCTCGTTTTCCGTTGTGAAATTTCATGACGGAGTCGGCCCGCAATCAGAATCGAATCACTCCAATCTCTTTCAAGACCCTGTCTAATCAAAGGCGAACAGATGCCCGTCACGATTTACTATGATGATGATGCTGACCTCTCACTGCTGAAAAATAAGACCATCGCCATTTTGGGATATGGCAGCCAGGGACACGCCCAGGCTCAGAACCTGCGGGACAGTGGCTGCAATGTGGTGATCGGCCAGCGGAAAGGAAGCCCCAACTACGACCTGGCAGTCAGCCACGGCTTCCAGCCCGTCTCTGCAGAAGAAGCCACCAGGCAGGGGGATCTGATTAATATTCTGCTGCCGGACGAAGTTCAAGGGGATGTTTATCGTGAAGCGGTACGTCCCCATCTGCAGCCGGGCAATCTGCTGCTCTGCTCACACGGTTTCAACATTCATTTTGGACAAGTGGTTCCTCCAGAAGGCGTAGATGCCGGGTTGGTGGCTCCCAAGGGGCCCGGCCATCTGGTGCGTAGTGAATACGTTAAAGGGGGGGGAGTTCCCAGCCTGATCGCCATGTATCCCGGCTCATCCGAATCCGCCAAGAAACTTGCCCTGGCCTATGCGAAAGGCATTGGAGGAACTCGTGGTGGAGTGATTGAGACCACGATCGCGGAAGAAACGGAAACAGACCTGTTTGGTGAGCAGGCTGTGCTGTGCGGCGGTGTCAGCGCACTGGTGAAAGCCGGCTTCGAAACACTGGTGGAAGCAGGATATCAGCCGGAAATGGCATATTTTGAATGTATGCACGAACTGAAGCTGATTGTCGACCTGTTTTATCAGGGCGGCCTGAACTACATGCGATATAGCGTTTCCAATACCGCAGAATACGGTGACTATACTCGCGGTCCACGCATCGTCACCGAAGAAACCAAGAAGGTGATGAAAGAAATCCTGGGCGAAATTCAGTCCGGAAAGTTTGCCCGGGACTGGCTGCTGGAAAATAAGGTCAACCAGGCCAGCTTCAAAGCCACTCGTCGCCGCGAACGCGAACATATGCTCGAAAAAGTGGGGCGTGAACTTCGCAGCATGATGAGCTGGATCGACGTGAAAGAAGTCTAGGAGTCTGTCTGAGAACTCCTTCCCATCCCATTTAATCTGTTTGATTCACGAATGAGGTTCGTTCACTTCAAAATCATTCGCCAGAAAAAAGATGAAAACACAGAGGGACGGAGGACAC
>Ga0182738_1002666_pt1 | contig 21064 bp, 20 predicted proteins | sample eDN5th30CBELigMG_FD_128876 | JGI IMG/M metagenome (GOLD analysis project Ga0182738, IMG submission 128876) | Enriched Miracle-Growth compost microbial communities from Emeryville, California, USA - eDNA 5th pass 30_C BE-Lig MG (version 2)... ... | reverse complement strand
TGACATAGACCAGTGTGGGAATGTCCGGCTCGGTCAGCGCGGACACGATGAGCGTGCGCCGGGTCGTCCTCATTGGACCGCGCGCATCCTGCGCGCTCATACGCGCCGATGAAAGCGCTCGATCATGAGCGCGCAGGATGCGCGCGGTCCAATGAGCATGATTGGGCAAGGCTACGCCTCGGGGGGCCAGCCTGTGTTCGGCGTTGGAATCTGACGCGTCTGCATGCCGTTCGGCGACCAAGCAGAGGCTAGTGCGCTTCGGCGACGTTCACGCCGCTCTCGTCGTCGCCGAGGATCAGCAATTCGCTGTTCGCTTCGATCTCCTTGTTGACGCAGGTCGCATACCCCTGCGTCTCCGGACGGTGACCGTCCTCGAGGCATGAGATGCGCGCATCTCCGGCGGCCCGGGCGAGCTGTTGGGCGAGGCTCCGTTCACCCCATTCGTAGGCGCGCGTCACGTGCGACAGGCAGAGTTCCCACGCCGCCGACCGCGGCTGGACATCCTGGCTTCGGCACGCCTGCTCGGCTCGCGCCTGGGCGGACGGCGACATCGGCTGGGCGGCGAAGGCGGTCGCAGCAATGGCCAGGCTGCCCGCCACGATCGTGGCAACGAATTGGGTGCGGCTCATGCTTACCTCCTGCTTCCTGCCAGACAAACGCCACTTGAAGGCACTCGGTTGCCAGAAAGGGCCGGGGAGGGATCTACCGCTTGCATAAAAGGGGAAATTTCGGGAGCCTGCGCGCTGCGTGAAGAAATTTGAGCTTATTTGGCGATGGTTCCGGGTCCGGGCGAACCTCCGACGGGTCCATCTGGCGCTCAGCCTGCGGGTCACCATTGCGGCCATTGTGGGCCTGGTGGCTGCCCAGTTCCTCGGGCTGCCCCTGCCGCTGTGGGTCGTCCTGACCGCGGTGATCGTCACCCAGATGAGCGTCGGCCGCTCGCTCAAGGCGACCGGCGACTATCTGCTGGGGACGGTGGGCGGCTCGGTCTACGGTGGCGCCGTCGCCATCCTCATTCCGCACCAGAGCGAACTGGCCCTGCTGGCCGTGCTGGTGATCGCCATCGCGCCGCTTGCCCTGCTCGCCGCCGTGCGGCCCAGCATGAACGTCGTGCCGATCACCGCGATCATCGTGCTGCTCCTGCCGGGCATGACCCATACCAGCCCGCTCGATTCGGCGATCTATCGCGTGCTCGAGGTCGCGCTGGGCGCCATCGTCGGCTTGCTGGTGTCGTTTGTCGTGCTGCCGTCGAGCGCGCATCGCCAGATGCGCCAGGCGGCCGCCCGCATCCTCGACCTGATGGCGCGCGCGCTCGTGGCATTGATGGCCGGCCTGCGCCGCGGGCTCGACGACGACGAGCTGCATCGCCTGCAGGACGGCATCGGCCAGGGCCTCGGCGATCTCAACACGATCGGCGTCGAGGCCGAGCGCGAGCGGCGCGCACGGCTGTCGTCCGAAGCCGATACCGGCCCGCTGCGCCGCACCTTGCTGCGCCTGCGCCACGACCTCGTGATCGTCGGGCGTGCCGCCAATACGCCGCTGCCCGAGGCGATGCAGGCGCGCCTCGCGCCACGGCTCGACGATGTTGCCACGACGGCTTCGACCTACCTGCGTGCCTGCAGCGCGTCGCTGCTTGCTCACCAGAGTCCGCCGCCGATCGAAGCCTTCGAACGCGCACTCCAGGCCTACGATGCGGAAGTCGATGCGGTGCGAGCCGAAGGCCTGACCCGGACCCTGCCGAGCGACGCCGCCGAACGCTTCTTCGCGATCGGCTTCTCGCTCGAGCAGATGCACCAGAACCTCCGCGACCTGCAGCGCGTGGTCATGGAGTGGAGCGGGTCCATGGAATTCTCGAGGCCCGGATGAGGTGCATCCGGTTTCTTGTCCGGTGAGGCTACCGGCGAGAACGAGAGCGCCTTAAGCGAGCGTTACCGGGCGCTGCTGCCCAATGATGGTGCCGAGCTGACGCCACGGTTCGAGGCCGTTCTGCGCTCGAACCCTTTCGGCGTTCGCTCCGCTCCCGGATCAGTAGCTCTTCGGCAGCCCGAGCACGCGTTCGGCGACGTAGCACAGGATGAGCTGCTCGCTGACCGGGGCGATGCGGGCGATCATCACTTCGCGCAGGAAGCGCTCGACGTGGAACTCCTTGGCGTAGCCGTAGCCGCCATGGGTCAGGATGGCGCGCTCGCAGGCGTCGTAGGCGGAGCGGGCGCCGAGATACTTCGCCGAATTGGCCTCCGCGCCGCAGTCCTTGCCGTTGTCGTACAGCCACGCCGCCTTGAAGGTCAGCAGGTTGGCGGCCTCGAGCTGCATCCAGCTCTCCGCCAGCGGATGCTGGATCGCCTGGTTCTTGCCGATCGGCCGGCCGAACACGATGCGTTCCTTGGCGTACTGCGTCGCCCTGGCCAGCGCCGCCTTGCCGATGCCGATCGCTTCGGCGGCGATCAGCACGCGCTCGGGGTTGAGTCCGTGCAGCAGGTAGTGGAAACCCTTGCCTTCCTCGCCGATGCGGTCCTCGAGCGGCACCTTCAGCCCGTCGATGAAGACCTGGTTGGTATCGATCGCCTTGCGGCCCATCTTGTCGATCTCGGTGACCTCGATCTTCGAGCGGTCGAAATCGGTGTAGAACAGCGACAGCCCGTCGGTCGGCTTCCTGCACTTGTCCTTGGGCGTGGTGCGGGCGATCAGCAGCATCTTGTCGGCGACCGACGCCGTGGTGGTGAAGGTCTTCTTGCCGTGCACGACGTAGCCGTTGCCGTCACGCTCGGCCTTGGTGTCGAGCATGGTGGTGTTGAGGCCGGCATCGGGCTCGGTGACGGCGAAGCAGCCCTTGACCTTGCCCTGGATGATGTCGGGCAGGATGCGCTTCTTCTGCTCCTCGGTGCCGAACACCACGATCGGGTTCGGCCCGAACACGTTGAGATGGATCGCCGAGGCCCCCTGCAGGGCGGCACCCGATTCGGCGACCGTCTGCATCATGATCGCAGCCTCGGTGATGCCGAGGCCCGAACCGCCATATTCTTCCGGCATGGCGATACCGAGCCAGCCGGCGTCGGCCACGGCCCGGTAGAAGTCCTCCGGGAAGCCGCCTTCCTTGTCCTTCTTCAGCCAGTACCGGCCGTCGAATTGGGCGCACAGCTTGCCGACGCTGTCCTTGATCGCGAGCTGGTCTTCAGAGAATGCGAAATCCATGCGCCAAATTGTGCACCGGGCGCCGCAGCGACGCCATGCTCAGTTGGTGGGAATTTTCGCAATCCTGACCAGCGTCGCGAGATTTTCGATGTCCTTGGCAATGAAGGCGTCGAACGCCGCCGGCGTCATCGGCGCCGCCTCGGCGCCCATCGCCGCAAGCTTGCGCACTATCTCGGGATTCTTGAGCGCGGCGGTCGTTTCGCGGTTCAGGGTATCGACGATCTCGGCCGGTGTGCCGGCCGGCGCGAACATGCCGAGGAAGGAATTGTAGGCCGAACCGGCAATGCCGGCCTCTACCGTCGTCGGCACATCGGGGAACAGCGCCGAGCGCTGCTCCGCGCCGCAGGCCAGCACGACCAGCTTGCCCTCCTTCACGGCGCTTAGCGCACTCACCGTCGAGACGAAGGCCCAGTCGATCCGGCCGGCCATGATGTCGGTCAGCATCTCCGGTGTGCCGCGATAGGGCACGTGCAGCCCGTCGATTTTCGCCATGGCGCGGAACTGCTCGGCATTCATGTGCGCGGAGCTGCCGACGCCGCCCGAGCCGTAGGTGGTTTCACCCGGCTTGGCCCTGGCGCGCTCGATCAGCTCGGCGACCGTCCTGATGCCGTTGGCCGGTGAGGTAACCAGGATCAGCGGGATGATCACCAGCCGGTTGACGCCCCTGAAGTCCTTCAGCGTGTCGTAGGGCAGCGACGTGTAGAGCGCGGGGTTGGCGGTGTGCGAGGCCGAGACGACCAGGAGCGTGTAGCCGTCAGGAGGCGCCTTGGCGACCATCGCCGAGCCGATCGTGCCGCCGGCGCCCGGCTTGTTCTCGACCAGGACGGTCTGGCCCAGGGACTGGCGCAGGCTGTCGCCGACCTGGCGAGCGATTACGTCGGTCGTGCTGCCCGCCGAGATCGGCACGATGATCTTGATGAGACGCGACGGATAGGTCTCGGCACGGGCAACGGCCGGAGAAGCTGCTGCCGCCAGAGTTCCGGCAGCGAAAGCGCGGCGCGACAGGATCACGATCTCACCGCCGGTACGCCGCCGCGCGAGCCGTTGTTGAAGCGATCGCCGAAGCCCGGCGCCAGCGTCCGGCCTTCGTGCAGGTTGAGCCAGAGGCGCAGCAGCAGGCGGCGCTTGTCCGGGTCCGGCTCGTCGCGGAAGGCGGTGCGTGTATGGATGATCGCGTAGTTGTTCAGGAACTGGATGTCGCCGGGACGGAAGTCCATGCCGAGGCAGAGCTCGGGGCTTTCGGCCAGGTCCTCGATATACTTGATCGCCGCCAGCTCCATGTCGGTCATCGGCCGGCCCTGCTTGTCGCGCGCGGTTCGGCTCGACTTGGAGTTCAGACAGCAGGAGATCTTGCCGCCGAAGTCGCTGAACACCGGGATGTCGGGGGTCGTCTCGTCGAGCGTGGCGGTCGTGCCCTCGCCGCGCAGGTCGTGCGGAAAGCCCTTGTGCAGGATGGGCAGGAACTCCGGCCGCTCGGTCGCGACGCAATTGTAGATCGAGGTGGCGCTGGCGATCATGCTGCGGCCGCCTTCGCGGGCGTGGCGCACGCAGAGCAGGCCGACGCAGTCGCTCGGGTCATTGTGCGGGTTGGCTGCCGCGGCTGTCGTGTAGAGGCGGACGTTGACGTCGCCGTAGTCGTCGCCGCGATCGGCGACATGGGTCATCAGTTCGCCGCGTGTGTTCTGGAACACCGGCACGCCAAGATGGACGCCGAGGCCCCAGTAGATCGTCTTCACCGTATCCAGGTCGTATTTGTGGATCGGCAGCCCGCGCAGCAGGAAGAAGCCGCGGCCGTGCTCCAGCTCGCGCGCCTGCCGGGCGAGCCTGGCGCCGAATTCCGGGATGACGAACTGCGCCGCGGTGAATTTCGGCGGCGCCAGGCCTCTCGCCTTGACGCTGCCCACGGCGGAATCGATCTCGGCAAGGTCGGCCGGCGTCAGCTCGTAGAGCCACGCGGTATTGGATTCGTGGTCGGCCGCGACCCAGGCCGACCTGTCGCGCACCAGAGAGACATTGCCGTCCATCGCTTCCTCCGAACATCGGGCTGGCGCACTCTAGCCAAATGTTCGAACAATTGGAACTAGCTGTTCTGGCGAAAAAGATCGATGGCCTGCCGGAATTCCTCGAGCCGGTAGTAGAGGTCGCCGAGCACCACGGCGTCGCCGTCCCAGTCGTAGTAGGAGCGACGCGCCACGATGATCGGATAGCCTTCGGCGACCTTCAGGTGCCGGGCCACGTCGGCCGTTGCGGTGGCGCCGGAAATGTCCTGCCGCACACGATGCAAGCGGATCTTGCGCGCTTTCTCGATCTGGATGACCAGCGGCTCGCGCGCAGTGCCCTGGCGCGGCAGGGCGCGTCCGACCTCGACGGGCATGAAGTTGCGGGAGAAAAAGGGGATCTCGCCGGGATGGGAATGGCCGAGGCGCTCGACCACGAAGACGCGCGCGCGGGCCCCGAGGCCGAAAATCTTCGCGATGCCCGGATGGTTCGACACCGGCTCGGGCCGCGCGGAGAGAACGGTCGGCCGGTCGAGCAGGTTCCGGTCGATCAGGTCCTGCACCGTGCGGATCGCCCAGCCGCCGGTCTCGGGCGGGCGTTCCACCAGGCTCGTGCCGCGGCCGGGCCGGCGGTCGATCTGGCCGTCGGATTCGAGCCGCTGCATCGCGCTGCGCACGGCGTAGCGCGACATGCCGAACTCGGCGATCAGCTCGGCCTCGGTCGGGAAGCGGTCCTTGTAGCGTCCAGCGGCGACGCGCTCGCGCAGGATGTTGGCCAGCTTGAAGCCGACCGACGAGGTGCCGCGTCCCGCCATCAGCGGTTGGCTGCGAGCCAGCTCATCATGATGCGGTTGAACTGCTCGGGCCGCTCGACGTTGGGCAGGTGGCGGGCATTGGCGATGCCTTCGTACCGGCCGCCGGGGATCTTCGAGGCGATCAGCTTGTTGCGCTCCGGCGGCGTGCCTTCGTCCTGGTCGCCGCAGATCACCAGGGTCGGCGCCTTGATGGTCGGCAGGCGGTCGAGATAGTCGAAGTGCTGGATCGCCGACATGCAGCCGGCCGAGCCTTCGGGCGTCGTGCCGCTGATCGTGTCGCGCACCTCGGTCCAGCGCTGCGGATTCACCTTCCTGAACTCGTCGGTGAACCAGCGCTGCATCGTTGCATCGGCGAGCGCCGCCAGGCCCTTGCTGCGCACCGTCGCCTTGCGCTCCTCCCAGGTGCCGGCCGAGCCCGGAGGCGTCGAGGGCTGGGTGTCGCACAGGCAGAGCGAGGACAGGTAGTCCGGGTACGCCAGCGCGAAACCCTGGCCGATCATGCCGCCGATGCTCAGCCCGACGTAATGCACCTTCCTGACGCCCAGCACGTCGAGCGCGCCTTTCACGTCGGCCGCGAGCTGGTCCATCGTGTAGTCGCCGTCGACCGGCGCGCTGCCGCCATGGCCGCGCATGTCGAGCCGCAGGACGCGGTAGCCCGCGCCGAGCAGCGGCACCATCTGCTCGACCCACATGCCGCCGTCGGCATTGAGCGAATGGGTGAAGCATACGACCGGGGCGTTCTGCGGCCCTGCAAGGTCGAAGTAGACGCGACGTCCGTCGAGAGACAAGAGCATGAAAACCTCCCCTTTTGCCGTCCTGGGCCCACTCTGTCGTCCTGAGCCCCACTCTGTCGTCCTGAGCGTAGCGAAGGACCTGGCCGAACGACCACCGGCTCCTTTGCCGGCGCGAGGTCCTTCGCTACGCTCAGGACGACATCATTCACATCGCGCTGATTCCGCCGTCGATCACGACTTCCGAGCCGGTCATGAAGCTCGATTCGTCCGAGGCGAGGAACACGAGGGCCCAGCCGACTTCCTCCGGGCGGCCGAGGCGGCCGATCGGCACCTGGCGGCCGAGCTTCTGCTGCATCTGCTCCTGGCCGAAGCGGTCGCGGTACTTGTCGAGGATCGGCGTGTCGATGAAGGTCGGATGCACCGAGTTGCAGCGGATGTTGTAGCCCGACTTGGCGCAGTGCAGCGCGACCGACTTGCTCAGCAGCCGCACGCCCGCCTTGGCCGAGTTGTAGGCCGCCATGTTGGCGCCGGCGATGATGCCCGAGATCGACGAGATGTTGATGATCGACCCGCCGAGCCGCGCGGTGTGCTTCTTGATCTCGGCGACGCCGTGCTTGCAGCCCATGAACACGCCGTCGAGGTCGATGGCGTGCACCTTGCGCCATTCGTCGAGCGAGATCTCCTCGACCGTCTTGCTGAGGCCGATGCCGGCCGAATTCAGCAGCACGTGCAGGGCGCCGAACTTGTCGACGGCTTCCTGGATGGCGGCCTTCCAGTTGTCCTCGCTGGTGACGTCGAGCTTCACGAAGTGCCCGGCCGGACCCAGCCGGTCGGCGACCGCCTTGCCGCGATCGGCCGCGATGTCGGCGACCACCACGCTGGCGCCTTCCTGTGCCATTAGGTAGGCGGCGTTGGCGCCGAGACCCGAGGCGCCACCGGTGATCAGCGCGACCTTGCCCTTCAGGCGATCGGTCATTTCTTCTTTCCTCCCGCAACGGCTTCGCGATGGGCGATATAGCTCGTGGCCGCCACGATGATGGCCGCGCCGACGAACGTCCAGACATCGGAGGTCTTGCCCCAGACGGCAACATCCATCAAGGCAGCCCAGACGATGCCGATGAAGCTCACGGGCTGCAGGGCGGAAATGTCGAGCAGCCGATATGACCAGGTGATGAAGAAATAGCCCAGCGTGCCGAACACGCCCGCCGCTGCGAACAGCAGGAGCTGGTGGCCGGTCGGGGCCTGCCAGAACCACAGGCCGAAGGGCGTGAAGCAGGCGGCGGCGACGACGCTCTGCCAGAAGACGACGACGCCTGGCCGGTCGCGGCTCGACACCGCCTTGGCGACGAGGTTGGAGCCGGCGATCAGGGGCACCGCGCCCAGCATCATCCAGACGCCCGGGTTGGGAGCGACCAGGCCCGGCCGCACGATCACCAGCATGCCGAGGAAGCCGATGGCCACGGCGATCCAGCGTCGTGCATGGACGGTCTCGCCGAGGAACAGGACGGCGCCGATCGTGACGAAGATCGGTCCCGTGAAGCCGAGCGCCGCCATGGTGGCAAGCGGCAGCCACACCACGGCCTCGTACCACAGCGCATAGCCGCCGAAATGGAACAGCCCGCGGAACGCGTGCATCCCGAGGCTGCGCGTCGCGAAGCCGCCGATGCCGTCCCGCCACATCATGATGGGCACGATCACCAGCAGGCCGGCGAGCCAGCGTCCCCACGACACGAGCAGCGGCGGCATCTCGTGCGCCAGTTCCTTCACCGCGCCGTTGAGGCCGGTGAAGAAGAAGCCGGAGATCACCGCGATCACGAAGCCACGCACCACGCGCGAGGGGATCAGGCGCGAGAGCGCATCTCGTTGCGGGTCGACGATGGCGGCAGGCACGGCGCACGCCGCTTGCCCGCTGCCGCCGCGAGCGTCAAGCCCCTTGGCTCAGGCGATCATCTCTCGCGCTGCTGTCGCGGGTGCCGGAATGCGGTTGAGTGTCGCCGGGTGGAAGTGCGCCAGAAGCTCGAGCGCCTTGATGTCGGTGAACTGCACGCGCCGGTCCTCGAGGACGACGAGGCCATCGTCGCGCAGGGTGGCGAGCATGCGGTTGAGATGCGGAACGCTGAGGCCGAGCGCGTCGCTCATGACTTCCTGCGAGATCGGCAGATCGAAAGCGCTCTGCGCGGCGCGTCCGACCGCGAGCAGGCGGGCATGGAGCTCGAGCAGGAAGTGGGCGAGCCGCTCGACCGGCGTGCGGCGGCCGATGTCGACGACGTGTTCGGACGCCAGCGCCATTTCCTGGACGGCGAGCCAGGTAAGGGCCAGGGCGAACTTCGGCCGCCGATGGCACGCGGCGACGAAGGCGTCGTGCGAGCAGACCTCCAGCTTCAGCTCGGTCAGGGCCACGACCGAGAAGGCGGCGCGGTCGAGGAAGCTGCCCAGCAGGCCGATCACGTCCCCCGGCACGAGAACGTTGACGATCTGCCGCTTGCCGTTGCGCAACACCCTGTAGCGCGCCGCCATACCGTCCTTGATGAAGCAAAGCTTGTTGTAGGGATATCCTTCGACGATCAGGTCGCGCCGCTTCTGGATGACGGCTTCGGACTCGATGAGAGCGCGAAGCGTTTCCACTTCATCGGAAGTGAGTTCGACGAAGCGCTTCAGCCGCACCATGAAGGCACTGTCCCAGCGCCCGGCAATGATCTTTCGTACCGTTCCCGGCATTCCCATCCCCATTCCCCGGGTCCTTGATGACCTCTTTTATTAATCTGCATCAACAATTGGCGGCAAAGCGACCCCTACCAAAGGCGAACACTCTATGTGCAACGTAAATGCGGCCAGGGAGGTGGATATGGTGGCGAACAGGCGGACTTTTCTGAGGCAAACGCTTGCGATGGGCGCAGGAATGGGCGGAATTTCGGCCGGCGGGTTGGGCGCATTCGGCCTCCTTTCGCCTGCCTGGGCCAAGGATGAGCCACCGCTCGGCACCTGGCCGGCTGGCTCGCAGGGCAATTCAGTGGGGATCGGCGTCGCCGTGCCGCGCACCGGCACCTACGCCGTCCAGGGCGAGGACGAGCTCAAAGGCTGGCAGCTCGCCGTCGAGCACATGAATTCCGGCAATGACCTGATGAAAAAGATCTCGCCCAAGACCAGCAAGGGCGTGCTCGGCAAGGAAGTGAAGCTGTACGTCGCCGACTCGGCCGCCAAGCCCAACCAGGCGGTGCAGGCGCAGCAGGGCTTCATCACCCAAGACAAGGTCGTGCTGATGACCGGCTCGACCTCGTCGGCCGTCGCCGTCGCGCTCAACAAGCTCGCGCAGCGCGAGAAGGTCCTCTACGTCACCGGCATCTCCGGCTCGAACGACACTACCGGCAAGGACTGCGTGCGCTACGGCTTCCGCCAGAATTTCTTTGGCCAGACCGCCGCGGCGGCGATCGCGCCGGTGCTGGTCAAGCAGTTCGGCAAGAACAAGAAAGTGGCGTACATGACGCCGGACTATACCTACGGCCACACCGTCACCAAGGCGGTGCAGGACGCAACCAAGGCCGACGGCTGGACGACGGTGACCAACCAGGTCTCGCCGCTCGGCGCGCCCGACTTCTCGTCTTATCTGCTGAACATCGCCAACTCCGGCGCCGATCTGCTGATCAACGTCAACTGGGGTCACGACGCAGTGCTGTCGATCCAGCAGGCCAAGCAATTCGGCGTGCTCGACAAGATGAAGCTGGTGGTGCCCTACCAGGTGCCGTTCCTCGCCCGCGAGACCGGCGGCCTGATGCAGGGCGTCTATGCCGCCACTGACTACTGGTGGACGATCGAGGACAAGTACCCGCTCGCCAAGATGTTCAACGCCGAGTTCGAGAAGAAGTACGGGTACAAGCCGGAGTGGGGCGCGGCGAACGCCTATGTGAGCTTCGCCCACTGGGCGCGCATGGTCGAGCAGGCCGGCACCTTCTATCCGCCTGCGGTCATCAAGACCTACGAGAAGGGCGAGACGATCCCGTCGCTGGTCGGCGACGTGCACTATCGTCCCGAAGACCACCAGTGCATCCGGCCCGTGATCATCGTCAAGGGCAAGATGCAGAAGGACATGAAGAACAAGGAAGACTATTACGACGTGATCGAGATCGTCCCGGGTGCGGGGCTGATGCAGAAGCCGGACGCCTTCGGCTGCAAGCTTGGCGATTACACCTGATCGTTCCTCGCGAAAGGAATTGGGAGTCTCGCGTTGTTCACCTGGGCCAATTTCTTTTCGCAGGTTTTCAACGGCCTGGCGCTGGGGGCGCTGCTTGCGCTCATCAGCTCCGGGCTGACGATCATCTACGGCACGCTCGGCGTGCTGAACCTGGCGCACGGCGCCATGTTCATGATGGGCGGATATGCGGGTTACGTCGCGTACGATGCGACAGGGTCGTTCATCGTCGCGGTGATCGCCGGCTCGCTGTTCCTGCTGGTGGTCGGCGTAGTGCTGGAGCGCGTCGTCATCCGCCACTTCTATCAACGTCCTCATGAAGACCAGCTCCTGGTGACGTTCGGGCTGTCGATCGTCCTGATCGAGATGGTGCGGCTGATCTTCTCCAGCCTGTCCAAGAGCGTCCCGGCGCCGCCGCTCCTGTCGGGCATCACCTCGCTCGGCATCACCTTCTATCCGACCTACCGCATCGCCGTCGTCGGCATCGTCGCCGTGGCGCTGCTGGTCCTCTACTTCGTCCTCTTTCGCACCAGGCTCGGCATGATCGTGCGCGCGGGCATCGAGGATTCGGCGATGGTCGATTCGCTGGGCATCAACGTCGACCGCGTCTTCATGGTGGTGTTCGGAATCGGCGCCATGGCGGCGGGCTTCGCCGGTATCGTCAATGCGCCGATCGTGTCGCTGACGCCCGATGTCGGGGAGGCAATCCTGGTCCAGACCTTCGTCGTCGTCGTGATCGGTGGCGTCGGATCGTTCCCCGGCGCGGTGCTGGGCGGGCTGATCGCGGGCGAGATCATCAGCATCACCTCGATGATCAACCCCGCCTACGCATACATCATGCTGTTTGCCGCCATGACCCTCGTCCTCGTGCTGCGCCCGTACGGCTTGCTGGGCGTCCGGGGACGCGAATGAACGCCGGTTCGTGATGCCTTCGTCGCGTCGTTATCTCGCCGAGCTGCTGACCGCGCTGGGGCTGCTGATTGCGCCCTTCGTGCTGCCGTATCTCGGGTTCGCGCCGAACACGGTCAACCGCATCCTTGTGTGGGGCCTGTTCGGTATCGGCTTCGACATCCTGTTCGGCTACACCGGACTCCTGTCGTTCGGTCAGGCGGCGTTCTACGGCACCGGCGGCATGGTCGCGGCCTACCTGCTGACGCGCGCGGGCTTCCCGTCGGTCTGGCTGGCGCTGCTGATCGGCATGGTCTCGGCCGCGGTGGTCGGTTACCTGGTCGGCCTGATCGCGCTGCGCCGCACCGGCATCTATTTCGCCATGATCACGGTGGCGATCGGCGAGGTCTTCTATTTCGTCGAGTTCAATCCGCTCGCCGACTGGACCGGCGGCGAGAACGGCCTGCCCGGCGTGCCGACACCCAGCCTTTATCTTGGCTTCACGACGATCCACTTCACCACCGGCTGGGCGCTCTATCCGTTCCTCGCTTTCTGCTACTTCATCGGCATCGCCATCGCGCTGCGCATCGTGCGCTCGCCGGTCGGCGCCGTCCTGAGCGCGATCCGGGAGAATCCGCTGCGCGCCGCCGCGGTCGGCCACAACATCCAGAGCTACAAGCTCACCGCCTTCGTCATCGCCGCGGCCTACGCCGGCCTGGCCGGCGGACTGCTGGGCGTCCTGCAAGCCTTCATGCCGCCCGAGGCGTTCATCTTCGACACCTCGGGCCAGCTCGTGATGCAGACCGCGATCGGCGGCCCCGGCACGCTGTTCGGGCCGCTGCTCGGCGCCGCGGTGTGGCTGTCGCTGCAGGACTTTTTGCAGGCCGCGCTGGGGCTGGGCGCCGCGTGGAAGCTGGTGCTGGGCGTGGTGTTCGTGCTGCTGGTCTGCTTCCTGCGGCACGGCCTGGTCGGCGGCTTGGTCGACCTCTACCGCCTGGCCTTCCGGCGAGCCAAGGTCGAGGAGGCCGAAGCGCCCGAGGAGGCGGTTCCGATCGGGGTCGCCGCTGAGTCGATGCCGGCCCGGCATCGCGAGGGCGATCTCGAAGCCGGCACCATCCTGCAGACCAAGGGCCTGACCAGGCGCTACGGCGGCCTGGTAGCCAACAGCGACATCGACTTCACCGTCAAGGTCGGCGAGCTGCGCGGCATCATTGGCCCCAACGGCGCGGGCAAGAGCACCTTCTTCAAGATGCTGACCTGCGAGGTGCCGCCGAGTGCCGGGACGATCGTGTTCGAAGGCCACGACATCACCGGCAAGGGCGTCACCGAGGTCTGCCAGCTCGGCCTCACCAAGAGCTATCAGGTGAACCAGCTCTTCACCCGGCTTACGGTACGCCAGAACCTGACCATCGCGGCGCTGGCGGATATTCGCGGCAAGTTCCGGCTCGACCTGTTCAAGAATCCAGCGAAGATCCCGGGCCTGCAGGACCGCGTCGACCACACGCTCGGCCTGATCGGCTTGAAGGCGCGCGCCGATACGGCCGTGTCGGCGCTGGCCTATGGCGAGAAGCGGCGGCTCGAGATCGGCTTGGCGCTCGCCACTTCGCCCAGCCTGCTGCTGCTGGACGAGCCGCTGGCCGGCATGAGCCCGCGCGAGCGGGTCGAGACCGTGCAGCTCCTGAAGTCGATCGCCAAGGGCCGCACAATGATCGTGATCGACCACGACATGGACTCTCTGTTCGAGCTGGTCGAACGGATCACCGTGCTGCAGGAGGGCAAGGTGCTGACCGAGGGCACGCCGGACCAGATCAAGAGCGACCCGGCGGTGCGCGAGGCTTATCTCGGCGGGGTGCACGCATGAGCCTGCTCGAGGTCGAGGGCCTGAACTCCTATTACGGCGATTCGCACATCCTGTTCGACGTCTCGCTCAAGGTGGAAAGCAACGAGGTGGTGGCGCTGCTCGGCCGCAACGGTGCCGGCAAGAGCACGACCCTCAAGAGCCTGATGGGCGTGGTGACGCCGCGCGCCGGCAAGGTGGTGTTCGACGGCAAGAACATCGCCGGCCAGAAGAGCCATACGATCGCCCGGGCCGGCATGCAGCTCGTCCACGAGGACCGCCGCATTTTCGGCAGCCTGAATGTCGAGGAAAACTTGGTGCTGGCCGGCCTGACCGCGCCGAAGCGCTGGCCGCTCGAGCGGCTCTACGAGATGTTCCCGCGGCTCAAGGAGCGCCGCGCCAGCCGCGGCACCGAGCTATCGGGCGGCGAGCAGCAGATGCTGGCGATCGCCCGCGCTCTGATCCGCGATCCCAAGCTGATCCTGCTCGACGAGCCGTTCGAGGGGTTGGCCCCGATCATCGTGCAGGACCTGCTGGCAACCTGCCGGCGTCTGGCCGAGTCCGGCCAGACCATCGTGGTGGTCGAGCAGAACATCTCGGCCGCACTGACGCTCGCCGACCGGGCTTACATCATCAACAACGGCCACATCGTCGAATCGCACACCCGGTACGCGCTTCAACAGCAACCCGACATCCTGCACCGCCATCTTGGCGTCTAGTCGAGCGTGACCTTGTAGCGGCTGACGGCGAGCGCCGAGACGACCAGCAGGATGGCCGCGAGCGCCAGCAGGTTGCCGGCCACGTCGCCCAGCGCCGCGCCCTTCAGCATCAGGCCGCGCACCAGCCGCATGAAGTGCGTCGCCGGGAGGATTTCGCCGAGCCACTGCGCCCAGATCGGCATGCCGCGGAACGGGAACATGAAGCCCGACAGCAGGATCGAAGGCAGGAGGATGAAGACCGAAGCCTGCATGGCCTGGAGCTGGTTCTGCGTCACGGTCGAGATCGTGAAGCCGATCGCGAGGTTGACGGTGATGAACAGCGCCGTGCCGAGGCAGAGCAGGGCAACGCTGCCCTCGGTCGCGACATCGAACAGCACATGCGACACGAGCAGGATGACCGCGACCTGGACCGAGCCGATGACGATGTAAGGCACGATCTTGCCGATCATCACCTCGATCGGCCGCACCGGCATGGCGAGCAGGTTCTCCATCGTGCCGCGCTCGCGCTCGCGGGTCACGGCGAGGGCCGTCATCATCACCATGGTCATGGTCAGGATCACCGCGAGCAGCCCGGGCACGATGTTGAGCCGTGCCTTGCCCTCCGGATTGTAGCGGCGCTGCAGCACGATCTCGACCCCGCCCGGCTCCGGGTTGAGGCCGACGAGCGGGCCGACCAGATCGCGCCGCAGCGCCTGCTCGATGGCAGGCTGTGCCGCCGCCAGCGGATTGGCGGCCGCCATCGGATCGGTGGCGTCGGCGTCGATCAGGATCTGGGCGCGCTCGCCCCGCACCAGGCGGCGCGTGAAATCCGACGGGATGGTGACGACGAACTGCACCTCGCCACGCTGCAGCAGCGCGTTCGCCTCGGCTTCCGAGCGCGGGCGATGCGTGAAATCCATGTAGCCGGTGCTCGCGAGCGCGGAGACGATCGTGCGAGTCACGGCGGTGTCGTCGGCCGAGATCACCGCCGCCGGCAGGTGGTGCGGGTCGGTGTCGATCGCATAGCCGAACAGCAGGAGCTGCATGATCGGCACGCCGAACGTCATGGCGAAGGTCAGCCGGTCGCGGCGAAGCTGCTGGACCTCCTTGACCACGATGGCGCACAGCCGGCGCCAGAACCCGCCGCCCGGCATCACGCCTCCGGCGCGTTGTCGTGCGCCTTCCCCATGAGATGGATGAATACGTCCTCGAGTGTGGGCTCGGCCTCTTTCCACTCGATGCCCTCGGTGCGCAGCGGCTCGATCGCGGCGAGCAACGGTCCGCGCTCCGGCCCCGAGACGTGCAAGGTCGCGCCGAAGGCGGCGGCGGCCGTGACGCCCGGTGCGTCGCGCAGCCGCGGGGCGAGCCGGTCGGCGCCGGCCCCGGTGGCGATGAACGACACCAGGCCGGAGTCATGGATCACCTCTTCCGCCGTGCCGCGGGCCATCAGCGCGCCATAGGCGATGTAGGCGATCTCGTGGCAGCGCTCGGCCTCGTCCATGTAGTGGGTCGAGACCAGCACGGTGATGCCGCCGGCGGCGTAGGAATGGATCTCGTCCCAGAACGCACGGCGCGCCTTGGGGTCGACGCCGGCGGTCGGCTCGTCGAGCAGGAGCAGCCTGGGCTCGTGCAGCACGCAGGCGGCGAGCGCGAGGCGCTGCTTCCAGCCCCCGGACAAGGCGCCCGCGAGCTGCTTCTGGCGCGTGGCGAGGCCCAGCCGTTCGAGCGCGCCGTCGACCCGCTGCTTCAGCCGGTCGAGACCATGGACCCGGCCGACGAATTCGAGGTTCTCGCGGATGGTGAGATCCTCGTAGAGGCCGAAACGCTGGGTCATGTAGCCGGTCTGGCGCTTGATGGCATCGCGCTCGCGCACGAGGTCGTGGCCGAGGCAGGTGCCGCCGCCGCCGTCCGGCGTCAGCAGGCCGCAGATCATGCGCAGCGTCGTCGTCTTGCCCGATCCGTTGGGACCGAGGAAGCCGCAGATGCGGCCCTGCTCGATCGACAGGCTCACATGGTCGACGACGGTGCGGGTGCCGTAGCGCTTGACCAGGTCGTGCACATCGATGGCGGGTGCCATGGCGACCTCACTTGGCGAAGGATGTGACGGTGACCGGCAGGCCGGGCGACAGCCTGGCCTCCGGCGTCTGCGGCCGCGCTTCGACCAGGAAGACGAGCTTGCTGCGCGCGCTCTGGGAATAGATCACCGGCGGCGTGAACTCCGCGCGCGGGGAGATGTAGGTGATGCTGGCTTTCAGCTCCGGCGGGCAGCCGTCGCAGGTGAAGCTCGCCGTGTCGCCGATCTTCATCAGCGCCACGTCCTCCTGCGGCACGTAGAAGCGCAGCTTCACCCGGAACGGCGGCAGCAGCGACACGACCGGCGTGCCGGCCGGCACCCATTCGCCGACATTGAAGAAGGTGTTCTCGATCAAGCCGTCCTCGGGCGCGGCCGGCATCAGGTCGTCGAGCCGCTTCTTCGCCTGCGCGAGGTTGGCCTCGTCCTGCTCGACCTGCGCCTTGGCCGCATCGATCTCGTCCGGCCTCGCCGCGAGTTCGCCGACCTTCTCCTGCGCGGTCAACGATGCGACGCGCGACCGCAACTGGTGGACCTGCGACTGCGCCTGGTCAAAATTCTGACGCGTGGTGAAGCCGCGCGCGAGAAGCTGTCCCTGGCGCTCGAGCTCGGTCTCGGCCAGCGTCAGCGACGCTTCCGCCTCGCGCCGCTGGCCGCGTATCACGTCGAGCTCTTCCGGCCGCTTGCCCTTCAGCAGGTTCTCGTAGCGCGACTGCGCCTCGGCGAGCGCGCCTTCGCTGCGCGCGACCTCGGCCTTCGCCATCACCGGATCGATGACGAACAGCCGGTCGCCCTTCCTGACCTGCTGGCCGCGATCGACCGGGCGCTCGACCAGCCGGCCGGCAACCGGCGGCGCAATCAGGCTGGTTTCGCCCTCGACATAGCCGAGGTAGCCCGTCTCCTCGCTGCCGAGGCCGAGCGCGGACAGCAGCGGCGCGCGCCAGAATATGCCGACGATCACGGCGGCGCCGACGGCGATGACGACGACGATGGGAGCGATGCGCTTCATGACGGCGGCCGGAGCGCATGCAGCATCAGATCGGCGTGGTGGCAGGCGAGGGCGCGCGCATCGAGCTTCTCCGCGCCGATCGGCTCGAAGACGGTCTTCCAGATGATGCTGAGCAGCATCGGTCCGATCAGGGAGCGCACGGTGAGCATGGGATCGACCTTGCGGAACTCCCCGCTGGCGACGCCGCGCGCGATCAGGCCCTCGAAGATCGGGAGGCCGCGGCCGATCACCTCCTTCAGGTAGAAGCGCCCGATCTCGGGAAAGGCGCGCGATTCGGCGATCACCACCTTGGCGATCGAGGCCAGGGGCGTGTCCTCGACCCGGCTCGCCATGAAATCGAGGATGCCCGGGATCAGCTCGCCGACCGGTCCCTGGTGCGCCCTGGCCAGCTCCTCGACGGTGAGGAGATTGCGGCCGATGGCCTGCCGTACCACGCCCTGGAAGAGGGCCGTCTTGTCCTCGAAGTAAAGATAGATCGCCGCCTTGCTGAGCCCGGCATGCGCCGCCACGTCGTCCAGACGCGTCGCGGCGAAGCCCTTCTCGACGAACAGCGCCAGCGCCGCTTCGAGGATCTCGCCCGGCCGTTCGGCGGGCGCCCGCCTCTGCTTCTTCTTGCCTTTCATGGAAGTAACTTACTGGTCAGTTAGTTAATGAGGCAAGGGCTTCGTCGCGATTTTGTCGGTGCAGCGATCGTCGAGATATGGCCATCCATTGCCGCGCCGCCTTCATGAAAGAGGGCAGAAAGACCGCCTTACCCGGGCGGAGCCCTCTGGAAGGCGGCATCGTCATCGAGAACAGGGCGGTGTTGCCGGCGGCCGAGGACCGGTGCCCCGAGCCCGGCACCCATGCCGGCATAACGCTCGGGAAAGCTGCTGCGTCAGCTGCGCATGTAGGTCAAGGCGCGGCGCGCGCCGCCGCGATCGCCTCGCGGCGGGCGATCCAGGTCGTCGCGCTGAAGATCACCATGGCGCCGGCGAACGTCCAGACCGGCGGGATGTCGCCCCAGATCAGGAAGCCAAGGACCGAGGCCCAGACCAGCTCGAGGAAACGTGCGGGCTGGGTCGCGGCAACGTCGGTCGCCTTGAGCGAGCGGTTGAGCGCGTAGTGACCGGCGGAACCCAGGACGCCGACGACGATGAACATCGTGAGGAGCGTCGGCGTCAGCGGGCGCCAGAAGTACAGGGCGAAAGGCAGGGTGAAGAGCGCTACGAGCATGGCCTGCCACAGCACGATGGTCTCGGTCTTGTCGTAGCGCATCAGCCGCTTGGCCAGCAGGTACGAGCAGGCCGATACCGGCGCGGCCGCGACCAGCAGCAGGCTCGCCCAGTTGGCGGCAATGCCTTGCTCGAGCTTGGGATAAAGCACGAGCAGCACGCCGAGGAAGCCGACGAAGATCGCGAGCCAGCGCTCGCCGCGCACTTTCTCGCCGAAGAACAGCATGGCGCCGATGGCGAGGAAGATCGGGCTGGTGAAGCTGATGGCGGTGATCTCGGCCAGCGGCACCAGCGGCAAGGCGAGGAACCACATGCCGGTGCCCAGGCTATGGACGGCGCAGCGGGCGACCTGGAGCCCGAGATTGTTGGTGCGCAGCACGCCCATGCCCGCGCGCAGCACCAGCGGCAGCATGACCAGCGCGCCGAAGGCATAGCGCAGGCAGACCGTCTGCCAGGAATGCAGGTCGGCGGTGATGACGCGCGTCGTGGCGTTGAGGCCGGCGAAGCAGAGCCCGCACAGCGTCATCCACAGCATGCCGCGGATGGCGGGGTCGAGCGCCTGGGCGCGGCGGCCCGCCCGCTCGGAAAAGCTCACGGCCGGGAGCGCGCCATCGCGCGGGGCGCGCTCCCGTTCATCGTCAGTTGTACTTGGCGATCTCGAGCCGGCCGACCTGGTCGCGATGGACCTCGTCCGGACCGTCGGCGAGGCGCAGCGTGCGCTGGTGGGCATACATGCTGGCGAGCTTGAACACCTGGCTGACGCCGCCTGCGCCGTGCAGCTGCAGGCAGCGGTCGACCACCTTCGAGGTGATGTTCGGCACCGCCACCTTGATCATCGCGATCTGCTGGCGGGCTTCCTTGTTGCCGTACTTGTCCATCGCCCAGGCGGCCTTGAGGACCAGCAGGCGGGCCATGTCGATCTCCATGCGCATGTCGGCGACGTGAGCCTTGGTCACGCCCATCTCCGAGATGCGCTGGCCGAAGGCGACACGGCTCTTGGCACGCTTGATCGCCATCTCGAGCGCCCGCTCGGCGACGCCGATCGCGCGCATGCAGTGATGGATGCGGCCCGGTCCGAGGCGCCCCTGGGCGATCTCGAAGCCGCGGCCCTCGCCGAGGAGGATGTTCGATTTCGGCACGCGGACATTGTCGTAGATCACCTCGGCATGGCCGTGCGGCGCGTCGTCATAGCCGAACACGTGCAGCATCTTGACGATCTTGATGCCGGGCGTGTCGCGCGGCACGACGATCATCGACTGCTGGCGGTAGGCCGGCGCGCTGGGATCGCTCTTGCCCATCAGGATGATGACCTTGCAACGCGGGTCGCCCATGCCCGACGACCACCACTTGCGGCCGTTGATGACGTAGTCGTTGCCGTCGCTCTCGATACGGCACTCGACGTTGCGCGCGTCGGACGAGGCGACGGCCGGCTCGGTCATCGCGAAGCAGGAACGGATCTCGCCGTTGAGCAGCGGCTTCAGCCACTTCTCCTTGTGCTCCCTGGTGCCATAGCGGGCGAACACTTCCATGTTGCCGGTGTCGGGCGCCGAACAGTTGACCGCTTCCGAAGCGATCGACGAACGGCCCAGGATCTCGCAGATCGGAGCGTATTCGAGGTTGGAGAGGCCCATCGTGCCATGCGTGTCGCCGGTCTCGCGATCGGCCGGCAGGAACATGTTCCACAGTCCGCGCTTCTTCGCCTCGGCCTTGCACTCCTCGAGGACCGGCGGGAGCTGCCAGCGATCCTTGGCCTTCTCCATCTGCTCCTCGTAGACGGACTCGGCCGGGTAGATGACGTCGTCCATGAATTTCAGGAGCTTTTCCTGCAATTCCTTCGTGCGATCCGAGTATTCGAAATCCATACCGCTCTCCCTGAGTGCTGCGGCGGACTCTGGCCGAAAACCGTGGCAATGTGAACGGCCATTCAGCCGCGCCGCGCGTTTCGAATTGCGGGCCGGTCGAAGGGGGAGGAAGAGTCCATGAGAATCGCGAGCTTCGAGGCCATTGCGTTGAAGGTGCCGGAGGACGATCCGCTGGCCGACATGCCCGAGGAGGCCGGCCGCACCCGCCCCGCCGTGGCGTTGCGCCTGCGCACCGATAGCGGCATCGAGGGCATCGGGGTCACGCTCTATGGCAAGATGACCCGCACGCTGCACACCGCCGTCGAGGAACTGGCGGCGCTGACCGTCGGCGAGGATCCGATGCGCATCGAGGCGATCGTCAGCAAGCTGCGCGCCAACAGCGGCGACGCAGGGCCGGGCGGCATCTTCACGCTTGCCCTGTCCGCGATCGACACCGCGCTCTGGGACATCAAGGGCAAGGCGCTCGACCAGCCGCTCTGGAAGCTGCTGGGCGGCCATCGCGACAGGGTACCGACCTATGCCTCGGGCTCGCTGCGGCGCGGCCTCACCGACAAACAGGCG
>Ga0182738_1002665_pt1 | contig 21069 bp, 12 predicted proteins | sample eDN5th30CBELigMG_FD_128876 | JGI IMG/M metagenome (GOLD analysis project Ga0182738, IMG submission 128876) | Enriched Miracle-Growth compost microbial communities from Emeryville, California, USA - eDNA 5th pass 30_C BE-Lig MG (version 2)... ... | reverse complement strand
TCATCAAAATTCCTGTTCGCTGATTTGACTGGAAAAACTCCTTGATAAAAATTAATTATTTCCTGTCTCTTGCCAAAAATTTTTTTTATCTCTTTGCCAGATCCTCAAAATAAAACTGAATCGTCTCGTGTTTCGCTCAATAATTCTTCTCTACTTATGTCAGGTTCTTATCAATTCTTCCTTTATAAGCAGAGCTTTAGAAATCGAAAAGAAGTTTTTTTTCATCAACCTTGACCAAGAATCAGTTTTAATTTTGAGAGACTGCCTCAAAATATTTTTTAATTAAGAAATGATTTCAACAAAGGCAAGGGATATTTTGAAACCATAAAAATACAACTCTTTCAAAAAAATTTATACTCTGAAATACTCTTCATATTCATGAACAATTTCCTTTTATAGATCCTTGACAATCTGGAGATAATTAAAGATTCTGGTTCTTTCATTCCTAATTTCTAGACTCTCAAAGCTCATGAGCTCTCTTACATTAATGTCAATAATTTTTTCTTCTAATAAATTTTTATCCTAAAAAATTATCAAAATCTTTCTAATTTAAAATTTTTACAAAACTAGCCAGATTAGTTATTCCTTTTAATGTCGCTTCGATCAAACTCGTTGGTTCCTTCGAATTCAAACAACTTTCCAAAATTATCAATATTCCCCTTTCTTTGAGCTCTTTCCATCCGTCAACACATACTTTCTGAGCCATCAAAGCAAAAATATATCGAAGTTCATTCTTAAACTTTCCTTCCTATAATTAATACTATAAGAGCTCGACTCAATTTTACTTTAAAATAATTTTCTTTAAATGCGATGGAAAAGAGAGTATTTTTCGCTTCTGAATTTTTGAGGATATCTTCAATCTGTTCAGGAAACAAGGTCAAAATCTTTTTCACAATAATAAAAATGTCGCATTGAGGCATCTTCTGGTTCTGACTCTTATCCACAATATCTATGAGGACCAAAACAGATGCAGGGACCTAAAATTAAGAATTCTCTCAAGAAACTTCTTCTTACCTCAGGACTGACAGTATCTAAAATAGACATTCTGTTGGATCGAAAATATCCAATAAGCTTTTCATTCCTTTTGTTATATTTTAAGGGCGAATCTCAAGTTTCTAATCCCTTACTTCAAGTCTTCAATCAATATTGAAAGAATATCAATTGGAACAAATTTAGCTCTTCTATTTTGAGCTTGTACATTCAGTTCAACCACATTCACAGCTTCTTCTTTCTGCTCTGTATTTGATTTTATTGCATCCCAAACTATTGGAAGAGCCGGCTCAATTAATTCCCGAGTTGGAAGAGGATGCCCACAGCACAACTCGAAAATTCCACGTCTCACTATATCAGATATCTCTTTCACGTTTTCTGTTTCTGCCATCCTAATCAAAATTTTCATTGTATCCCTTTCTAAAAATGCATCTCGAAATTCTGTTGAATAATAAGACAAATTGCTCATTTCACAAAGAACCTATGAATTATTTCTGAGTGAAACTCTCAAAGCTTACAGATTTTAAGCTATCTACTTCTCTTATTTTGGCTCTTAATTCAAGAAGTAAGGGTATCCCAGATTTCTTAATCACTGAATTTTCCAAATCTTGTATCCGATTCGCGAGGCATGATATAATCGGTGAAACTAACCGCTAATTCACTTGTTTATCGGCCAATTCATTATTCACTTACAACATCCTTCAAGCTATCAGCAAGATGAGATGCGATATTTGGTGTCATTACAAGCAATCTGGCTGTTTCCACATTCCAACTCTCTTTGAAAAATTATCATCCTCACCTCAAAAGAGCAAGCGACCTGAGAATAAGAGACGGTAAATCCCTGCAAACCCGTAAAGCTTCTTTAGCTCGTTAGTTGAATATGTTGCTTCGAGTACTGCTCCGATTTCTGATATCTCAAAGGTCAATCTATCAATTTTCTCAAAGACCTCATTTTCATGTTGCCCTGAAGGAACTCCATTCTTATTGAGAATTAATGAGTTGAGAGCTCGAGCTTTGGTGAGAATTGTTTGTCTAGAATTTTTTTCTAAGATAAATGTTTGTTAGAAATGATTTGACTTTTTTCTTCTTTTTATTTCTGCTACGTACTGATCTCTGTGACATCTCAAGTTCTCCAAAGCTGAAAAATAAGTAAGCTTCAAAAAGAGGGAAATGAACCTTGACCGGAGTTTATATTATTATTGTTTTCCATTCAGAATAAGGTGGATCAGAATTTAATTTCCTAATTAATCAATAAAATACATCTCTTTACAATATCTTGTCGAATTTTTGAAATGAGAGGAAGAGCTCATATCTTGGTCCCTTTTCAAAAAACCTCACCCGTGTTGATTTTTGGTTTAAAAAGAGTCTCAAAGTCTTTCATTTTCTTTTAAAGAAAAGATATATTGAAAAAAATTTGAAAAGGAGAATTAAAATGTCAAAGATTTTTCAATGCTGACGTGAGAGCTTTCGATCTGAAAGAAAATGATGTGAAAGAATTTGATCGTAGAAATATAGGAGGTTAATTGTCATGTCTCAGCAATTGATAGTCAGTGCTTTTGAACCGGTTCAAGCTGATTCAGACACTGGAAATTTCAAAAATTTTAATCAGCTTTTTTATTTTCAAAATCTATATGATCAATGTAAAAAATGAGGAGAAATTTTCATTTCCTTTTTTATGATTGATGGGAAAAATGATCTATTTCTCAAAGCGCCTTCGTTGAAGGAGACATTGAGCCTCGATGTCACTAACTTATGAAATCTAAGTGCGTAACTCAGTTTCCTAGTCCTTGGAGGTTATTTTTCAAGCCTGCAAGAAAGTATGAAGGACTATTCTATGGTAATTTTATGACTTGTTTATTCATTCCAAGCAGACTAGGAAAACTTACCCTTTGGAGAGCCAATAGATTTTTTCAATGACTTTTTTGAGGAAGAAAAGAATTGTCGAAAATGAACGAACAATCAACTTCTAAAAAGTTTAATTTTATTCTGTGTATTCAATTTTATATTTTTAACCTTCTCACAATTTGCTCCCTGATGCCAGTCATTTAATTCAACTTCATCCGTAATCAATAATTTCTTTCTCGAAATTTCTCTCAGCCTACAAAATTAAACAACCCACCTTTTAGCATTTTTCTTCGAGAAAAGGACCTCTCTTTTTGATTTAAAAATCTCACTGACCTAACCTCAAATCCCAATATCTCCACAATATTTTCACTCAAAAAAGTCTTTACTCAATCCAAAGATCCTCGACTTCATGCTCCAAGCCTCAAGCTGAACTCCTAATTCTTCCTTGCGAAAAGCTTCTCCAAAAAATCTATTTCGAAACGTTAAACAGACTTCATTTTTGCTCCATGGCACCACCATGAAAAGCACACTTAGATCGTTAAAATCGAAAATCTCTACGTGATTTATGACTGTTTCTAGCTTCGTTTCTGCTTCAAGCAAGACAAGTATTCTCCAGTGGGGATTTAATCAATAATAACTGTCATATAGTCTAAAATGTCTTTGGATACTGAGTCAGTTTTTTGAAATCACAAACCATAGGAATCAGTATTTTATAACTGAGAATTCACTTTGTCAAAAATGTTAAAACAATCTGCTTTAATTTAATTTTGTTAAATGTGACTCAATCTAAAACTCGTAGTTTGAACTGCACCAGCAAAATTTCTAAATATTTTGATTTGATTTTTGAAAGTTCAAGAGCCAGGATCTGCTTTTTATCCGGTCACAATGTGCTGGATAATTTCTTCTCCCTCCTTCTTCTTCATCATATTTTATGGTCAATTAAAACTTAGTCTCTCATAACTTGATCTCTTTTGGGTCCCTCAATAAGTTTTTTGAATCTCTTTCGAGAAGGTCAATACACAAAGAAGATGAATTTTTTTCTTGTAAATCTCTGTTCAAAATTTTCATAATTTGTATGAGACCTGAAGCTATTGAAGAAAAATATCACTTTTCTCGTCATTTAAAAGACTAGCTTTTGATGATCACTCCCTCGTTCCAGCGATTTGAAATAAATTTAGAAAGACCAAATTAACTGCAACTTGCCATAACTGACAAAAAGAGTTTCCTCATCATCTAACAGTCACGATTTTTCCTTAAATTTAACAATAAATATTGCAACAACCAAAAAATATCTAGAGTCAGTCTTCACTTCTCAAGTTTCATTTTCAACCTTACTTTTTGCTCCAAATTTGAAGCGAATATGCAAAATTTGAATAGGACTTTCTTTTAAATTTTGTCCTGAGCCCTAGAAATATCGTCATCACAATGGAACTATTTTTAATTCAATATTTTTAATTCGAGGATGGCAAATTTATTAAAATTACCCTTTATTAATTCGAGTTTCACACTTTTGTGGACAAGCTTCAGCCCCTACATTAAATCCCTTTCACCAAAACTCTTCTAGACTTTGCTTTTTGAAGAGATACTTCAATCTTTCATAAAACTAGCTACTGACTAGATCTTCATCCCGAGCCCACTTTACTTACAAATTCAGTAAAAATTCTAACTTCATATTGCTTACTATTTTTCAATATAATTCAAGAAAAGGCCTCACTTTAAAAGCCAGCTTTCATTACCTCAAAAGTCTAATCCTACAATAACAAGAAATTATTCAACAATATCAAGGCCAACATGATGTTTATTGGGTTTGTTAAAATTTGGTTTTGAATCAACCTCCTTTTTTTTAAGCTACTTAGACTTGAAATCGAAATCATTAATTTGATTTCAAAAGATTTAAAATAGCTTCTAATCTTTCAAATATTCCTCATTGACCCGAACCGCCCTTTCATCTCTATAATTTCAGCCCGTATGATTCATCTATCCGCATTTATTATTCATCAATGCTTCTCGACAGAATCCTGAAAAAGAGCATGTTCAAGCTCCAAAATGTCAATAAAAGAATGCTAAGGGTTTTTCTTCGTGACCCAAACGAATTTTTGAATCTCATCATCCTCGAGAAACGTCACACGTCAACTAAGCGAAGCTCTAGCTTTCTTGTGTATTGATTCAATTTACTCTGAATTTTCGGTTATTCTAGTTTATCGCTCAGTACAACTGTGAAAAAATTGGAGTACTGAATCATCTTTGGACAAAGAGATGTTACTGAATCCAATCCTGAGAATCAAGAGACAGTTATCTGCCTTTCTGAGAAATAAATTATTTTAAAATTTTAGAGAAGCTACGAGCAAACAGACCAACCGAATAATTAATTTTAAACAAACTGCTCAAATTTATTATTTAGCTTTTTCAGCAGATGATTCATCTATTCTGAGCCTTTTCATTTTGATTTAATTTGACCAGTGCCAGTGAAATTTTTATTTTTATAATCTACTGCCCCAAGTCATTATTTAACACTCTCGCTTTTCGTTAATAAATTATTTCTTAATAATCTCATACTACAATTCCCCTATGGCTGATCTGACCGTCTCTATTGACCTCTTGAAAGATCTTTCCGACAACTATGACATCCTCAACCATTTTGATGCCCTTTCCAGCCAGACACAGTTACTTTCAACCATTGATTCTTTAACTGATCAGCCCGATGAAACTTGTCCAAAGGAATTTGACTCAGCCTTCTACGATTGCATTGAAGAATTCCTTGATGCAGAAGGGCTTTTTATTGCACTTCCATCGCCAGCTTTTTCGGAAACAAAATTAACACCCCTTATAAGCCTAAAGAAAATGTCGCTAAAATCTGTCCCAAGGGGCATCCTCAAAATAAACTCTGGCGAAAATCAAGATGATGATGAAGATTATAATAAACCTTTGCCAACCCTTCTCGCCAGAAGAAACTCTTCAGAGAGATTGGCTTCTCATCCAAAAGAAGTTGTCAAGCCAAAATCAAAGTTTTTGAATTTTAAAAGTTTCGAACCCATAGAACGGTCCCCCTCAAAAATTTAAGAGTTGTTTGCTCTAAAGCTAAGTTTTCCCGTGGAAAGACTTCTTGTAAAATATCAAGTTTAATAGTCTTCAAATTTGAAGATCAATTTATATTGTTCGTCTATATTTAACTTTCAAGATGTAAATCCTTTATGCTTTATTTTGTCATCACTTCAATATCTCATCACCAAATCTACTTTATCTTCAAAACTTCGTTTCGCTTCTCCAATATTGAATTTCGGACTTTTTTTTATCAAAGATTAATTTAAGAAAAAACCTGAAATAAAACTAATTTTTAGTTTTTCTCTTTCCCGCCGAAAATCAATGGTTTCTTCCCATCAACGGCCATCTCTTTCTGACCTCGTCTCTTTGAGAGCCAATAGTTTAATCTGAAAGGCCTGAGAATTCACAAAAAGTTTGATAGAAGTAGCTCAGTTTTTGACTGTTGCAAATTGAAAAATTGCAACTTCTGACTGGCTGGTGATGATTAAAGTCGAAAGCGATCAAGTGGCAAAATAAATTTAGCGGGATTTCTCTTATTATGAGAGATGAGTCTCTCTTTAACAACATGCAAGATATAAAGTCCCTCTTCTAACGATATAAACCTCTTTGAACCCCCTTCTTTGATTGATAGGATTGGGAATTTTCAATTCAAGCTGACAAAAAGTTCAAGTTTTTGAATTTCTAGAACAGTTGAAAGAGATTTCGAAACATTGTTTTCGAAAGAGTCTTTTGAAACCTTTAGAAACTAGGATAAGGCAACATTTTGGAAGCTTTGAATGAATGGGATCGCGAAATTGAGATCAAGAGGTTCTAGGGAAGTCTTTAGAGTTTTTGTCGGTCAAGAAAAGATTGTTCAAGGAATAAATAAAATAAAGTAATGAGTTTGCAAGTTTAGCCGCGCGGAAATGAGTTTACCACAGCTTGGCATCAAAAACTCTAACTGATTTACTTTGTACTTATTCATATCCATCTTTCAACTATTCCTATCAACCAAAGGAGCTTTCTGTGAGCCAAAAAGCTTTCCTTCGATTGGCATTTGACATTTTACAAACCAACAATAAATTTGAATTTTTCAATATCTCTCGAGTTTCCTTCTCAACCTGAAATGAAGGGCGAAATAATTTTTTGCGAAAAGAACTTAATTCTCAACTACCTCGATCATAGACTCAAGAAAGAGACTGCGTCCTCACAGTTGTCAATCCTTTCATAGTCTAGAATCAGTCAGTTTTACCTTCGAAATGTTTCCTATCTTCATCATTTGAAGCTTGCAAGTTGAAGATCGAAAGATTTATCAAGTCTTTACTTTTTCCGATTTCAAATTCCCTCACTTTCTCAGCATATTTTCTCGTCAGACCATATCATCAGAAGGGGCCCAGATTCATAAAGAGCGTAATGATTATTTTTGATCTCGTTCAAGTTTGAAAGACTAAATTTATCAGAATAGTTTCATTCAACCTTTTTATTGTTAATTTTTTACTAATATAGAATTCTCAACAAACCCCTGTTTATTGGGTCATTTTTGCCTCTCCTTTCTTCATTTCTTGCATTTTCGATTAAAGAAACTCCCCAGGAACCTGGAACTGTATTTTCCTTTGAAAAATTGCTCTCTGAAATAAAAACAAAGATTCTTCCAATTGGGATCTAAGATAAAATTTCTCTTTTAATCTGCAAAGAGAGGTCGGGAGTGTTGAAAAAAGTTGCTCCGATTTAGGATGTGAACCTCAACGAATTGTCGAGAAACTGCCATTTCATGAGGCGCTTTTTTGTTTAATAAGCTTGAAAATCAATATTTCAGTTTAAATTCTAATTAACGGCCTGTTCTCTATTATCAATTTTGCATGCTATTGATATGATTTGACACAATGATTCCTTGGAATGCTCCCTGAATAACTTTATTTTCAAAACTCTACTTTGCATATATATAGAGTCTCTGTAAGCTGGCAACGCCATCGTTTCTTTCAAAAATCCGAATCCGACAATCTCTTTTTTTTTGCTTGAAATTTGAAAGACCATGGGCTTTAACTTATAAAATCTGGAGGATCTGAGCACTCAATCTGAAATAATCCATGATGAACTCAGATCCATCAAAACCAAAAGAGGAAGAAACTGAACTTCCCTTCCGACAATTTGGTGCTTAGCTCAATTCAGAAGATTGGCATGGGAGAGTGCGATAAAAAACCATTGCTTTGAAATTAGCAGAGTACTAAATATGTAAATCATCCTTTTTAATTGATTTTCAACTTGGTTAGAAATATTTATTTTTTTATTCCATATCAGGAAAGCAAAACAAACATTTATGAGCTTATCCTGCTCGCTAAATTCATAATTATTTATTTCGTATTTTTAATCTCATCCTCATCCCATATTATGGACAACAAAGCTCCCTTTTTGTCTTTGCCGACAGCTCTTTCTGATCAAAGCTTGGCATCTCCAAACAGCCCACAAGCTGCCAATGAATCTGTCCAAAATTTCAATGATGAAGAAAAGCTATTGAATTTTGATGAGTTTCTTTATGAAAGAATTGAAGAGTTTTTGGATGAGGAAGGCCTCTTTACCTCCTCACCAACTTCCTTTTCTTCGGAGAAGAAATTTACACCTCTTATAAGTTTAAAGAAAATGCCATTAAAAGTTTTGCCACTAAACATCTTAAAGTTGAACAACACAACTCGCTCAAAAACAGATACTTCAGCTCATTGTTTCGAGAAAGATATTCCTTATAAGGACAAAGATGATCAGCCACTTCCATCGATTATTGCAAGAAGACAATCGTCCGAAGCATTCACTAGCCTATTGACAAAGGAATGATCATTCAAAGCCCTTCATTAGAAATAACACAAAGTATAATTTTTTGATCTATTATTTCTCTATTTCTTATAAAATATTTGATCATAAGTAATGAATGAATCATTTTATGTTAACTATGTCAAAGTATTTTATAAAAATTCAGAACTGAGTTTTTGCTTACCCAAATATAAAATTCTCTTTCTGTTAGATTTTCGGCTTTCAGAATGAGCAAAACTGACAATTTCTTAGACTTTCTTCTTATTTAAGAGATTCCTTAGAAGTCCTTTGATAATCTCTGAGCAGACCTTTTTTGCAACAAAAATCTTTTCAGATTTTTCATTTCTTGATAAACTCTTACAACACCATTTCAAAGATGACAAAGAATTCTTGTTGGTGATAAGATTTTTGTGAGTGAGGCGGTTATATGAGGCTTCATTTAACTCCGAAAAATTTGATTCGACCAGTGATTTAATTAATCAAAAAGTAGCACAATAAAACTCTACAAATTACCTCATCAAATGTGACATCTCATCCCATTTTCCCTGAGCTAAAGGAGCCTTTCTAACGAGACAGAGAGTCGCAAAATTCAGTTTCAAATGAGCAAAAACTATCGGTTAAACTCTCAGGAGTGAAGTTTCGCCACTCATTTGATAAGTGGTTAAAATCATTCCTCGAGATTCATTTTAATATTAATTCAGAAACTCGTCTGGTTTTTCTGAAAAGGCGCCTAAGTTGTAAAATTTTCGCTCTTTCCGATCATCATACTGTAGAGTCAAAGATTTTGGTGGCTTTGCTTGAATGACTCCCGCCAGAAAAACATCTCCACAAAAATAAAATTAAGGTGTTTCCACACTTCTCCTCTTGGCTGGACCTCTTTCTTTGAAAACAAGCGAAAATTCCTTTGAGAAATTCATAGAAGGAAGTCCAAGTATTATCAGTTTTCCCATCAAGAAAGAACATTCAAAAGATTCAAAGAAAAAAAAAACTTTCCAAAAAATCATCTTGAAAAGAAAACATTTTGCCATCTTCACTGACCAAAAAAAATTTATTTTTCCCTCGCGGTTGAATCTTCTTCTTTCAAAGTCAAAACCCAATTGAAAAAATTGTTTCTGTGCTCAAGATCTATTTTATTTCCAGACAATTGGCAATCTTCACTTTAGACAGATCCTGTTATGATGAGAAATACATGGGATTCAACATTCTTGTGAACTGTTAAAATTAGAGGATTTGGCATGGATTTTTATCATTTAGAGTGTCTATGGTTACCAGTTTGCCTTAATTAGGCCTAACCTTGAAAATTAAACAGTAAATCACTCAATCAGCTTTTTGGCGCTTTATTTCTTTAGAAGTCAAATTGTCTTTTCTGAATGCGAATTCCGAAAAAATCACGCAAAAATCAGTTCAACCTCGCTAGTTATTTGAGAGAAAGACTTTCTGAAGGAATTGAAGATCCAAGGATCTTTGTTTCATGATGATTAATCGCAAGACCAAATCATAAATATACTGGTTGACTCAAATAATAGAAGCCCCCAGTTTAATTCGCGCTCTCACAAATAAAAATTAATACAAACCAAACTCAAACATGTAGCTCCTCTCCTCTTTTCAAACCCTTCCACCCCATAATCCGATAAGCTTTTTCCATTGGTTCAACTTATCTTCCATTTCTAATGAAAATAGACCACTTAGTCCAAAAAATATCACGTTTTCTGGTCTCCCATAGTTTTCAGCGGATACAATCAGAGGGAATAAAATTCATTAATATCACTGACTGCGGCTCAGTAAAAGTTGTTATAAACCTCTCTTTAATCGAACTCGTCAATAATAATAATTTATTTTAACAATTGCAAACTTTTATTATGATGGACTTTGATCTCCCAACTCCCTGTAAAATCCCTTGTCATTTTCATGATACGGATGATGAAGAATCTGATACTCAGAGCAGCCCAACACCAACCACCAAGGCCTTTACTCAATCACCCCTAGCATTCCCTTCCCATTTAAGCTTCCCAAATGAACAAATTGAGCACAGTTCCCATTGTGAATTTGGACAAAGTTTTTACGATCAAATTGAAGACTTCTTAGATGCAGAAGGGTTATACATGGAGATGCCATCTCCAGTTTTCTCAGAAAATAGGCTTACGCCTCTGATCAGCTTGAAAAAAAAGACTCTAAAGACTGTCCCACAGAGTCTTCTGAAATTAAACCACGACAGTCCTCCAGAAGAAGATTCAGCTGATGAAATGCCTGAAGAGCCTCTTCCTTCTCTTATTGCTAGAAGAATTACTTCAGAAAAAACTGGAGCGAAGTCTAAAAGCAAGCCTGTCAATTTAAACGTCTTCAAAGGCTTTGAAAGCTAATGTGTGAACTACTATTTTTCACTCATACTTCATATTTATATTTGTACGATCAGAAAAAATGAATTTCATTTCTTCTTGATAAGTTTTTCTTTCTTGATAGATCGACTGAGTTGTTTCTTCAAGTCTTTTTTGTTGTAGATTTCTCAATAGACATATTGCTCAGGCACACTCAGAATCTTTCCTATTGAAATTAAAAATTAAATTTCTCAGTTTTAGAATTAAATCAAATCGAACTCTTCGAAAACAATTGAGGATCCTTTCCGAGGACAAAATACTATCGCGAAACTCACAGTAAACTCACTTGTTTAAAGAGAAAAGTCAGAATAATCTGATTCCGAAATTTCCCACGGGTTTTCCGACTCTTTGGCCCAAGCAAGAGCACAATTTTCATAAGATTTAGTGAAGTTAAAATCACATCCATCCCCTCAATTTCTTCAGTTTCTTTTTTTATTGATTGATAAAATTAAAATTACGCCAAGGGATTTTTTTTTGGCAAATACACAAAAAATCCAAGTCCAATCAACATGAAATAAGCGATATTTTTGTCAAAATATTTTTTTTTCTTATGGACCTGAAATGTTTCTCATCTTCATCTTCTAAATATTTACCTAAGAGACACAATTACCAGCAAGACAAAATGCCAATCCCAGAATTTAAAAATCGAGTTTTTGTTGAACCAGTTTCAAAATCGTTGCCAAAAAAATTCTTTCAGAAAAATTTTCGTTTGTTTGAATCCAGTTATTCATCCATCTTTATTGCTTATTGAATTCAAAATTGGATGGTCTCATTTTCAATAGATTGTCTCAATTTATAAATTACCTTGAAGATTGATATACAAATACATTAATTAAATAAAAGTTATGTTTGAAACAAGTAGACATATGAAAAGTCCCCAATACCGAGACACAAAAGGTTGCCTCTAAAAACAACAATCCCTGGGAAAAATTCTTTAGTAGGGGAGATTTGTCAAAGATTTAACTTGTCTCATGTTAATCTTGAGTAAATTTGATTCTTGACTCTTTTCAGATTGATGAGCCATCCCAATAGAAGAAGAGGTTCTTCTCTTTAAAAATTCTGGAATTGCCAACTCAGAAAGGTTCTTCGCAGACTCTTCTTCAGAGAATTCAGAACTTGCTGTTGACGCCGCTTGGCTTAATCTTTTCTTGAGCTGAAAAGATGGCTTGAGGGTTGTGCAAGATATTATTGGAGAGCAAGAAGTGATAAATAGGTCTTCTTGGTCAAAGAACTCTTCGATCCTAGAATACAAACTCTGAGAAAAGGGTTCAGAGAAAGGCAGAGTAGTATGATCAAAGAATGATCCAGCTTGATCTAACATTTGGCTTGGAAGTTGTTGGAGTGTGAAAATTCTGTCTTGAAGCATCTGATAAATATTTGTTTTTTATTCTGGTTTTTATAATTTTGAAACTCTCCTTAATTTAATGTCAGAAAGTCGAATTAATTAAAATGATTAATTTAGGTTTTTCAAACTTAAAAATTTTGCTAAAATTAATATTTTAAATTGCACTGGCTAGATAAATATAGAAAATACTCTACAATTAAAGTTCTTATTTCAAATAATACTGATATATTGTTTGTTCCCCTGCTTTGTTCTTAACAAGTGCCACTTCAAACAAAAGCTCCTGAACTATCACTTTTCTAAATTTCAACATCTGGTATCTCTGGTTATCGGTGTAAATTTCAGAATTTATTCTAATAGTCTTGAAGCTGATTTCAAATTTTTAATTTGATTTTTCGCTGAATTATAAAGGGGCAGATAAAATTACCAAAACAATTCTCGAATAAAAGAATGGGATATTTGACCTTCGTTTTGAATCAAAAGTCAAAAGTTATCAATTTCATTATGGTTTTCTGCCTCAGAATCGAACTCAAAACCTAAGGGGTTCATTTTCACGATTGAATAAACTTGGTTCCAATTTTCAATCCCCGCAAAAAAAAATTAAAAAAATTAGAATAGAATTTCGTTTCAAAAACTTTCTCTTCTAACCTAAAATTTTGATAGAAGAAAAAGAGTTTGATTTGGGCAAAGACAAGAGAGGCTTTGTTCCTCATCTCAAGCGATTTCCAGCAAAATGGCCATCAAGATAGTAATATGAGATTCTTCTTGGTTGGTATATCCAAATTGAACCAGTGAGAGGAGCAAAACAAATAAATTTGAAATTTTTCAAGTTTAAAAAATTATTTTCAGCTCAGCAAATCAGTTATCTCTACAGTGTTCATAATAGCCCTCAAAAACACCATCAATATTTAACAAAGCCTTTTCAAGCTCATCTTCCAAGTCAAGAACTGTGATCTTTTGACAGAAATCTTCCAGAAAGCTGGGAAGAAGAGAGTCCAGGAATTTGGATATTTAAATGAAAATAATGTGGCTTCAACTAGTAATAACTGCTTTTCTGTTATATTGAATTCGAGAATTAATTCAAACTGAAAAAAAAACTTGATTCACAAAAATTCTCTGTTAAAAATTAAAATCTTTCTCAAATCCAAAAGAATAATTATAAATGTGACAAAAGGAACTCTTCAACTTGCCTAAATGAAATCTCTTTCTCTCCTCCATTGATCCAGTTATTTGCCTTGATATTGAATGGGATGTATCACGCTCACTGGTCTCTTCGGGAGCATGAATTTTCGATTTTTTTCCTCTATTCAAAAAACATCAGTTGCAAAGTCTGAACGTTGATACTCTTCAAAACTAAAATAAACTTTTTAATTTCAAGTAATTTAGCAATTCTGATGACTTAATCTTCGTAACTATCAAACTGAAATTATATATTTTAGACTTGAAAATCAGAAACAACAGAGGATTTTAAGAGTCCTACTTATGAGATTTGTGAATTTTTCTGTCTCTTAATGAAAGTTGATAAGTTACTGCCTTATACTTATAAATTTATGAGATTTAATATAATAATAGAAAACCGCTCTTTAAACAAATAAACAAACACATTAATTAATTTAGATTACTGCAGAACAACATCCGAAAATATAATAATAACACTGTGTCTTCAAACACTCCTTTTTCCATTACAGTTTCAATGAGAGATTTCAGCTGAAGATTTGTATTTCTTGACATTTAAATCTCCAGATTTTGTTTCTTGGGGACTTTTTTCAAGACTTGGTGAAACCTCCATTGATTGTGCTCGATTCTGTAAAAATGTTGGAAGCGCCAGGCCTGAGAAACTCTTTGTTGATCCTTCAGAGCATTCTTCTATTGATAGAGCCGTCACTGAGGGATTGATTATTAAAGATGTTAGTTTTTTAATATTAATTGAAGGTTTGAGTTTGGTGCATGCTAAACTTGGAGGATAAGTCGTAAGAACCAGCTGCTCTTTATCCAAGAACTCCTCGGCACTAGAATAGAGACTTTCAGGAAAAGGATCATCCAAGATTTCGGGAATAGTCCCGAGAAACTTTTCTTCATAATCCGACTTTTCATCCAGATTAAGTGCCTTCAAAGTAAATTGGGTTGCATTTGTGAGCTCAAGGGAAGTGATTTGTAATTGCATGAAAAATAAAGAGGGATGTAAGATGAAGAAATGAAAATTCCAAGTGAATGAAAAAATAAAAATTTATTATATCCCTCTTCAATCTTCTGAATTTCAAGTAACAAATTAAAATTTAAAACACTTCATTTTTTTTAAACTCCTAATAAACTCCAAATTTATGGTAGGACTAACTTTTTACTGATTATCAAATTCGTTTTTTAATAAAAACTCCGACTAAAAACCATCAAAAACCGAACCGAGAAGCAAGTTTCAATTTTCTCTTTGGATCTTGGAGAAAATGTTATGAATTTTCTTGAGTTATTCTTCTCAAAGATCTGTAAGGATACATCTTCTGCCCTCCAAGAACATGCTTCTTCTGCTGATATTGAAGAGTCAGTCTTCCGAGTTTATCATAATAAATTTAAATAAAATCTTCAATTAATTTTTCTAAAGAAAAGAGAGAAAAATCTCAAAATTGAGACGCTCAAGCGCAGTTTGATTCTTCTGCTCAATTTATTTCAAAATGGTTTTCAAGTCGATTTTCTCCCTTGAGCAATCGCTGTTTCATTGAAGTTAACTCCTCAGCAATTAACAGAGATTAAAGACAATGGGATTTGGCTGAGTTTAAATCTGGCATTTTATTTGAAGCTTCAATCTAATTATGAGAATGAGATTTTCTCGATAAAACCTCGAACGGTTTGAATCAGTAATTTTTGCAAGTTTATCCTTGCCCAAACTTTAGCATTCCAATCCAGTTTACAGACAGAATATCTCACTCAATTTTTTAACTCCAAAACTCCAGCGAATCATGAATATCTAATTTAATATGAGATATTCTCATGACATGGAGAGCAAAAAGCTCTATCAAACAAATAGGAGGGGGAATGAATTTTCAAACAATTAAATTCTCCATATCAGGTCTCATCTTTATGAATGGAGAATAAAATTATCAAGTTTCTCGACCAAAAACTTCACAATTAAATGACTCCTTATATTGACTAAATTAAACCCAAAGATGATTTCAAGACCTGTCACGGTCAACCTTAGACTGAGTCGCTCTTACTTTAAGTTTTTAATAGAGACTATTTGACACCAGTTCTCTCCCTAGTACACAATATTTGATATTTTATAACAGTTACAATTTAATTCTTTTGAACTTTTTAACAACAAAATCTAATCATTTAAAACAGTCTAGAATGAAGTATCTGAGGCATTCTCAAGAGTTTTCAGTCATTTTCGATTTTAAAAGATAATCTCTTGTCTTGAGAATAGGTCAAAATTTTTTCTATCCTGGGAGCTTTCCCCTTTTGTCAAAAATCCAAAAAGAGAAAATTCAAGGGAAACCCTTTAATTTTGGAGTTTCATTAATATAATAATCCTGCTGATTCTCTGACAACAGTTTGAAAGTAATCAGAGAGATAATCTGAGGAGTTTGTATTCATGAGATTCAACATGCCCGAGAATTGAACTAACGAGCCAAAATGATCAAAAACAAAACCCAGCATAACACCTTCTGATTATCGTCGTTAGAATTTGTATAAATTTTTAAAAGTCCTTTACTGTCAAACAAATAAAACAGCTGTTTCAACTCACATCGGCTCAAAGATGAATGACAGACTTTTGAAAAAAGAATTCTCAGAAATTTTTTACAGTATCTTTTCTCATCTCTTCTTTTCATCTTCCCTGAGGCCGTCTAAATCATGTTGGAGATTCAACATTTTAGGCATTTCCAAAATATGAAATTCTTTTCTTCCCCGCTTTATAGATATTACCCTGAAAAGCCTTTTTTTTCTGCTGAAATTCAAGAACTTTCTTCTTTTTCTTCTCATTCCTGTGCTTGAATTAAAAAAAACTTGTTTGTTTGAAAAATAGTTTTTTGCTCCAATTGATTTCAAAGTTCAATAATCTTTGATTGAACCATAAGTCGATAACAAACTGTCATTCTAGTTCGAGATTGATAAATTATTCAAATCAAACTCCATTTTTTCCTCGATTTCTCTGTAAGGGTTAAACGACCTAAATCCAAACTCAAACGACAGAAAGACCTCTCTCATTTCTCACAATATAAGTTCGTCTTCAAAATTAATTTAAATCAAAATTTTTCTTTGTCTTTCCTGTGATAAGATTTTTTGCTTAAGAAAGATGAGTTATCTTCAAGTGAGGGCATTCTTTTGCGTAATACAAAAAGTTTTCAATTTTTATCCGTATCCTTTCCATAGAGCCTATCTATGCTCCACCCAGACAATATGAAGACGAAATTGCAAGTGATAAAAAGTTTGAAAACTGAGGTCTCCTATCTAAACAGAAAATTGAGAATTGAGACCTTTTTATTTTCAAAATATCAGAAAAAATCGATTTACTTCCTTTCTCAGAAGTACTTGTCCCTCATCATGATTTCATATTTTTACGTTGTCGAAACCTAAAAGAGAACTAATGAAACTACATCTGTAAATTTGATCTCACTGAATCAAATTAAATTAATATTTCTCAAGAAACCCAGTAACTCATTCGAATTTTCTATATTAAGGTCTTGTTGTCAAAGATATGCGAAGTGCGAAGAGCAAGCCCCCAGGCGTTTCATATGACTCAAGCGGGAATATTTATTTCGTAAAAAAAAATGTTCAAGCAGGCTGAGAAACAGCGCAAAATTCATTATGGAAAACATAATTTATGAGAGACAGATGCAACCAAGTATAGATATATATAAGAGTGAAAACAAAATAAAAGGTCATGATGCTGATAACTTCTTTTCATCATCAAACAAACACTTTGAAAAATAAATTTTAAAAGCCAAATTATTGTTTAATTAATTTGACATTCAAGCCTTCAAGCAGCTCAAACTGAATCGTCCATCTTTTATGATTCATCAGGACGAGTTATATGTTCCATTGATGAAGTTCTTCTTTGCAAAAACAATGGCATTGCAAATCTTCTATTATGATTCATCGATGAAGTCTCTGGGGACCCATCTGCCAAGGGAGCGTTGATAGCAGGAAGAGTATTAAAAGAACCGTATTGTTTTATATCTAATGATGGTTTTAGCGTTGCCCAGGTGAGAATGGGTGAGCATGTTGAGATAAAAAGATTTTCTTTATCCAAAAAATCTTCAATCTTTGAATACAAACTTTGGGGAAACTGATCATTTAAAAGTTCTTTGGCCGCTTCTAGGAAGAGTTTGTCGTCTAGAACGTGATATGAGGTTTTTCTTTTGATGCTAACTATCAGAGGTTGGTGTTGAACTTGTTGCATTGAGAAATTCTATGAAATGTTTTGATATCCAGCTGTCAAATTTACAATGAATTATAAAATTTAGCAGGCATGAAAAGAAAAAGATGAAGATTAAATAGAAATTTTAATTAGTTTCGGCTTTCTTTTTAAACGGTTTTTAATTTCACTGGGGGCTAACTTACTTCAAACTGGAAACAAAGTATGAATGAGACTGACTTTGTTGCAAAAGACTAAAAGATTTTGCTCAGACCTATCGGGAAAATGTTTTTGACATTGAGGAAGCCTTTTGAAGGGAGCAACTCCCATAATGAAATTTGTTGGAATTGAGCCAAAGATCAACTTAAAGGAGAGTGACTAGATTATTCCTCAAGTCTAATTAGTCTTTTAGAATAATTTAAACTGTCCAAAATAACCATCAAAGTAAAAAGATAAACATTCCGAAAATCCAGCTCAATAGAGATTTCTGAGTGAGACTTTATGAGACTCCACGAAAAATATTGGAGCAAATGGATGATATATTGATTCGTTTTTCTGTTAGAATTAAGTGGGAAAGAGTCAAAATTATATTTCGATCAATATAATTTTAACAACTGGCTCTGTTTAAAAAGTTTTATTACCAAAAAAAGAAAAGAAAAAGAAATCGAAGAATTTCTTTTTCACCGAAAATTTGATCTCGGTTAGAAATTTTAATGAGTAATTCTGTTGGATCTATTTTGCCAAAATAACTTTGTTCCCATCTTTCTTCTTTCCACAATACTCTTTACCTTTTCAATAATTCTTTGATATCATTGACGAGCCAAGTTTCTGCTTTCTATTTTGACGTAAAACTTTCCCACAAAATCCCTCTGTTGTAAAGGAGGTTCTTTATCAGATATGGTTTCTCTCTTCTTTCTCTCACGAAAACCCATCCAGAAGAGCAAATCTTCTCAAACCAATTCCAAGTTCCTCTTGATATCTCAATGTTATTTGAGTTTCATTTTTTTATTTAAAATCAAAGATTTTTCCCCCATTTAAGTGATGTCAAAAAGGGTCCATCAGTCATCAGCCTTAAATGATAAGCATTTCGAAGCAATTTCTCAAGGGTGAAGAACTTCTTCTTTAAAGAAAAAATTTTCTCCAATCTAACTGAAAATTTTCTTCATTGTTCACTGTTAATTTAATTTAATTTTCAAAGATAGTGATCACAAACTCCTTTAAGAACAATATTATTCTCGATGTTGATGATTTTCTTCATAAATCGAGGTATTTTGAAAGAGATTTTGGATATCTGAGTTGAAAATCACAATCCAGTTTTTGTTTTATTCAATTCGATTTTTTTAACAAATCAAATTACCTTTTGCTGGAATGAGATCTTACAGTTAAATTTTATTCATGTTTTTGAATGAACAGTTGGAGCAAGGTTCTAAACTCTAGCTCGACAAAGTCACATTGTTTTGTCAATTACTAAGAATCGATCCTTGAGAAACAAAGCAGGTCGAAGATTGAACCTGATCTTTCTCCAGTTTATTCAAATGACAAACAGAAAGAAAAAAAACTAAAGAAGTTTTGAAGCAAAGAAATGAGTTTATAGATATTGATAATGGTCCCTACACCCAAGGGTTTTCTTGAAAATAAAATAGATGGCTCTAGAATCTCAATCTTAATTATCTATGCGCTTTTTTAAGGGAAAAACTCCTTGCAGAGCCGAGAAAGATTTTTTAAAAATGAAGTGCAGTTTCTCGCTTTGTCTTTGTAAAAATGCATGAGAAAAGATTTTGCCATTTTTTGCTGTAAAACAAAACTGATACCAAGTTAAATTTTAGTTAGAATTCACTCAACTTCTTATAAATGAGAGAAATTCCTCATAGAATGAACGAGAGAATTTGAAAGGTTGTTACTCATTTATTTCGACTAGAAGCTAATCTTTCTCTTTGGAAACATTCGCCCAAGAGAAGCACTACCAAAGAAAAATTTTCGAAAAAAAACTCTCACTTTTCTCTTTTGTTAAAAAATCTGAACTTTTGACAAAGGATTCAAAAAAAAATTCATCAGAAATTGCCTGGAGTTTAATACACTTTTAAAAAGGGATTTATTTTATTTAAAAGAAAAACATATCAATAGATGAATTCTTTGGAAATAGAAAATCTTAGCTTTGTCAGTAAATTCAACTCTTTCCTCATTTCCTTTATATAATCAAAAGAAATCGAACGTCTTCTTGACAATTTTGAAAAAATCTTCAATTCTGAAGACTAAAAATACAACAAAAAGCATCAATCTTTACCTCTCATTTTATTCTAACTCTAACTTCTGTAGGGCAAGCATTCTTTTGGCTTCAAAGAGAGCAAAATTAGGGGACCAGATCCAAGCAATCCTTGGAAATAGATTCTCAAAAGAATATGCACTCAGTCTCTGCCATCATTATTGGAACATATATTGCCTGGAGCCTCAGATCCTTTAAAATTTTACGCTGCTCTGCAATCAGATGACCCCTTTGTGATTTATTATGGTTGATCGGCTTAAAACACGCCTTCATCAGTCAAACACTCCTCCAGCATCAAATAATAAAAATGCCAAAAAGATTTTATTAATTCTGAAATTGATGATGTCTCGATGAAAAGGTTGATTGACCTTCTATCGAATGAAAACCAACCAATTTTTCAAGTAAAGTCTTTCACATGAAATTCTTTGATTGAAAAAGGTGGAAGCTTCTTCAGTCTTGTGTAATCTTACATCAGAAAGTGAAGAAAGGTGACTTGTTGCGCTTGGTATCATTCCCAAGACAATCAACCTTCTGATGAAAATCTCCAAAGAGATGTAATTTTTCAACTGTTCTTTCCTGACTGCAGTAGGTTTTATGGATTCTGGGAAATCTCTCAAGTACATCTCCAGAATTCAGAACTAAGGTCATTCTTCTTGGTGGATTTTCTGCAATCCTTCAACTTACAGAAAATACAAAAAGTATCAATCTGATGCAAGATTTAACTTGGGTAATCAGCACTATGTCAAGAGGCACAAATCATTCAAACATAAAACTTGTGAATGCTGCCATTCCAGTCTTGTGCAAAATAATTCACACTTACCAGAATAATCATGCAGAGACACTTGAAAGGGCAGTGCGGGCCTTATCCCACCTCAGTGATTCAGATAGCTCAAGGATAATGATAATCTCTTGTCAAGCAATCCCCAGGTTGCTCTCACTTTTAAAGTAGCTCTATTCTTCTGCATTTAAATCAAGAAAAATCAATTAGACATCAAAGGTTTGGCATTGTTATGTCAAGTATCATATGTCTCGGCATTATTGCTGAAGGCATTTCCACACAAGAAGGAACTCGCGTACTTTTTTG
>Ga0182738_1002664_pt1 | contig 21070 bp, 4 predicted proteins | sample eDN5th30CBELigMG_FD_128876 | JGI IMG/M metagenome (GOLD analysis project Ga0182738, IMG submission 128876) | Enriched Miracle-Growth compost microbial communities from Emeryville, California, USA - eDNA 5th pass 30_C BE-Lig MG (version 2)... ... | reverse complement strand
GATGAATTAATAAATTAATAAAATCAAAATAAAAGGAAAACCCTCGAGTTCTTGGTCTAATATCTTGAAGAAAGAAGAAGAAGGGGAACGAGTCTCTCGAGATCACAAGACTTTATGGTGAATTAGGAGTTTTTTACTGAGGAATTAACTGGTTTTAATTGATTAATTTTAATAATCAGCGCAATCTGTCAGTATTTATTTTAAGGTTTTTATTCAAGTAAAGGTTTGAAATATATGGTGAAATAAAGGCTTCGATAAAAAGGTCTATAAATTCTAAAATACTTTAAGTGGAGAGCTCGATCTTATTCAGAGTTATTACAGGGTTAGACCTTTTTTGATGAGGTCACTGGCTTGGTTACTGGCATAAAAGGGGAATTTTACTGCTCTGAGAAGTTTTCTCTTAAAAAAAATTTTGTTTGAAACCATTAAAAAAATTTTTAATTCGCCACTGATTGATTCTTATTTTTTCGTATAATCTTTGACTGTTTGTATCAAATATAAAATTAGTTTGTGATGCTGTGGTTTTTCGCTTCGCTTCAAAATTTATATTTTATAAATAATTTGTTTCCTGTGAAAAACCTTTGATCATGCTTCTAAAAAAGCTTTGAACTTTCTCACTGGCTCTCTCTTGAATCTGAAAACGAGAGGATTGACAATCAAAAGGTCCTGAAGGTTCGTTATAGCTATCCAATGAATGGCATGCGGGATGTCTTGGCTCGACAAAGGATCTCTTCTGTGAGATTCTGAATTTATCACTGCTAGTTCTTAAGGATTTGGGGTGCTTTGATTTGGTTGGAAATGGAGCTGCTGTAAGGTTAGTAATGTATCTAAAAAGGCTGGACTTCATCAGAGAATGGTCAACCATATGTGGAATGGGCTGAAATTGAGGTTTACAAACAATCTTTAATAAGGGCTCTAAATAGGCTGAAAAATGGTAGAGGCTGATATGAAGAAGGTGATGACATTCGAAGGAGCTTGAAAAAATAAAATGGAATTTTTTGTTCAGTCAAATTTTTGAAAATCTGATTCATCATGGATTATTTTTTATCAATATGAAATGGAAACAACAGAGTTTTGGATTTTTCTGATGATTTTGATTTGTTGAGATCTCAAAAAAAGGCTTGACTATTGGAAATAAAATTTTGGAAATTTTCGAGAGAGATAATATTTAACTCCAGTACATATTATTTTGGATTCTTTGAGAGGAAAAGATTAACTTGAGAGAAAAAATTTTTTTGAAGGAAATATGATGCTCCTCAAGTGAAAAATTTTTCATTTTCTCAAAAGCTTGGAAAACCCCAAAAAATAAGGATTTATGGATTTTGGTGAGTTTATTGAGAAAATCAAATAACAGAGGACTTTATCGAGAAAAAATATTGCTTCAGGAAAGGGAATGAATCAGACACAGAAGATAAAAATTATCTTTCCAATCCATCAGAAAATAGTTCAAACTTTTGAAGCTTCGTTCCTTTCATCAGAAGAGGAATAATTTTCAAAAGAGATAAATTAATTAGTCAAGCTTTCTAATAAACTTGGAATTTGTTAATTCAAAAACCTCACTTGGAAGTTACAACAAAAGAAATTGATCAGGCTTACGAATGGAAAAAGCTGTTAAGAAAGCAAAGCTAAGATCCTGTGGCAATCAGAAGCTTCGGAAATTTGGAAAAAAATTCTAAAATGATGAGAGCCTTGACTAAACTCGATGATTAAAAATATGAAACATGGCAACATTCGTTTCGGCCAATGGATACCCTGAGACAATGGCTTTTCAGATATGGTTAAATTCTGTTTGGATCAGTTAATAAAAATCTCAATATCATCCTCGGAAAATATAACAGCTTTTAAATTTCAGATTTTGCTGTTGAAATTCGGACTGGAATTATTCTTTTATCTCATGATAATTTTTTTTTCTTTACCAAGCAGCTTATCACAACATCTTGAAGAGGTGTTTAAAAAAAGTTCGAAGAGAGAGGGAAGGATCTGAAACTTTTTCTTGTGAAAGAAGGATTTATTGGGACACTTTAAACCAAAATAAAAAAAGCCTAATTTTTTTGAGTCGACAGCTCCAATAAAATTTTTCTCGGACTCCTTGTCATCATCAAGGTTTAATCGATGATTGATGATGCCTCTGAAACGAATGCCCTTCAGTTTTTCAAAAGATTTTTTTTTATCGTTCAAAGAGGCTGGAAAAAACAGAATATGAAAACTAATGAATGAATCTCTATTTTTTTATATTTATCACTCAAAGAAGAAGGAGAAAGGGGTTGAGAGTTTCATTCTTTCTAAAAATTTTGATTTTTTATTCCAGAGAGCTAAGAGAGGCATGTTTTAAAAGAAAACAAGATTTAAATAAATATAACAGCAATGGGTTTAATCCACTATTTTCTGTTATGGACAAACCAGTTTTCGAAATCCAGGATGCGGTTTTTTTATCCTTGAGCTTCGATCAAGTTCCTAGAGTTTAAATTGGTATGTTCAAGTTTTCTTTTAAACTACAAAAGAGAGGGTTGAGCGAAAGAATGAGCATTCTGTTTCAACTAAATTAGCAAGGAAAATAATTAATTTTAAATGAGTGATTTCAAACATATTGATTCGGAAAACCATCGATGGGCTCTTCGCACATTGTGAGGGCCCGGAACTCTTTGAAACTTCATTCAAAAATCATTGCTAAAGTTTCAAGTGTGTCTTCTTGTGTTTGTTTTTTGAGGTGTCCTTTTATTTAGATCATTCTATTAGTTTGAGAAATTGTTTGTTTATTCCCTAACATCCTGAGCCAAATTGTTCAACTCTTCTTGTCAATCTTCTTGGCTCTATTCATTATTTTCCCTAGTTTCATTTCCTTTAGATTCAAGAAAAAAATTTTTTTCTATTGAGTTCTTCTTTTGACATTTTGTGATTCATAAAAAGAAAGTTGGAGCTCTAAAATGTTCGCCTATCTCTCCTTGACTATCCATCAATAAGAAGGCATTGATGTAAACATTCCAAACAGAAAAGTTCTGACAAGTCTTAATAGAATTTTCTATACAACTGTCATCTTGTGTAAAAATGGGTTTTCATCAAAAGTCAATGTTTTCTTGAAGTTGATGAGAAGATGGTTCGTGAAAACATAAAAATGCCAGCTGATCAATTGTGAGATTGAAAAATAACATTCAAAAAAAATTTGAAAGTGCAAGAATGTTGTTGACTTTAACAAACCAATTAAAATATTCCAAATGTCCTCCAGAGAAAGATGCAAAAAAGCTTTTTAATGTACTCATGGAAGAGTTTTGACGAGGGAAAGAAAGAAACTGGCATCACTTTTTTTATATATGAATCCCTCATCCCTAAATTATCTTTTTAAGGTAGTGTATTGCCCAAACTTATTTTCGAGAATCTCTGCAATTTCGGCTTCTAGAATTCAATTTGAGTTTCTTGAGAAATGAACGTTTTGAAGAAGTATATGTCTTTTGAAAAACTTGACAACAAAATTTCTTTGAATCTATTTCAATTCGAAAGAAAATATAGAGGTTTTCCCACCAAAATAGAACTCTAATATTTCTACAAGATGGATTTGTGGACACTAACTTAGTTCATTTTTTCCGAAACAAATGGCCCTTTTCAGCCGACTTCCCTGTAAATCCTCAATCATTTCAACAGAGAATCGGCCAGCTCATTTCGAATAGAGACTATTTTTCGGAACAGATTTTTGTGTCATTTTGTGATTTTGAAAGAAAGTTGAACAGGTCACTAAACTAATCATAAAAACGTTTTTATGTGAGAGATAGCATTTTGTCCAATGAGAATGGCAGATTAATTTTTTTATTTACTCTAAAGTTTAATTAAAAGTTTCCATTTTCATTTCGAATCATTCTTAATTATTAAATCGAACAAATCGAAAAATAATTTCACTGCTAATACATTCGAAGACTTCTTTCAATACTAAAACATAGAAGGATGTTTCAAAACACTCAATGGGTGAAGATTCTTAAGAAGAGCCATTCCCCATAGAAAATAGGTTTTCCGAAGAGATTAGAGACTTCTGGCTTGAGAATAATGAAAGAGAAGATATTGTCTGGAGGTTTGTGCTTCCGAAGAAGTGTCCCTTGAATTGGTTCATACGGATTTTGACTTTTGGTTTTAATAAAAAATTCTGTGAGGTGATAGATAATATTTAATTCAACGAAAATTAACTCAACACTTGAAGTCAAGGAAAGAGGCTTTGTCTTGGTTCTTTTGAAAAGCCTGATTGATCGAATTCTTTCAGGGGATGACTAAAAAATTCCAAGGATTATTTTATTTTTTCCTTCGAAAAGAATTCTTCTTTAGAGAATTTTCCTCAAGGAATCTAGACAAAAGAATATGAAGAGATAATGAGATAGAATGAGGATCAAATTGGTTCTTTCTTGTGAGGATTAGAGATCCTTCAAGCTTTCATTCATGTGATATCGATTTACATGTATTTATATAAATCTAAGTTTGGGCTGAGAGAGAATAGATAACGCTTCAATATTGTTGGAGCTATGGACTTTCTGTAGGTTGCCCGACCTTTGAGGAAACATTGACAGAGAGAAATACATCAAGAATTACAATCTCTAACTCAGGGCTTGAATTTGTTGATGGGGATTAACCTGACCTCTCAAAAGGGAGATTTAAATGAAGAAAGAGTCCTAAAACAGTATAGATAAGAGAGTGTTGTTTTTTGTGATAATGATAAAAACGGAGATATCTCTAGAGATATGAAGACTAATATTTGCAAATATTAAAATTAATTTGCTAATGACAGAATAAAGATAGTTAAAAAGAGAAGTGCTTAATTAATTCAAAGCCAAAGCTGTAGCCAACTGAAATCGAGCATTAATTTAATTAGGACACTTTCCCTTCCCATAAAACCTTGACAGTTTCCCTGTATTGTTTCATAAAACTCATTCTCTTTTTGAGAAAGATAGTCAAGATTCCTGAATACCTGTTGAAAGAACTCAGCATTTCTTGTATAAAATTTCAAAAACTCTGTTCGAACGAGATGAGTGTTAGGAACTTTTTCTTGAGGATTGTGTGGGGCATAGGCAGAAGGGTTGTTTTCTGGCAGCCTGAGCTCAAATTTTGAAAAAAAAAAATTTGAGTAAGAATTCATGCCCATTCTAGCTTATCCAAAAAATTTTGAACAAGGTGGTTCTCAAGATTCTCCCTGTGATTTACTCTGAAGAGGAGAATGGCTGGAAGGACAAGACCATAAGATATTTTCCGTTTTACATAGTTGCAAAAACCAAGTCTGAAAGCTAAGTGGTTCAAACAGCTCTGTTTGATAAATAAAATTAAAACTTCCGTTGATGGCAAGAGAATCAAATAATTTTGATGATAGTTTTTTCTTTGATGAGCATGGTTGAAATGACTTTTAAACACAAGATTCCGTTCAATGAACTGGATTTCAAACCCTGAAACGCAAGCCCAAAAATCTCATTCCAAGAGATTCGGGTATTTGTTAAAAATCATTCAAGCTTTTTTGCGTATGAAAATAGAAATTTCTCGAGCGTTTCTTTCAGAAAATCAACTCTTTAAGAGTGAACAGCTGATCGCAAAGAGTCTTGAAAATCACCAAAAAGGACTTTTCTGGAATCGAATCTTTATGAAATTAGAAAAGAGTTTTTAAGGAGGAAAGACTAAAGGACGAGGTAATCTCTTGACAAAGATATTGAAAGAAAATGTGAGAATCTCAGGGTGTAGAAGAAAAGAGGGGGTCTGGGAGAGGGAGAGGGCTCTTAAGGATTGACGTTTTAGAAATGGGAAATGGAAATAAATTAATTAAAGGTGAGTCACTTGTATCTGCAGGGATGAATGTACATCAATAAAAATTTGAAATTTTAATAAATTTGTTTTAATGATTAGATTTGCTCATTCAGTTAAAACCCAAAAAAGAAAAATCCTTTGATTCACAAAAACTAGTCATGTGATCTAAAATTAGAAAGTTTTTATTAAAAAAATATTTCTTTTTTTTTCAAACTCTTTTTTTCGAAAGCCTTAATATCCTCTCGCTTCTATGAAACACTTCCTTTTGACATTTTCAAACGATAAAATGGAAAAGGAATACTGTTCACTTGTCAAAAAATCCACCTTAGAAACTTTCATGGTAACCTTTTGTTTTGTTTTACAATGTACTAACTCTCCAAGGTAACTGTCATTTTCTGGGCCTTTTACTTGATCTCCTACGTTGCATCGGGCCACATCCACGTTGAAATAATAATTGCACTGGGGTTTCTGGGATCCATTATGATTTTGGTTGTGGTTCTTCAATCAATAAGAAAACTTGGAAAGTACTGTGAGTACGTGGGGATTTTGCTGACCGCTGGGCTTGGGGCAAGTGTTTTGTATTCAATGGTGACACACATAGCGTCTGCTTCGAAATACTTGACTTTTCTGAGGGGTTGGTCATTCGCTTGTGTGGAGATTATGCTGGTGAATCAATTTAGCCGATTCTCGTTGAAAATAATAATGGCTTTAATCTCGTTCGGTCTCCGCTTTGGGTGTATTGGATCTGAAGATCCCAATATATTTACTGGAGATATTTTGCTGAGGAACATTTTGTTTGAAGTGCTGCTGCTTTATATATTTTATAAGTTTGAGCGGAAGGAAAGAAGTCTGTTTGCGAAATTGTATGAATTGCAAGAAGAAATGAGAAGTGTGAAGAGTTTACTTGGACAGAGTTTCCGTCGCGAAAGTCTAGCCATCATCGATTATAATCAAAAAATTCTTTTCTGCAACAATAGATATGGTGAACTCCTGGGTTCTCTTGGAGTTAAAAGCTCTTCTATATTGATAATGGGAAACCAACTGATGATTGATCCAGACTCATTAAAGCTCAAAAACCACGCAACAATAGGGGCTTTTAATGAAGTCCTTACCTTGAATGAATTCATACAGAATTTAATCTGCAATCAATTTTATGGGAGCCAGACTTGGCTCGTGTCTGGTTCTTGTGAGATTGAAGGTGAATGCCACGATTTTGACATCACAATTACCTCAATAATGTGGGAGAAAATCCCTTCGATTGCTATTGTCTTGGATGATGATGATGATGTTCATAAGAAAGAAATAATGGCGCTGAGACAGGCTGATGAAAATAAAGACTTGCTTATAGCCACTGTTTCGCATGAGCTTAGAACGCCTTTGCATGGGATTTTGGGCCTGATTCAGGTGGTGGAATCCAAGACAAAGGAGGAAGGCATATTGGAGCATTTATCTTTATGCAAAGATAACGCCAATTTATTGTTAAATTTGGTCAATTCCCTTTTAGATTTGCAGCAGATTCAGCATGGAGAAGTCAAATTGAATCCTTCACAAGTTCATTTGCATTCTTTAGTGTACAGTATCACGAGATTATTTTCGTTCATAGCTCATGAGAAGAATGTGGAGCTGTGTGTGAGAATTGAAGAGAATGTTCCTCAGTATATTATTACAGACGAAGGCAGATTGAAACAGATTTTAATAAACCTGGTTTCTAACGCCCTCAAGTTCACATTCTCTGGAAATATCACCATTTGTGTAAGCGAAGATCTTGAGAATACAGACCATTTGAAATTCTCTGTTTTGGACACGGGGATTGGCATAAAAAAGGAACAGCAAAGCAAGCTCTTTAAACTGTATACAAAGCTGGACGATAAAGAAGGCATGAATAAAAACGGCGTTGGCCTTGGGCTGACCATCTGCAATAGCATAGTGAAGCTCTTGTCTGATGTTGAGAACAATAGAATTGTGGTGAAAAGCGAATATGGCTTTGGAAGCAGCTTCTCTTTCTCAATCCACAAGAATTTGGGTCTGATAATAAAGACGGCTGAGATAAAAAATACATTCCAGGCAAGCAATGAGAATATAAGCGATTTTGAAGAATCTTCCAAGCCGTTGAATATCAAAGCGAAGCTTTCCCTGTACAGCTCGTTAAAGAATATGAGCTTGAAAGGGCTGAGTGTTTCGAAACTGTCGACCTTTTACGAGAAGAAGAACTTTGTTAATACGGTAGATGAGCTGACCGGGCTGTCTCCACAGGGACAATCAAATAAGTATAATAATATAACATCAATAAATGTGATGAAGTTCGGAAAATCAGAAACACATTTTGAGAATCCTAAAGGCGCAATCCTTGTTGTAGATGATAATAGCTTGAATCTTTTGATTGCAAGGAATTTTCTTGAAGGTGAAGGATATCAGGTCCAGACGGCTTTGAATGGGCAGCAAGCGATAGAAAAAGTTGAAATTCTTGCGAAAGAAGGTGGAGCTTTTTCGTGTATTTTGATGGATGGCCAAATGCCAATAATGGATGGATATGAAACGACGAGGATTTTGAAGAAAATGATGGAAAGTGGAAAGGTAACTTGGACGCCGATTATTGCGTTGACAGCAAGCAATGATGAGAAAACGATAAAAAAATGTTTTGGGTGTGGAATGGATGAGTATTTGTGTAAACCTCTGATTAAGGGGGATCTGTTTCGTATGCTGTTGAAATTTGAAGGTGCCACAGTGGGTACGACTCCTGTGGGAGGTGAATAAGATTGTGTGATTTCTGATTATCCTGATTACTATCTATTTCTATGATTGATAAATTTTTTGTTGTTTTTATGGGAAATGTTGATTGATATTTATGAGATTTACTTTCTAGAAGGAGATCCTGGGATCCGTTATTTGCGCAATAAAAATATTGAAAGAAAACATTTGGAAATTGGAGAACCAAATTTCTTGTTGAGAAAATGATATTGTAAAAAATTTTGAAGTTGAAGACAAGGCTCTTTGGTGTAAATTTCTCATTTTATTTGAGCGGAAAAATTAAGAAAGAATAATTTTATAATGAGAAGAATTTCTCCCGCCTTTTTTCTAATCTCCATGGAATGTAAGCTTTTCTGAATCTTTGTCTTTTCTTTTTCTTCAGAAAAATTAAAATTTAACCTTTTTGAAAGTCAGCATTCAATGATAAATGGTTCGCAAAGATCAATCTATGCTCTTTGGAGATGGCTTCTTTCGAAGATCACTTCTCCGCTTAGAGGGGGAGGGGAGAAATATTTTTATTGTTGAAAGGAATTTTTGCTGAATTCTTTTTTGAATATGACCAGAAAATCTTTCCTTTCCAGCTTTGAATTTTCAGCAGTTTATTTTTGAATTAATTTGGAGTTTTTGAGAAGGATTTTATGATATAGAATCCATATGAGCAAATTAATACGCTGAAAGTGTTGAATAAAAAGAGTTTTCAAGTATATTAATTTAAATTCTATTTTTTTATGAAAGAGTTTTCCTTGAGATAAAAATTAGATTTTGGACTGAGTATGATTTTATGCCTTTTCCAATGAGCCAGAGAAATACAGAATTCTGTTCAGTTCTTTGAAAAAAACATTGTCAAGAGCGGGAAAAAAAAATCCTTAAAAGTTTTTTTCTTCCAAAATTCAAAAAAAATTCAATTCAAAAATTTTTCCCGAGTCTTGACATGATCGAGCCAGCATCTTCACCATAAGCACTAAAATCGAGTAGGAAGGGTTCAAAAACTCATTATTATATATTTTTTCTTTTATTTTTTTCATTTTTGAATTCAAGTTTTCCCATTTGGACAATTTTTCAACCTTGAAACAAGTCGAATGTTTTTTTTGAATTGTCTCTCAGCTCGAAAGGCCAAATGTCATGGAAAAAGAAAATCTTGACTCTATCGCAATGATGATTCCTTGGGAGGATTTAATATATTTTTTTTTATATTCAATTTTCTTTTTTTATCTTTTTAGTATTACTCTTTTTTCCTCAAGAAATTGAATCTCAGGTTTAATCAGTTCAAGGAGCTCCTTTGAAAACAATCTCCCTTTTCCTGCTCTTGTCTTTTTTACAAAAAAGATTTCAGTGAGATATCATAAAAAATTTAATCTCTCGAATTTTTCAAAAAAAACAATCCTTGGAGATTCTTAAAATTGCAGAAAGAAAATAGTCTGAACACGCTCAAAAAATCTTTTTTTACTTGACACAAATGAGATTCTCAGGTAAAATCTTGAAATAAAATGGTGTCGTATATTTTTTTCCAAGACAAATTAAATGATTTTCATCAAATCAAGCTTCAAGAGATTTGATTGAAGTGGCTTGGATCATTCTCCATCGCAAAACAGGTTTTTAGACATGAGATTTTTCAAAAATATTGAGAATAATTTTTTCATTTTGTCAAAAATCAAAAAATGTTTTGGATCTGAAAATTATTCAAAAAGCTTCAAAATTCTTTTGGACAAAAATTTTAATTTTGGTTCTGTTCGAAAGGATCTGAGGAAGACTTTCCAGACCAACTCTTTGATGGTTCATTAATTTGATGAAGAAGCTCCTATTTCCAAAAACAGTTGAATATGAATTTGTTGACACTTTCAAAAATTTTTTTAATGAAATCTAAAGGAATCAACTTCTTTATTTTAACTTTCAGGTTTTTATTTCTTCAGTTCGCAGAGGTTATTTTTTGAATGAGAAGTTAGAAGGGATCATTTAAACATCTCAAACTTCGTGGAGAATTGTTGATATGCTGGAGCTTAGGAATTAGAGATCCAAAGTTTCCTTAAAAAATGGTCTTTTGCTTTCGAAAAAATTCTCATGATTCTCCTTTTGGTGAGAAGACCTATTTTCAAATTGAAGAAATCGCAAAAGCTTGAGAATTTTTTTTCTTCAAATAAACATCCTGAGAAAAACTAGAATTTGACTTCATAAGCTTTCTGAATAAAACTAATAAAAAAATTGAAACTATTGATTCTAAATCTTAGAATTCAAGACTCAATCAATACATCAGATATTCAAGCCTCGTGAAAACTTGGATTTCTCTCAACAAAACCTTTTTTCGTTGAACTCAAAAAAAGGCAGTTAACATCATTCTTGCTTCCTAAGTTCACTTGAGAAAAAGATTTTGGATTTTTGGGATCAAATGTCATTTCTTTAAATTTATCTTGTCAAAGCAAATCATTGTGAATAATGCAATTTTATGACTCAAATTAAATTTCATTTTTCTAATTTCAAAAAGTTGAAATGTGAGTTTGATTACTGGATTCAGTCTTTTGAACTGGTGTGTTTGTTGATTTGGTTTTACCAAAACACTGACAGTGAATGAGAAACTGAGTTCGAAATTATGGTGAAAATTGGTGATTATTTTCTACATTATTTTAATTTTAGTAAGGCTCTCTTTTATGAGTGATAAGAGTCACACTTTATTCGGGTGTTAATTCATTGAAAAAGTGAGGTTTCAAGGTCTTATAAATCTAGATCTCCAAGGCCTAAATCTCCCAACTCTCTGAATCCCTTTGAAAAAGACTTCAGCCTTTTCAACTCACATTAGGCGGGGCTCATTTTTAAAACTATGGCTCTCAAAAGAAGATATGAAAGTAAACTGACTTTCAAATTTTCCTTTCTGTTTTGATTCAAGATTTTTAAAAGTCAGCGGCGACTCGTTAATGAACCGCACTTTTACAAGGGTTTTTCATATAGAAAAGATCAAAGGTGAGCGTTGAGAGAAAAATCACAAGTTTATTTTTTAATGAATTTTAATCGTTAAAAAAGAAACCTAAACCCTGTGGACAAAAGAATCATTTGCGACAGATCTTCAAGAAAAATAACCTTGGGATTTCTGTTTGGCACCTGATTCTGCAGACAGGCTTGAGGCTCATAGAGATAAAGATTGTGATAATATTTTACAGGCAAGGTTTCAGCCTAGATTTCTAAGACATTTTTTCTTGAGAAAATTAGACCCTAAACTTTAGGATTTTCCTGCGTGAAAAAGTCTTTTATAAACCTCTTCTCATTTTGTCCTCTCTCTCAGGATTTCACCTTCCTACAAAATGAAAAAAATTGAAAATTAGGTATTCTTGTGGACAGATTTTGAAGGATTTCCCTTGATGCAAAATTTTGTTGGGATTGTGCGATAATAAAAATTTAAACCACATGAAATATTTTGCAAAACAAGCTTTTAAGTTTGTTCATTGTCAAGGTTTTCCCAAAGTTTTTTCCAAGCAATCCCTCTCTACAGGCAAAATTATTGCTACATGAAATCTGCAAGTTCCTATCTTGTATCTCAAGTTTCCAATAAGCCAAAAAAGGGAATTTTGGGAGGGAAGAAGGAAATAGGTCAGTGATTAAAGAAGGACTCAGGTTTTGAAGGAGAATTTTTTGAATAGTCAATTTCTTTTCAGATCGAGAGTTCTGAGGTCATGTTGAGGTTTTCAGGGCCTAGCCCTTTTTAAAAGGTAAATCATCTCAGCCGAGAAGCGTTGGGAGTTTCCTGATTATAAAAATAAGAATAGCTCAGAACTCGCAGGCCTTTTGAAACAGAGAAGAGTTGGGCTCTCAAGTTTTGATGGGGTATGGTACTCTTTGAAAATTTTATACTAGAAAATTGCCATTCGGGCTATCTTTTAGTCAGCCTTAAAAAATATTCTGACGGATTAGTTTCTGAATGAATTTTCTTTCAGGGATTGTAAACGATTTATTTTTTCCTTGATTCCCTCTGTGCTTATCAGTTATTTTTCTTGAAAACCCAAAGGTACTTTTGAGTATAGATAAGAAAAGCTTAAGTTTTTAGTAGTAATGGTTTCAGGTCTGAGGAGAAGCGGAAAGAGCACAGACACTCTTGAATTACATTAGGTCAAACTTCACTCTCTGTCATACAGAAATAACAGAGTTTTTTTCTCATAAAAAGAGAGTTTTCTCAAATCGCTCAGAAGATGATGAAAAAATCTCAATGATGAGAAACTTGTGATTGAGTTCAAATGATCCCACCAGCTGGTTGGGTTTTATGTCAAAATTCATAGGATATAGATTTGAATAAAAGGGCTTTTTGAGTTCTCTATAAATTGGAAATCAATTCTTTTGATCAAAAGGCTCCCTTAAACCACGTCAGTTTGTTGTGTAATTTCCTTTGTTTAAGCATACTTCCCCTTTATGATTTCCAATCTGAAGCCTTCTGAGGTCCTCTTGTGTTCCCTTTAAGATAGGAAAGTACCAAGTTTAATTTGAAATGTGATGGAAACACATATACGACTTTGACTTCTGAAGAGGATCGCGGCACTTGGTTCAATCTTTTATTTTTATAAATTTAGTCAATAAAATTTAGCCACAGTAATTGTTTCAAAATCAGCTGAGAGATTGAGAGGAAATAAACAACAAAAAACTTTGCCCTCGATGAAATTTATTATGAGGATACCAGAAGTTTATTCCTTAGAATGAGGAGTTTCTCGAGTTTATGAGGAAAACTGAATTGCTATTTTCTTTTTGTAATGAATTTTTAATCAAGTTGGAATATGTGGTTTTTTAAATGAGAAAATCAAATCTACGATAAAATATACGTTTATGCATTAAACCCGTACGCAAAGCAACTTCTGAATCCTGACGTGTTCTTCGTCAAAAGATTGAATCTAGGAGGTTCTGTTTATTGAATGACTTGAAAAGAGAGCATTGAGAAGGCTTAGGAAAGGTAAGATAAATGGCTTGGAAATGAAATTTTTGGCGCGCGGTCTTTGAGAGGACAGGAAATGAGGAGAAAAATAATAGCGATAGATGGGTAAGTGAATGCGAATAATGATGTATTCTCTTGAGGATTTGAAGAGATATGGTGATATGAAATGGGAAATCCCAGAATTTGATGGATAGTTTTGTACGTTTAGGGTTTCCTTCTGAATGAAGAGGGGTTTGTTTGGATTGAAAAGAGTGGAAAAACATGAAAATGCAGAAAGAACTCATGAACGGAAGGAGACGAATAGGAATGCCCACAGAGGAAAAAGTGGCAAAAACTCTGTGTGATCCAAAGAGATTATAGAGTGAATCACAAGTGATTTATTTAAAGGGAAATTTTATAATGAGGAGTGTTGCCTCAGAACCCAAAGAGGAGATAAATGAAAGGAGATTAGCAAGGGATGAAGAGAATGTCGAATTATTGTGCATCCCCAAACCAAACGCCTTCTCAGGGTTTTATAATAAAAGGGTTTAATTTTTGCGGATGTTTCAAACCTTTTGATATTGAACTTTTCAATTCGAGAGAGTGATCATTAGATATTGCTTGATCTAAGAGATGGAAAAAGAAACCTCCCTCGCAAGTTTTTGAGAAGAAAGATAACAGCAGCTACTTTAAAGAGATTAGAAAAACTTTCTAAAATGTCAAGCTGAACACCTTTAGAGTGTAAAAGAAGCAATATTTTGAGTGATAATTTAAAAGAAAGGCCAGAAGGCTTGAATGATTTTGAAGTCTTTTAGTTGAGAGAAAGTGGTATTGATAAAGTTATGATTGAATCAACATGTGAAGTCTGGACAGTAATTTTAGAATATCTCTAAAATTTTTTGCTGCGACTTTCTGTGAATTAACTGATTTTTGTTGGGAAGCAAATCTCCACAGCAGATAAAATTTTACTTGATCGCAGAAAAAATCTTTTTGATCTTGAATTTTTTCGAGGCCCGGTTTGTCTAAAGTTTTCCCATGGTACCCTTCAAAATTTTTCACTATGTTTTGGTGCAGTCCAAAACATCTCACTAGAGAGGATTTTCATTGAAAAATTCGTTAGTGAATCCCACAAAGGAGAAATAAAAAGTTTCTGAGGAAAATGAGAAGGAAAGCCAAGAGGATGAATATGAGCAGGGAGAGGGATTTCTCTCATGATGAGGTAGTTTGTCTTCAAATTAATTGATGTTGGGTTTGAAAGCAAGGTAAACCCTCAAAATTAAAAAAGAAGGAATCTAAACTAAAAAAAGCTGGAAAGATAAAAATTAAAGTCGCGCGGGTTTATGGATATTTCTGGATAATGAGAATATGTTGGGATAAACAATTAAATTAGAGATGGATGCTTCATCTATAATACTATTTTTAAACCCGCGCGACACGCCTTTTATAGTAAAAATTAATTAATTGAGGAATAAACTACTATTTTAAACCATGTCTTAAGCACTCTTTTATAATTAACACCCTCACAAGCTCCTCTCAGAATTGAGATTCGAAGAAATTGCGTGAGTTTTGGCGAAAAACCTCGTCTCTTTTACTTGGTAATGAAGTCCGTTAGGGGATTATGGTGGAGTTGGGAAGGGAGGGATCCACCTGAAGGAAGAGAAGGGAGAGGGAAATGGTGAACGTAGTTTTGATGATTGAGAGTGAGAGAGATTGTGGATTAAAATTTTAACGAGAATGATGTGTGATTCGAGCTTAGTAATTTTTTTACTTCTCAAAAAATTATTTAAAAATTTTAGTTGAAAGGGTTTTTTTGTTTGCTGAAAGCAATTTTCGCAATTAATTTTTATCATTTTTGGATTCAGAAACTCTCCGATTCTTTATTTAGGATTAATCATAGTAACTCCTTTCCATATTAATCGAATCCTTTGTAAACGCCTGACCCTGGTGAGATTTATTCGAAGAATGGGATAATTTTCTGGGTTTTTTCCCTTGGAGGTGATATGAATAGAGGTGATTTTAGAGCGAGGTTTTTATAGAAATAACACAAAGAGGAGAGAATAAGATACTATTAAAGATTGTGGAGCAAAGATTAGAGGCCGTACGATTAAAAACATTGATTAAAGTGTGAAAGCAAATTAGTTTTATTAAAATTAATTATATAAACAGATAATTAACTTTTTTGCCAAGATAATGAAGAGAATTGACCAAAGTTTCTCTGACCCTAAAATGGAGGCTGAATACCAGCGAATTGTCCAAAAGTCCTTCATTTCAATTCACCAAGTACCTGAACCTCACCTCCAATCTCTCATTTTTATAGGCAATATTTCTCTTTTGGATCATTGTGCTTACAACGCTTTCCACTTTATTTTTTAGAAAATCCTGGGTCATTCTCGGGACTGTTACGATATCCTTTGACGTCCTGATGTTGTTATTATGGAAACTACGGAAAAAACTGGAGACGTACGATAAATATATATTGTTTATATTGAGCGCTGGGTTCATGATTTGTGGACTCGTTTTGCTGGGATTTTTCAACAAAGTCGACCTTTCAACAGACTTTCTGGGATTTTTTCGTGGATGGGCTTTTTGTTGTTTCGAAACTGCCTTGATCATTCAACTTCCAGCCTTGAACCAAAAAGTCTTGACAGCTTTCCTTTGTTTTGCCGTCAAATTCACCATTCTTGGAGTCAAATATACAGAAATCTTCACCCCAGAGATTCTTATTGGCAACATTCTATTCGGATTTCTCCTTATATATCCTTCATATATCTCTCAAAAACGCGAAAGAACCATCTTTGAAAGCTTCTTTAGATACAGACAAGAACACTTTTCAGTCAAATCTCTCTTTGACAATTTCTCCGGTAGCAGCATTACCGTCCTCAATTCTTCAGGGACTGAGGCTCTTTTCTCAAATAAAGCCTCTTTTACCATGTTTTCCCGCCTTCAGCACCCCAGCCTTAATGTTCCTTTCATCCCTCCTCTTGATACAATGAGGGTTGATATCGACGGAAATCGCGATTCTGGCAGCTATTTTGCTTCATCCACTGCCCCTGAGGGCTTGGCCACTCTCCAGGATTATATAAGTGAGCTGTTTAGAGCTGATTTGACAGGCAGCATGATTTCTTTGCCGGTGATTTGTTTAATAAATGAAGATAGAAAGTTATTTGAGGTGAGGATTACGTCATTGGTTTGGGAGAAATCTAACGCTGTGGTTCTAATAATAACTGATGTGAGTTTTAAGGACCAGATTGCGACGCTGAAGTTTGCTGATGAGAATAAGGATAGGCTTATTGCGACGGTTTCGCATGAGCTGAGGACTCCTTTGAGCGTAATAAGAGGCATTTTGGACATTGCGATGAACAAAGGGGTTGAGTCTGATGTACATGAGAACTTGTCTTTGTGTAAAGATAGCGCGGAGCATTTGTTGAGCATTGTGAATTCCTTGCTAGATTTTCAACAATTGAGACACGGAAGTATTCAACTGAACCCAACAATGGTCGATGTGAGACAATTATTAAAGAATATCACAGGCTTGTTTAATTTTACTGCGGCACAAAAAGAAATTTATATCAAGGCAGAGATCCACCATAGCGCTCCTTCTTTTATCTACACAGACGGAAATCGAGTCAAGCAGATCCTTATAAACCTCGTTGGCAACGCTCTGAAGTTCACAAGTAAAGGAGGAATTACCTTGAAGGTCGCTGAGGATCCTTGTAACGATAAATACGTCAAATTCTCCGTCTGTGATACTGGAGTGGGTCTTAAAGAAGACCAAAAGAAGAAATTATTCAAGAAATTCACTAAGATTGATGATCCCCGAGGCTATAATAGGCAAGGGGTTGGACTGGGTCTGAGCATTGCTGATACATTATCAAGGTTATTGAAGGAGGATGAAGGGGCAAAAGGCATCGAAGTTGCTAGTAATTTTGGCGTGGGAAGCGAGTTTTCCTTTACGATATCAAAGAGTTTGAGAAAGACAGCCGCAAGCCAAGAACAAGCAAAAGAAGAATTATCCCCAGGCGTGGAGTCTAATAAAGAAACTTTGTTATTGGAGAAGATTTCATCAAGGGAATCAGGAGAAGTTGATACAGAAGATTATGATGAGCTTGTGAAGCCGTTAGATGTGGAAGTAAGAGTGACGCATTATGTAGAAACAAAGAAGATAAATTTGAGCAATTTGGAGAATTCTTTCAAGATGTCAAAATGCGCAAGCAGAGAAAATTTATTAATAGAAGACTCGACAAGACATATTGACACTTCCTTATCGCCAATTCACAGGATAGCCAAGGTGAAATCTCCTTCACATTTCAGCAGGAGTTCCGCCTTTAGGCATCGAGATGAATCCCCTTTGATTTTATTAAAGGGAACTGCGCTATTGGTTGATGATAACCCCTTTAATATTTTTGTGGCGAAAAATACCCTGGAGATCATGGGGTACATTGTAGAAACGGCAATGGATGGAGAAAGCGCTATTAGAAAAATGAAAGAATTGGCTGGAGATGAGAATCCGCCCAAATTTGTTTTAATGGACTGTCAAATGCCGATTATGGACGGCTTCGAAGTCACAAAGATTTTGAAGGAAATGATGAAAAATAAAGAGATTGGAGAAGTCCCAATTATCGCTCTGACTGCTAATGATAAAAGCGTGAACCCTCAAATTTATAAAGATGCTGGCATGGTTAATGTTCTAAACAAGCCGTTGATGCAAGAAGATCTCAATAAAGTTCTGTCATCCTTACGTGGAAATGGAAGTGGAAATGGAAATTCCTCTGGTAACTATTAAGGGACTGAAATGGGGTTCAAAAGAAAGAAAATGTTTATTTAAGTTGTGATAGAGTTTTTTCATTTTTACTTTTTTTATATTGTGTATAATTCTTTTATACATAGACATATATATACAGGCAATTTTTTTGAAGCTTCTGGGTTCTCTTTTTGTATTTCTAGTTTGTGAAATAAGAAAGAGAGGAAGAAGGGGTTTCTATTTAGAGTTATTTCTTGTTTTTATATCGATCTATATTTTTTGCATTCTATTGATCAGTTATTGAATCGATCATTCTCATAATATGCGAAGGAGATTTATTTCCTTGTGAGATTATTATTAAAGTCTGTTTCTTTGTAAGAGAAAAATGAGATTCTCAATTAAAGTCTTCAGAAAACTAAATTCTCTATGTGTGATGACACCAATTGTCATTCCAACCAATAGTCTTCAATTGATGAAAACAGTACTGGTCTCGATGGTGTTTTGACAATGTACGAGGATTTTCAATGAAACATCACGTTTAAATTTCTGGGAATCAAAATTCTTCTCATTCTGATGCTGCTCTCCGGCTCTTGTCAAATGATGCAAATCATCAAGATAAAAGGTAGGTTGGGAACGGTCTTGGGAAGTCTGCCAATGGGATTCAGAAGGATGACGATTGAAATTGAAATCTCTTGATCTCTGATCAAATTAACCTTACTCGAATGGGCTTTGTGGATTTCGGAATTACTCTTGTATTCAAGCAACCTTGACGATCTCTTTGACTTGATTTTGGGCTCAGGAGCTCAAAAGGAAAGGAATTAAATTCAGCATAAAGGAATAAAGATTGTATTCTTGCTTTAAAAAGCTGTTTTCTTGTTTTCAAAACCTTTGGAATTGCAAGATGAAGACATGAAAAGTACTTTAAAGTTGGACTTCATAAGATCATTAATCAGAACGAAGAGAAAACTTATCAGTTATTATTCAAGATTCACAATGGCCCAGAAGTTGTTCAGATCGGCCGGATTTAACCAGAAAGCAAAATCAAGATGAAGAAGAATTACAGACAAAGTCTTGTCAGCATTGGCACATTTGGAAGAAGTAACTTTTTTGTGAAGATGAAGAGCTGAGACTTTTGAAGAGAATTTGGCAAATGTGAGAAAGATTAACAGAATGGCGTTCAAGGGCTCATAATAGGATTGAATTATGTCATATTTTGAAAATTTTTTTAATTCAATTTCATCTTTTTATTTGTTTTGCTGTATTTTGAAATCCTTGTGAAGAGCCAAGCCTGAGGACTCATCAAAAAAATTCTATCAAATATTTAAGCATATTCTCCTTACTTTATTTTTCATTAAATTCTGGATATATTTTTGAGCTTCATTAGTTTCGATATTTTCTGAATCTTTTTTTTTTGAAAATCTTGGTCAACTCTCAAAAGAATTCAAGTGAAAAAAATCTTTCTCAAATTGTTTTTTAATTGAGAAAAAATTCCTTTTTTTTTTTGACTTTTGTGAGATCTTCACAATCCATTTTCTGGATTTTATTTTAAAAAAAAGAAACTAAATCTCTCTTGAATTCATTGGAAGTGTAGGTATTTTTAACTTTCCTTGTTCTTGAGAAAATATTTGGCCGATGACTGAAATATTCGTCTTTCATGAATTCAGTAGAAATTAAAAAAATCTCTAGGATTTTTTCTATTCTGATGATCTCTTTCTACCTTCTCTCTTTATCAAATATCCATCTCTGGATTCGACGCCGAGTTCTATTTTGATATATTTTTGGATTTTTTCTTACTTTCTTATTTGTTTGCAACTTTTGATCTCCTCTCCGGATGAAATAAAAATTAAAAGTACATGAGATTTTCATTAAACTAAACAAAAAACTCTGCAGAAGACAAAGTCATTATAAAACCCCAGAATGCCACCAGAACTTATCGAAGAGGGCAAAAAAGAACAGAGTAAACGCCCAGAGGATGATGCTATATAGGCCAATTCAAACAACCTAGTCACGTACTATCTGAATGGCCTGGATTTGTACAGTTTGGCTAAGAATGAAGAAGCAATATCTTGATAAAGCGATACAAATCAACTCTAATGATCCGAATTATTATTACACTAAAGGGCTCGCACTGTAAGGCCTTGGCAGGGATAAAGAAGCTCTCATTTGCTTTGATAAGGCCATCAAGATCAATCCGAATAGTAGGAAATATTATTCTGAAAAAGTTCTTACACTGGTAAAGCTTGGCAGAGGCCAAGAAGCTGTTTATTATAATCAGGCCATAGAAATCGAGCCCAACAATCTCATCTATTATGAGTATAAAGCTCTTGTATTACAAAGAATGGATAAAGATCAAGAGGCCAGGCTTTGTTTTGAGAAACTAGAGCAGATCAAACTTGAAAGGGAGCTCTTTCATATTGATGAGGGTATGAAGCTGCAACGTTTGAGAAAATATCAACAAGCTGTTCTTTGCTTTGATAGAGTTATACAGATTAATGCTGAGAACGCCTTGTATTATTGTCTCAGAGGAAGAATTTTGAGATCTCTTGAGAGACAACAAGACGCTTTCAGTGATTTAAAAAAGGCTCAAGAAATTATCAAGAGTGGAGGATCATTAATACCACAAACTGACCATCTTGCAAGCATATTGGATCTAATTTTAGAGCTCCAGAAAGATAATGAAATAGCAGAGAAAGTCTTTGAATAATTAGACAGAAATAATCTGAATCACATGAAATTTGTTGAAGATTTGAAAGTTTTAGAGTTTACGAAGGAGAAAGTGACAACAGATCTGCTGGCATGCATTGAAAAGAAGGATGTTGAAGAGGTGCCCCAGGAAAACCTTCACACTCTGTGGCGGCTCAAAGAAGATTACGCAAGATTGCGTCGAGAAATGAAGGAGGAACTCACTAAGGAAGTGGAATTCTTTTATAAGAAGT
>Ga0182738_1002663_pt1 | contig 21071 bp, 18 predicted proteins | sample eDN5th30CBELigMG_FD_128876 | JGI IMG/M metagenome (GOLD analysis project Ga0182738, IMG submission 128876) | Enriched Miracle-Growth compost microbial communities from Emeryville, California, USA - eDNA 5th pass 30_C BE-Lig MG (version 2)... ... | reverse complement strand
TGATGGCGGCAGTGGCTTACAACCTGAAAAAACTCCTGAAATGGCAAGGTAAAAAAGCAAATACCATGGTTAATTCAATAGAAAAATCATTAAAAAAGGCTTTTTTATTGCTCTTTCATATTCCGGCAATTCCTGAAGGGTATCAACTTCAATTTTAAAATCTGCAAACATTCATTGATTGAAAAAAGATTTCATCAAATGGCAATTTAAGGCACGCCGTAGGAATGGTAAAAGGTAGTTGTGCATCAGGCACCGATGTTACCTGCAGGATTTTTAAACATTAGGAAGAGCTGATTTTAAAATAATTTGTGCATCCTTATCAATTTTTAAAAAATCTAATGCTTTTAGTCTATAAGTGCTAGATTTTAGTGATAATAAATCTTCCGCAACACTTAATATACCTTTATTGTTGTAAAACAATATAGCTTTTTCATAATCCTTATCTGAAATTATTTGTTCTAACAATTTCATTCTTTCGTCATATGTTTCATCTAGTTTTAAATTATTTACAAATGTGTCAAGATTTGTTTTCACATTGCCTATGTCATTTCCTTTTCTAACATGTGATTCAGAAAAATTATAATTTATTAATGAAGAAACAAAATTTGCACTTTGGCTCACTTTATTGTCTGAGAGTAATTTTAATACTTTTTCTTCTAATTTTTCTAAATCTAATTGCTCGTTTTTATAGTTAGCAAACTTTGAAATAAAGTCTTTTATTAAAAAAAGATTTTCAATTTCAGCAACTGAATAAGAATAAATATTTTCAGTTTCTAATTTTGTCAATTGCTCCTGAGTTCTAAAGTCTCTATCAATAAATCCGAATGCTTCAACATTTCTATTAGGGATTTTATTAAAAGAACGTACGTAGTTAATTACATCTGTACAACTTTCTAATGGAGTTATCGTGTAATTAGGAAATAAAATTTCAAAAATCTTTATATCTAAGCTATTATGTTTTCCCTCACAAAAAAGAATTCGCTTTCTACTTCCTAAAAGCTTCATAAGTAAATTTTCAGGAATTTCGTTTTCAGGAATACTTTCGATATCCCAATTTATTGGAAATTGAAAATTTTTAATCCAAAATTTTTGTGCTTTTCTAGAAGAAGCAAAATCTAAATCGTGGGTCAAATAGACAAATATGCAATCTTGTCTTAAAACTTCCAATTTATCCCATAATTTATTAACGATGGCCTTATGTAAATACATTTCGGGTTCATCTATAATAATTAGTGAATTTGTGTTAGCCAATAAAACTCGCCCAATCAAATAAAGAATGTTTTTTTCACCGTCACTCATTCTGAAAGCAGGATATGAACTCCCATCTCCTGGGTCTTTAATCATTAGTTCATTACTTTCAGTAAAAAACATTTCTCTATGTTCAATTAATGAATTCCAAATTTCGATTGCAGTATCTAATTTACTGTGTAAATCTCCTTTGCTTACTTCTATGTCATTTGAAAAATTTGAGCAGAATACATTTCTAACGTGTGCTCTTTCAGCAATTAAAGTTTTTAATACATACTTATATTCTGAACCGATTTTTTTAGTTTCATTATAGGGTATGTCATCAGTTTTTGAAGCGTTATAAGTTGTTTTGTTGTCGGAATAATTCTTTTCGTATGCTTTATATTCTTGGTTCGAACTGTTATAATTTGGGGTGTTGTCAAAAGTTGGAATGATTAGCAATTTTTGTGCAGGAATAACTACACCATCTCTTTCGTCTATAATGGTTTTTAAATTATTTGCTAAAGTTGATTTACCGGAACCATTTGCTCCAACAACTACGATGTTTTCTGTAAAAAACCCTAAATCTTTATAGAATTTATATGTAACAAAAGCTCCTACTGTATTTAGTTTATAATGTTGAATATTCGCCTTTAGTGTATCTACATTAATTTGATGATGTGGATTTGCTAAAAAATGGAAAATGTTCGCTGTATTTACGGCAGAAATATTGTTGTATATTTTATTGTAAAATGATTCTGGAATTGTGTTTTCATCTAATTCATTTTGCAGGTCAACCAAATATTTATTAGTAAAAGTTAACTCTCTTTTATATTCTGTGATTTCTTCATCTTGAAAATTTAAAGCATCAATTTTTTCTTTAATAGTTTCTATTTGACCTGTCTTTTCAATAATTAATGTAGATATTATTTCTTTGTTCATTTTTGTTGTGAAGTTTTGGGATAATCTTGCAGGTAACGTCCAGGGCTTGCTGCTGTGCTGGTATTTTATAATGTCCAGCCCGGAACTGAAGCCAAATAGAATTACTGTTGATGAAGTTAACAACAAAAGCCGAATAGAATTACGTCTGACCGAACCGCTGCTGACAGTGAACAAAAAGACGAGGATTTATTCGTCAGCCAGCATAGCAGCAAACCCCATGTTGTGCGTTCGGCATTAATTATAAGTCGTCTTTTGCACTTGATTTAATTATGTTGCCGTTTATCTTGTCAAAATAGGCTAAAGTCACAAAGCAACTTGTTACACTATTGTGGCTTATTGATAATTGAATGTCTCCTTTGTCTGTTTCCCAAATTGAATAATATTTGCAATTGTCAAATTTGACTTTGTACATTTTGTCATCGTCGTCTCGAGGCTGCGAATAACCTTCAAATTTCTCAACAACAATAGAAGGCTCGCCGTATTTTTCAGTTAGCATTTTTTTCAAATCAAAGTAATTACCAGAAAGTGTTGACCAAGTGTCTTTTTTCGGAAAAATCACTGCTATTTTATGAACTAAGTCTTTTTGTTTGAGTGTTGAAACACCAACATGACAGTCTTTATATCCTGCAAAATCGCCATTTAATATTGCGGTTCCGTCTTCAGTGCTTAAATGAGTAAATCCACTTTTTTTCATCTTAGAAACATACTCATTGAGAGTTCCATCAATCGGAACGCTTTTGAACGAAAGATGTTTCGATGAATCTACCTTTGTCTGAGCAAAAGAAATCACTGTAACTATTGTCAAGAATAGTAAGGGTAATAATTTTCTCATATGCAAATGTCTTTACGATTTAATGTCAATTTATTAGTAGTCTTTCTAAGCAAGATGTTCGTTTTATGCTGACGCACAACGGCTGGCAGCTTGCCGCAGTGGCTGATTTTTACCACTAAACGGCAAACGAGGCCGTGAGCGTAAATTTATAAAATATCTTTCAAACGAAGACGTTTACCAGCCATTGCGGCAAACTGTTTGTTGTGCGGTCGGCTTTCAATTTTTGGTTTTAAGTTTAATCAGTTTCTCGAAATTGTCTTTGATTCTCTTTTGTTCTGCCAATAAATATTCAGAAGCAAATGGTGCTCCACAGTCTCCGCTTTCAATTTTACGAATTAGTTTCCCTTCCTCAAAATAACTCCTATCTTCCTGAATTTCTGATTTCTCAAAATCGAATGTCTCCTTGTCATTGTTTTCTTTCATTTCTGTTGAGTCATAATAAATTGGTCTGTTGTATTTGTATGACTTCTCGAAAACGAAAGAAAGTTTTCCGTTTAACAAATAGTATTCAGTCAGCTTTTGAAATGTTTCTCCGTATTGTCGTGTTATAATCTTTGTTAAATTCTCATTCTCGTAATAAAATTTAGCTTTTCCGCCTTCAGTCGTCAACCAAAGATTTTGTGTATCAATGGATGTCCAATTTGTAATTGAGTTTATGTCCTTAAAGTTCTGCCTGATAGGTTTTAACCTTTCAGCTAAATATTCATTTACTGGAATATCGTTTTGTTTATATGATACTTTTAAGTGAACAGTATCCGGTTGCAAATTGTCAGCGGTTGAGGAATTCTTTTTATTGGTTTCAGTTTGACCGTATGTTCTGCAATTAATCGCAAATATCATTAAAAGTGTCAGTATGTATGATATCCATTTATTTTTCACGATGTCGTCTTTTAAGCTGCCGCACAACGTCTATCAGCTTTGCGATGGGCTGGACTTCTGTGTTTCGTCAGCCGGTACAAAAGCTGAATAGAATTGTTTATGATGAAATTAAACACTAAAGCTCAATTTATAACGTCCTGCTGATAACTGCTGCTGATTAGCGATCTGTTGCCGATTGCACTTCCGTCTGCCAGCCTATTGCAAAACTGCTGTTGTGCGTTCGCTTTTGTTATTGCATGTAGTGTTGAATATTTCCACGAATTGTGTCATTGATTTGAACTCTGTATTTTATGTTGGTTCTATCTTTTACAAGATAGTCTGCAAATGAATAATAGCAGCTTTCTGAAACTTTGCAATCCAAAACACTTGCGCTGTCCCAACGAATATCATTGAAGCAATCAAAGTCCCAGCGGGAAATGTAAAAGTTGCCAAACTTAGGAATAGTGTCACCCTTGTTTATTACAGAAATGTTCAAGAAATAATTTCCGTTAACTGGTTTTACATATTTGTAAACAATAAGGTCATACTTTCCATTTGGTGAAGTGTCTTGATAAAAAATCTTTCTTGTAAAGGATGTGTCAATTGGGTCTTTGTGAATTATCTTAACGGTCACACCATTTAAAACTGTGTCGGTTAGAGGCGATTTGCCTTGGCTTATAAATTCTGTGTATTTGTCCTCAATAATAACCGTGTCGTTGCCTTTCCAGTAAATCTTGTCATAATCATAAGAAGAGAAAGAGTATTTGATGTTGTCGGGTTTTACACTGTCCGTGGAGTTCATAATTGTCGTTAAAGTTGACCGTCCGCCATCCCACGCACCCTGAGCAAAGCCATATTTAAGAAGAAAGTTTGAACTGTCAGGCGAGTACGTTCTTGAAAACTCCATAAACGTTCCTGGTGAAGTTATGCAGGAAGCAAGGGTCACACAAACCAGGAAAAAAGTAAAAGTTGGTCTTGCAATTTTCATATTTAGGATGTCACTCTAAAGTGACGCACAGCGGCCAGGGCTTTGCGCAGGTGGGAAATTCAACGCCCGTCTGCCCGAACCGTCAGTCGAATGTAGAATAAAAAGTTGATTGTTTGTTCGTTTGCTGATAGCCTTCGGTCTGCCCGGACTGCTGATGACAGCAGCACAAATGCTCATGTCTTTTCCGTCTCCCCCACTTGCGCAAAACCCCTTGTAAGCTGCAGTGCCATTTCGTTTAGACTAGCTTTAGTGTCAATTGTTCAGGTTTTTTATTTTCTTTAAGTCCGTGGTTGTGTCGTTGTATGTGGTTAAGGTCAAAGTTGCATACAAGAGCCTCAACAACTGTCTTGCGATTTTCAATATTGCCACCCGAATGATAAAAATGGTCTTTTGTTACAATGTTGAACTTATTCCAAAACTTTTCAATCATGTCATTTGCTCGCCAATCGTTATGATGCCATGTTGAAAGAATGAACTTTGCTTTTGTTTTGCTCAAAAGCGTAAAAAGCAATTCTTCGTCTTGTTCTGTCCAGCCATTGTAGTAGTCAACATACCTGCCGTAGTAGGGTGGGTCGCAATAAATAAAATCATTTTCTGTCGCAAGTGGAATAATCTCTGCAAATGATTTATTATAAAATATCCACGCTGGTTCAGCCTTGATGATTTTTGAAACCGTCGAAACCTGATTGCAAATTTTTGTTATATAAGCTTGTGCAAAACGGTCAGGCTTTTTGCAAAAAGGGATATTCCAATTGCCTTTATTATTAAATCTCATCATGCCGTTAAAACCTGCACGGGAAAGAAAGATAAAATCATAAGGTGAAGATTCACCACCATTAAAACGAGAACGTACTTTGCGATAATGTTCGTAGCCGCTATCGTCTGCAACACTCAATAATTTGCCTTCTTGCTCAAGATATTGTTTCATTAACGGTGCAGTAATTTCCTTTCTCTGAATACCCTTGTAAAAATTTATGATATGCGGATTAGTGTCATTTAGAATTGCTTGTTTGAAGTTAGCATTGAAAGCAACAACACCTGTTCCTAAAAACGGTTCAATCCACTTTCCACTTATTTCAGGTACAAGTTGCATAATCCAAGGGACAAGTTTTGTCTTGATACCTTGACTCTTTATTGGGGGAACTGTTATTTTTTTATTCATCGTTTTCAGTTTCTTCGTCTATTTCAGTTTCTTCATCTTCTTCCTTTAGATTCTCGATAAATTCCTTATTCTGGTTTAAGGTTTCAATTCCTCTTTCTTTATATTCAAGATAACTTTTAAGATTTTTATATGGTCTCGGAATACCTTTTTCTTTCGAGCTTTGTTCGTCAACAAAAAACATCCAATAGTCATCAAATATATGTTCTCCCAATTTAGCAAAAATTCCTGTACCATTTAGCAATTCATCTATACTCTTTGTAGAGCCAATATTTCTTGTATTACCGCTGCCTTTCGTTGCTGATGCAATTTTATATTTAGGTTGAACAAAAAATTGAAAGTCTCTAATAACGGATTCTATTTGCTCTAATTCATCCAATGTATAAACATCCTTTTCGTTTGGTTTGTCGGTCACTTGTGTATATAGTACACCCAATACAATATGTGATGAATACTCATTATATGGATATGTAATACTTTCTCTCTTGTTGTCTCTATTACGGAAATAACCTTGATAAGTACCTAATGTCATTCCCTTAATTTTATTATTGGTGTCTTTAACTGTACTTTTAATGTCAACAGCAAATTTTTCTCCCGACTTTTTCGATATAAAGGTAAGGTCAGGATAAAAGTTTTGCTTGGTTTGATTTTCTAATATCAGGTCATACTTTGTAGCAAACTTTTCAAACTCCGGTATTAGTAGTAACTCGATAACTTTTGATACCACTTTTGTGTCTACCGAAATAGTGTAAATTTTTCGTGAGATGTCGATAAAACCTTTAACAATCCAATCTCCTTTGTCGGTTGCAATTATGTTATTATATTCTAAAACTTCTTTTTGAAGTGCTTCTAAAAATTCGTCTTTAGTCATTTTGGCTTAATGCTTGGTTTCAAAGATACTCACTTTTGAACTGTTAAGGTCTGTCCACGGTATTGCAGCTTACGGTTTCGGGCTTTGCGTTCGGTCGGGTTTCGGAGCACAAAACTGTCAACCTGCACTGAACTTGAATAGAAGCACAAAGCTTCAAGTTTGCACGTCAGCCCGCCTGACGCAAAACCCGTGTTATAGGGCGTTTTTCTTCTCATTGTCAATATATTGTATCGTCTCTTAATTGTACTTCGTTGTTCAGTCCAAAACTTAAAGTTCGATAAATTTCAGTTTCCAATTTCAAAAATCCTAAATCAATGACGCTGAATATTTGTTTTATTTTTCTTCTACACTTTCTAATTTCTCTTTTATCAGCAAGATAGTCACCAAGTCCAAGTGAGTTTTTGAGTTTAGGTTTATTGTAATGCGATAAACTAATCTTTTTCAATTTGCCATTTTTCCCAAAAGTCAACCGATAGTCTTCGAAACAGTTAATTCCATTTAGTTCAATGTTCTGTTTTTTTAGTTCAGAGTTTAAGTAACTGTCCACCGTGTCTTTTACAGATTTCATAAAATCCCTTTGAGATTGACTTTTCTTCCAATTTTCAGATTGTTGGTCTGTCATTTTATACATCATTCTGTAACCGTCACGAGAGTATGTTTTTCCTTTTGGTAATTTTCTTTCAAAATTGTCATAGAGAGAGTCAAGCTGAAAAGTTGATTTCAAAGTTTGGTAATTGTCTAATATAATGCTTTTAAATTCTACGCTGTCTTTTTGTCCCCAAGGGCAATGGAAAATTTGTTTTGTATATTTTCCGTTAATATTGAATTGAAAAACTATGCCATTACAATGCAAAAAATTACGTTGCCAAGAAAAAATTAAAGTGTCTGTTGGAATTTCTGGCTGTCCTGTTTTAATGAGCTTTTCTACAATTTTGTCAACCTTTGATTGTTCTAAATCTATTTGTTCAATTACATACTGGAATTCTTTACTTTGGTCGTAATCATTGTTTTTGTCTTTTACGCTTATGTATTCAGTCGAGTAGTTCGTCAATTTTCCGTGGTATTTTAAATTATCAGTACTGTAAAAGTCAATTAATTGTCCTGTCAATGAGATACGAAAATGAGATTTGAATTTTGTAGTCTGAATTGGTTGGAGGTCAAAATAGAAACTATCAAGTTGTTCGGCTGAAACAGTTCTCCAAGTATAATTCTCATCAATTAATTTTGTCCGTAACCCATTTTCTTGCCCACTTGCAAAAATGGTCAAGAACAAGAAAAATATTATCGTCAAGGTTACTTTCATTTGTTTCACGGTCGTCTTTTAAAATGCCCTATAACTCAAATATAGACGAACGTTTCTAATCTTGCAAACATTTTTATTTTAATATATATTTTCTGATTATCAATAAGATATGGCTTTTTTGTGTAGTACATATTAATAAAAGTTTTGTTGCGTAAAGCCAACTGGCTATTTTTTGAAAAAGGCTTTAATATCCTCCAACAAAACTTCAAAAATGGTAGTTATTTTTAGTCACGTGAAGATATTTTTGAGTCGTCATATTTATTCCATACCCCAGCAATTTTTATAAAGTCTGCGGTAATAATTGTGATGTGGCGGTATTCTGCTTTCAGTGCACAGGGTGTGGTTTCCTGTATAAAAAATTAGCAAGGTGTTTGTTTTTTTATCATTGAATTACATTTATATGGGTGTAATTTTGCGCCCTGTTTTTAAGAAGGAGAATGGATGAACCTGGATAAGTTGTTAGAAAAATATGCATCCGACGAACGGATAAAATTAATTTCCGAAGGGCTTGCTATGCCCGCAGACATTTCTGTAGATCCTTCACCTCCCTTACATCTTGCAGGTTTGCGCGGCAGCAGCCGTGAATTTGTATTTAATGCGCTTATTCACCGGCCCGAAGTTTCCAACTGGAATCACCTTGTTCTGTTGCGCGATGCTGAGGAGGCAGCTTATTTTCACAATACGCTTGAGAACATTTCAAACGCGGCCGACCTTTTTTATTTTCCATCCTCATTTAAAACGCAAAAAAATTTCAGGCTGCTTAACAGTAGCCATGTAATGCTTCGGACAGAAGCGCTCACAAGAATTGCTGCCGGAGGAAATAAAAAAATTCTGATCACTTATCCTGAGGCGATTATTGAAAAAGTAATACTGTCTAAAAAACTAAAAGGAAATATAATTTCATTTAAGAAAGGCCAGACCATAGTATTAGACGAATTGATCAAAAAGTTTATTGATCATGGTTTCAAGCGCACTGATTTTGTGTATGAGCCGGGAGAACTGGCGCTTCGTGGCGGTATCCTTGATATTTATTCTTACGGAAATGAAAAGCCTTACCGGATCGAATTGTTTGGAGAAGAAATAGATAGTATCCGGTTGTTTGATCCTGAAACGCAATTAAGTGAACGCAATTTAAGCCAGATCAACATCGTACCGAATATTGAAACGCAATTTGAAAGTGGCGATAAAGTTTCTTTACTCGAATTTATGCCCGAAAATACAATCGTATGGACGGAGGATTTTGAATTCATTAAAGAAAGAATTGATAAGCAGCAGGAAGATCTTTCCCAGTTTTTGCAATCCCTCCGGCAGTTGTCAGAATCTGAAGAGGATCCCAATGAAATAAAGGAAATTACACAGGATGATTTTCTTACTTCAGATCACATCATGAAGGAGATGCAACAAAAAAACCTGGTAGAGATCGGCAAAAAGTATTTCGCTAATCAGCAGATCAGTTTCCGTATAAGCCAACAGCCGGCTTTCAACAGGCAATTCACGCTGCTGATCAAAGATCTTCAACAATATGAAACAAAAAATTATCAGCTTTTCATATTCGCAGAAAATCCACGGCAGTTGGAAAGATTGCATTCCATTTTTACTGATCAGGGCACCGAAATAAAGTTTGTACCTGTACCGGTTTCTATTCATGAAGGATTTATAGATCATGATCAAAAAGTGGTTTGCTATACCGACCATGAAATCTTTCAGCGTTATCACAAGTACAGGGTGCGCCAGGCCTTTAGTAAAAATAAAGCGCTTACATTAAAACTGCTTCGCGAATTGCAGCCCGGCGATTATGTCACGCATATTGATCATGGAGTGGGTGTGTATAGCGGACTTCAAAAAATACAAAGTAATGGTGTATGGCAGGAGGCTGTGAGAATACAGTATAAGGATAATGATTTGCTTTATGTGAATATTTCATCGCTGCATAAAATAAGCAAATACAGCGGCAAAGAAGGGAGCATTCCGAAATTGAATAAAATAGGCAGTGATGTATGGAATAAACTGAAAGATAAAACCAGGCGTCAGGTAAAAGATATCGCCAAAGATCTGATTAAATTATACGCGCAGCGCAAAAGCCATAAAGGATTTGCACATGAACCGGATGGGTATATGCAACACGAATTGGAAGCCTCATTTTTATATGAAGATACCCCCGATCAAAGTAAAGCTGTAACTGATGTAAAGGCTGATATGGAAAAGCCATCGCCCATGGACAGGTTGATTTGTGGTGATGTGGGCTTTGGAAAAACAGAAGTGGCGGTAAGGGCTGCATTTAAAACATGCCTGAATGGAAAACAGGCAGCCGTGCTTGTGCCAACCACCATCCTCGCTTATCAGCATTTTAAAACTTTTTCTGATCGCTTATCTGAATTTCCGGTAACCGTCGATTATCTGAACCGTTTTAAATCTGCCAAAGAGAAGAAAGAAACACTTGAAAAATTAAAGGCAGGAAAAATTGACATCATCATTGGTACACATGCATTGCTGGCAAAGAATGTAGAGTTTAAAGATTTGGGATTAATGATCATTGATGAGGAACAAAAATTTGGTGTGGCAGCAAAAGAAAAACTAAAACAATTGCGGGCTACGGTTGATTCGCTTACTCTAACGGCAACGCCTATACCAAGAACACTTCAGTTTAGTTTGATGGGTGCGCGCGACCTGAGTATCATTAATACACCACCGCCAAACCGTCAACCCATCCAGACAGAGGTGCATGTTTTTAATCCTGATTTTATCAGGGATGCCATTTATTTCGAAACTGAAAGAGGCGGACAGGTATTCTTTATTCACAACAGGGTAAAGAGTTTGCAGGAAATGAAAACTATGATCAAAGGCCTTTGCCCTGATGTGGAAGTGGCTTGCGCGCATGGCCAGATGGAAGGAAATGAACTTGAAAAAACAGTGCTCGATTTTATTGATCATAAATATGATGTGCTGGTTTGTACCAACATTGTAGAAAGCGGTGTAGATATACCAAACGTAAATACAATCATCATCAACAATGCGCATCAATTCGGGTTAAGCGATCTTCATCAATTGCGCGGACGTGTGGGAAGAAGTAATAAAAAAGCTTTTTGTTATCTCATTGCACCTCCGATGAGCTCACTGCCGGCAGACAGCCGAAAAAGGCTTACCACCCTGGAACAATACAGCGACCTGGGAAGCGGTTTTCAAATAGCAATGCGCGATCTGGATATTCGTGGTGCCGGAAATTTGCTGGGTGGCGAACAAAGCGGATTTATTGCAGAGATCGGGTTTGAAATGTATCACAAAATTCTTGACGAAGCCATACGTGAACTGAAGCGCAATGAATTTCATGATGTATTTAAAGAAGAGATACAAAAGCAGGATGATTTTGTGAGTGACTGTTCAATTGATACTGACCTGGAAATTTTAATTCCTGATGATTATGTAGAAAGTATCACCGAGCGCCTAAGCTTATATTCAAGACTTGATAATTGTGAAACTGAAAAAGACCTGACCGGATTGCACCAGGAAATGGAAGACAGATTTGGACCCGTACCACAGCAGGCGGAAGATTTGTTTACTACGGTTCGGTGCCGTAAAACAGCCGTAGAACTTGGCTTTGAAAAGCTGATGCTCAAAAATGAAGTGCTTAAATGTTTCTTTGTACCAAACCCGGAATCAGCCTATTTTGCCGGTGATACATTTTCGGGAATATTAAATTTTTTACAAACCGGAACAAATAAAGCAAAATTAAAACAGGTAGGTAAAAACGGAATCCTGGTGGTTAGCGGAATAAAATCGATATCAGAAATCTATCGGTTTTTGGTTGCAATGAAAAAGCATGTTGAATATCGTGCGGTGGTTACAGAAAATTGATAATCCTTTCAAACGCACTTTTTTTGGGATTTTTTAAAAAAATTATTCGGGTGCTGCAAGGCGTTTATCAGCAATAAATGATGAATCAGTAAGGGTGTACAAAAATCTGACAAGATCATATTTATCACGTGGATACAGGTTCATTTTTTTTTGCAATAACGAATCCAGAGTGGCGCTGGGTGCAATTCCTGTGGCATAATGCTCCACTACTTTATCCAGCGAATAAAACCGGCCATCATGCATATAAGGCTGTGTGACGCCTGCATTTCTCAGAGATGGCACACGAAACTTTAATGAATCTTCCGGATTGCCTGTCACCATCATTCTCCCATAATCAAGTAAATAATTATCTACCGTCAATCCGTTATTTCTGAAACTATTATCGGTAAACAGCGGTTCTTTATGACAGCTTGCGCAATGCGTTTTAAACAATTCGTAGCCATGTGCTTCCGCAGCGTTAAATTTATCCTTACCTTTTTTCACGCGATCATATTTGCTATCAGCGCTTACCATCGACCCGGTGAATTGTGCAAGCGCTTTCAGCATTCTTTCTTCTGTGATCTGCTTATCACCAAACGCTTTTGCGAAAAGCGCGGGATACAATTTATCAGCTTTTAATTTTTTTAAAATGGTTTCAACATCTTCTGCCATTTCATTGGGTGCAGTGATGGGCTTTAAGGCTTGTATTTCTAAACTGCTGATGCTTCCGTCCCAATGATATTTATCTATCCATGCCATGTTTTGAATAGCGGGTGCATTGCGGGTGGTAAACTGATCGTTGAATCCATGGCTCAGGTCATGGTCAAATGTGGCAAATGCCGCAAATTGCTGGTGACAACTTGAACATGCGAATTTTCCATCTTTGCTTAGCCTGCCATCATAAAACAATTTCCTACCCAATTGAAATCCTTCTTCGGTAAGCGGATTATTTTTAAAAATGTCATTTGCCTGAGGCCATCCTTCAGGCTGGTTTAGTTTAAGTGGTTTGGGTTTGCCACCGATGGGCGGCATCATTCCTCCAATGATAATAAAGGACAGCAGCGCTATTAAAATCAGTGATTTTCTCATAGTCTAAACGATCATACTTCGGAGGTAGTTTTTGATACTTTTTTTCTGTTTTGTTTTATAAGGCCTTTATTTTTTTTAGACTTAAGTCTTTTTAATTTGGATGCCTTGGTAGGTTTGGTTGGTTTTCGTTTTTTTCGTTTAATCAGTGCGTTGGAAATGAGCACATACATTTTTACTATTACATCTTCTTTATTTTCCTTCTGGCTTCTGGTTTTTTGACTTTTTACCTGTAAGAACCCGTCTTTATTGATTTTATTGCGGAGGTTTTCTTTCAGGGTCTCTTTTTGCTTGTCGGTGAGGATTGCAGAGTTTTCAATATGAAAATATCCTTCCACCATGGTTTCAACCTTATTCACATTCTGGCCGCCCTTTCCTCCGCTCCTGGCTGTATTAAATTCTATTTCATTAAGAATGTTAATCATCAATCGTAAATATACAAAAATATCAATGCCGGATAGAGTAGGGGAGGTTGTAATAAATTCGTAATTTGAGCCCGGATTCTTTAACGGGGTCCTTTTGTGCAACCTTATTTTTTTAAATGAGAATTAAGAATATTTATAACGGCTTGTGCCAGCGTAAATCGGTAGGACAAAAATCCTTTGGTTTACTAATTGACCCGGATAAAGTGGACGACGAAAAAATGGACAGGCTGGTATCTCTTTCTATTGAAGCAAAGGTTGATTATTTTCTGATCGGCGGCAGCCTGGTCATTTCAGATTATCTGGATAATTGCATTACTCAGATCAAAAAACGCTGCACGATTCCTACATTACTTTTTCCAGGGAGCGCCAGCCAGGTTACACCATTGGCTGATGGGCTATTATACCTCTCTCTCATCAGCGGTCGCAATCCGGATCTGCTGATCGGGCAGCATGTGGTAAGCGCCACAACGGTAAAAAAATCAGGATTAGAAATAATGAGTACCGGTTATATGGTGGTGGATGGTGGTGCACCCACCACAGTGTCTTATATCAGCAATGCTACGCCCTTACCCGCAGATAAGGATGATATTGCCATGTGTACCGCCATGGCAGGCGAAATGCTTGGAATGAAGCTGATTTATATGGATGCAGGCAGCGGAGCGAAAAGGCCCATTACTGAAGCAATGATCGAACGGGTGGCTCAAAACATCAGTGTGCCGCTGATCATTGGCGGAGGTATCACTCATCCGGAAAAAGCGTATCTCAATTGTAAGGCCGGTGCCGATATGATCATCATCGGAAATGCCATTGAAAAAGATCCATCGCTCATCACCGAAATGGCTTCTGCCATTCATTCTGTAAAGCAGGAAGTTTTATAAGATTAAAGGCTCATCATCTCTTTAAATTTAACGGCCTGCCTGCGGCTCACTTCAATTTTTTCGCCTCCTTGCAGATCGAGCAACAATCCTCCGTTAAAATAAGGTTCTATTTTTTCGATCATTTTTAGATTAATGATATGTTTTCTGTTGGCCCTGAAAAATAATCTTTCATCAAGCCTTTCTTCCAGCGCGTTAAGCGATTTTAAAATGAGCGGCTTATTGTTTCCGAAAAATACTTTGGCATAATTGCCCACACTTTCAAACAAACGAACCTCACCCAATTTTACAAACCAGCAACGTTCTCCGTCTTTTACAAATACCTGGTCGTGCTCGCCTAATACGGATTTGTGCAATATCTGGATCTCTTCTTCGTCTCGCTGTTTTACTTTTTGCAATGCATCCGCAAGTCGCTTTGGTTCTACAGGTTTCATCAGGTAATCAAGTGCATTGATGTCAAATGCTTTTAATGCGTATTCATCATAAGCAGTTACAAAGATGACATGAGGCGCTTTTTCGAGATGGGTCAGCATATCAAATCCTGTTTCTCCGGGCATTTGAATATCTAAAAAAATCAGATCAGGATTGAGTGATTCTATTTTTTCGATTCCTTCCTGCGCGTTGGCGGCTTCTGCTATTACTTCCACATCAGGGAAGTCTTTGAGCAACCTTTTTAATTCACTTCTTGCAAGGCGTTCGTCATCTATCAGAATTACTTTAGGCATAATAATTTTTTATTTAAATTTTTAAATCTCAGGCATTACAATTTTTGCCTGAACCATGTTGTCCGATATGTTTTCTACTGTAAAAATACTTTTTCCGTTGTGGAGGTAATGGAGCCTGTTGCGCGTGCTGGTGATGCCAAATCCATCGGGCTTATTTTCGAGCGATCCTGTATTTTGAACGATCAGTTCCACACCATCTTTTTGCCGCCGCGCAATGATATTGATCACGCCTCCGTTGATTCTTTTGCTGATGCCATGTTTGATTGCGTTTTCTACCAGGGTTTGCAGCATCATGGGCGGAATGGGTTGGTTCAGCAAATTTTCATCCACTTCAAAATTTACTTTCAACCGTTCTTCAAAGCGCATTTGCTCCAGTGCCAGGTAATCTTTTACAATGCTCAATTCTTTCTGAAGTGGAACTGTTTCCATTTTTTCTACCTGCAGGCTGCTTCTTAATATATTGCTGAGTTCTGTGATGGCTGTGCGTGCGCGTTTTGGATTTTCTTCTACCAGCGCGCGGATACTGTTGAGCGAATTAAAAATAAAATGGGGATTAATGTGTGATTTAATCGTTTTAATTTCCAGTTCTTTTACTGTTTTTTCAAGATGCAGCTTGTCTAATTCAGCTTTTCTGTTTCTCAGCAGGTAATGCCATACCATGTAAACGAGCAACCATAAGGCGATGAGAATAAAATTAAAAATGATATCCCACCAAAACCTGCCTTTGCGTGGATCTTCATATTTCCACACACCGTTTTCTGTGCGGTACCATCCGGTGGCCTGCCGCATTTTTTTTATTTTGTTGAGTGTGGTAGAATCGGCAGTTGCCAGATTAGGTTTTGTGTAGTAAGATGTTTTGGCCAGGCCCTGTTCTTTTTCAAAAGTGATTGCTCTTTCCAGGTCCTGGCTTTTTTCATAAGCTGCAAGAGAATTACCGGTGGTTACTGCTGTGGTTCGCGCGCCATAATAGCTGATAAGTCCTGTAATGGTTACGCTTACAAAAAATAAGGCAATCACCTTATTGGTTGAAAAATGGATCCAGGGTGTTCTTTTTAAAACCATCCTGAGCAAATGCGTAGCTAATACATACCATACGAACTCTATAATCAAAATGGTAAAAAACAATCGGCTTCTTTCACCTTTAAAATAATAATCCTGTGCAAAGAGGTACACGAAAAAAATATTCAGAAGCGACCATCCGCCCCAGCCAATGAGCTGGCAAAGCCAGTAGCGCAATACAGAATTTTTCATGACAGCAAATATAATCTTATGCTTTGTCGGCTATAGTTAGATATGATTAATGGACTTACCGATATTTGAAAGGTCTTTTAGGTATTCGTAAAATAGTATAGTCGTTCCATACTTTAAAATTTCATGGTTAAATTTACACCGGTCTGCTTTATAATCGGGCCTTCAATCTGTTTTTTCAATGAACCCAAATCTTAATAAGGAAAAGGAAAACGCCAGCTCGGCTGATAAGGAATTTGAAAATAATATCCGGCCATCTGTGATGGATGAATTTAGTGGCCAGCAGCAGATCATTGAAAACCTGTCTGTGTTTATAAGGGCAGCCAGGCAGCGGAAGGAAGCGCTCGACCATATTTTATTTCATGGACCTCCGGGATTGGGAAAAACAACGCTGAGCAGGATCGTAGCCAATGAGCTGGGCGTAAATATCAAGGAAACCAGCGGGCCGGTGATTGAAAAACCAGGTGACCTGGCGGGATTGCTTACGAACCTGGAGCCAAATGATGTTTTATTTATAGATGAAATCCACAGGCTGAGCAATGTAGTAGAAGAATATTTGTATGCTGCCATGGAAGATTTTCGAATTGACATTTTAATAGATACGGGCCCCAATGCACGCAGCGTGCAGATTACATTAAATCCGTTTACATTAATCGGCGCTACCACCAGAAGTGGATTGCTTACCGCACCATTGCTCAGCCGCTTTGGCATTAAAAACAGGTTGCAGTATTATGATGTGAAAACGCTTGAACGGATTATTTTAAGAAGTTGCCATATTCTTCAAACAAAAATAACAAGCGATGCAGCACGTGAGATAGCCGGAAGAAGCCGCGGCACGCCGAGGATTGCAAATGGCCTTTTACGAAGAGTTCGCGATTTTGCACAAGTGCTTGGCAATGGAGTGATTGATCTGAAGATCACACAGCATGCTCTTAAAGCTTTAAATGTAGATGAATATGGGTTGGACGAAATGGACAACCGCATTTTGGAAGCCATCATTGAAAAATTTAAAGGAGGGCCGGTAGGCATTACAACTATTGCAACTGCTGTAGGTGAAGAAACGGGAACTTTGGAAGAAGTGTATGAACCATTTTTGATCCAGGAAGGATTTATCATGCGCACGCCGCGTGGCCGTGAAGCAACTGAAAAAGCGTATAAACATTTAGGAAAATTTCCGCATAGAAGCAGTGGGCCGGGATTATTTGATGTGTAAATATTTTCCGGTTTATTTGAATGTTTCGGTTATTTAAGATTGTGCCTTCAGAAGAATCAATCGATTGATATTTTTTGTTAATAGTTATGAACACCAGGAAATTTATACTTTGGGACCGCTTTTAACTACTACATGGGAACAGCTGGGTGGCTTTTACAGCTCGTTGCCTTTAATTACCTGTGGAGGATTTTCCAGGCATATATTTGCCGGCTGCGTACCAATGGCCATGGCACAGGTAATGAGGTGTCATCAGTTTCCAACAACTTACAATTGGGCTTTAATGCCCGGCAGTGTTGCCACTACTACTACGGCGGATTTTATTAGCGATATTCATGATGCGATCAATGATGTTTACTCTACTGAGCCAAATAGTGATTGTGATGGTACAAGTGTTTCGACTTCTGCGGATATGGGAACAGTTTTAAAATCAGAATTTGGTTATACCTCAGCAACTTATACAAATTACAATTGACAGGATGTTGAGCATGAAATTGATTTTAGCCGTCCTGTTATTTTAATTGGAAATGATGGGGGACAGGAAGGCCACATGTGGGTTTGCGATGGATATCGCACCATTTCTTACATTTTTGACGATTGCTACCTTGATCAAATAATGAAAAATGCTTCAAAAGCACTTTTTTTGAATAAATGTAAAATTGCCCCGTAAATATTCGAACCCCTTAAACCTAAAAGGTTTCCAAAACCTTATAGGTTTAATTCCTTAATTTTTCTTTATCAAAAAAATCACTGGTTTTTTGTGCAGCGAAAGTTCCATTTTTTTCCATTCAGAAATGGTTTTTGTTTGAATGGATTCGTTTGAAGAAGTGATGTCAACAGCAATACATAGAAGTGTTTCAGCATGACAATTACGAAGCAGATCTTTTAAGAGCGCATCATTTCGGTAAGGCGTTTCAATAAATATCTGTGTACAATCTCTTTTTGAAGATTCTTCTTCTATCTGCCTGATCTTTTTTAAACGCTCGCTGGCATCAATCGGCAAATAACCGAGAAATGTAAAACACTGGCCGTTCATTCCGCTTGCCATTAATGATAGCAAAATAGAACTGGGGCCCACAAGTGGTTTTACCTGCACATTCATCTGCTGCGCAATTTCTATTAATATTTGTCCGGGATCTGCAATGCCGGGGCAACCTGCTTCACTGATGATGGCTACATTTTTATTTTGCCGGAGACAATTTTGAAATTCCGGAATTTGGCCGGCTTCAGTTTTATGAATGGCATGCCATTCATAATTATCAATCACAATGGTTGGGTCGCAGGCTTTTAAAAATCTTCGTGCAGTACGCAGATTTTCTGCAAAGATCACCTGGCAATTTTTTACAACATCTATTACATACGGAGGTATCGTTTCTACAGCATTTTCTGATAAAAAAGAAGGAATGAGATAAATCATTACAGGTTCAATACGATTTAAAAAGCAAATGTAGTTTTTTGCATTTAAGGCATTTTCAAGTTAAGAATTGTGGTTTAACAAATCGCTGCCAACAGTAATTTGGTTTATCCGGAAAAATTCGATAATTATTGTACATGCCGATCGTATCAAAATACAGAAAAAAGAAAGTGCCTTTATCATTTTATAACCGCACAGATGTGGTAGCAATTGCCAGAGAGATGGTGGGAAAAATTGTGGTGACACATATCAATGGGAGGCTTACCTCAGGACGTATCGTAGAAACGGAAGCCTACGTCGGCATTTCTGACAAAGCCTCGCATAGTTATGGCGGACGACGCACCGCACGCAATGAGCATATGTATTCACCTGCAGGAACAGTGTACATCTATGTTTGCTATGGTATGCACCAAATGTTGAATATTGTAACCAATAAAGAAAATATTCCTGATGCGGTGCTCATCCGTGCTATTGAGCCTATTGAAGGCCTGGATGTGATGAGCGAGCGCACCGGAAAAAATCCTGAGGATCCGTCCATCACACGCGGTCCCGGAAATGTAGGAAAAGCGCTTGGTATTTATAAACATCACAGTGGTCTTCATCTCACTGATCATGAAGTATATCTTGTAGATGACGGATTTATATATCATGAAACAGAAATCAGGGCAGGAAAAAGGATCGGAGTGGACAGTGCCGGTGACGATGCGCTGCTGCCCTATCGTTTTTACGTAAAAGGGAATACTTATGTAAGCGCAAAAAGGAATTGAAACACAAATTGTAAATTTGCACCACAACTTTAAGTCAAAAAACAAAAACATCCTTAAACAATGGAAAAAGTAAAAGTGGCCATTAATGGCTTTGGCAGAATCGGAAGGTTGGTATTTCGCCAGATCTATAATATGAAAGATATTGATGTGGTAGCGGTGAATGATCTTACCAGCCCTACACAACTTGCGCATTTATTAAAATATGATAGCGCTCAGGGCCGCTTTGATGCTGAAGTAAAGCATACAGATAATTCCATTGTAGTGAATGGTGATGAAATAATTGTGTATGCGCAAAAAGATCCTTCGCAAATACCCTGGAGCAAACATGATGTGGATGTAGTAATTGAGAGCACCGGCTTTTTTACCGAGAAGGAAAAGGCTGAGGCACATATTAAAGCCGGAGCTAAACGCGTCGTTATCAGCGCACCGGCAAAAGGTGTTGAAAAAACGATTGTGTTCAATGTGAATCATGAAATACTTGATGGCAGCGAAACCATTATCTCCTGCGCTTCATGCACTACCAACTGCCTGGCGCCAATGGCTAAAGTGTTGAACGATACGTTTGGAATAGTGACAGGCTTTATGACTACCATTCATGCTTATACGAACGACCAGAGTACACTTGATGCGCCACATCCTAAAGGCGATCTTCGCCGTGCCCGTGCTGCTGCTGCTAACATCGTTCCTAACAGCACAGGCGCTGCAAAAGCGATCGGGCTTGTACTACCTGAGCTGAATGGAAAGCTGGATGGCGTAGCTCAGCGTGTGCCTGTGATTACAGGGTCGCTCACCGAACTGACTTGCGTATTGAATAAAAAAACTACCGTGGAGGAGATCAATAAAGCGATGAAAGCGGCTTCTGATGAGAGCTTTGGATATACAGAAGATGAAATTGTGAGTTCAGATGTGATTGGCATTCATTATGGGTCTTTATTCGATGCTACCCAAACAAAGGTGATTACAGCAGGCGATACTCAATTGGTAAAAACATCAAGCTGGTATGATAATGAAATGAGCTATGTTTCTCAGTTGGTTCGTACCGTGAACTATTTTGGCAAACTGATCAGGAAATAATTTTTTTATTTTTTCATTGTGAAAGAGGAAGACTGTTTTGGTTTTCCTCTTTTTGTTACCGGGAAAGTCAGACCACGATTAAAGGGATTAACTGATTACCGGGAATTAAATCTGGGAAATCAGTGAATCAGTAAATCTGAGGTGCTGACAGAGGAAAAAGGAGTACCACGATTAAAGGGATTAACTGATTACCGGGAATTAAATCAGGGAAATCAGTGAATCAGTAAATCTGAGGT
>Ga0182738_1002662_pt1 | contig 21081 bp, 17 predicted proteins | sample eDN5th30CBELigMG_FD_128876 | JGI IMG/M metagenome (GOLD analysis project Ga0182738, IMG submission 128876) | Enriched Miracle-Growth compost microbial communities from Emeryville, California, USA - eDNA 5th pass 30_C BE-Lig MG (version 2)... ... | reverse complement strand
GGTACCTGGTGCTCAGCCAGGCGCCCAGCCACCCGCAGCTGGCCGGCAACCTGGGCAACATCAAGCTGCTGGGCATGTTCGCCGAGGCCGGCATCATCGACACGGACCTGGCCCGGCGCGCGGCCGACGCCTACCGCACCCTGCGCCGCGAGCAGCACCGCCTGCGCCTGCAGGGCGCGGAAATGGCCCGCGTGCCGGCCGGCGCGCTGCAACCGGAACGCACGGCGGTCAAGGCCTTGTGGGAGGCGGTGCTGGGCTCGGCATGACCGGCGCGGGGAGTTGCCGGCCCCCTCGGCATCTACGGATGGCGCCGGTTCTCCACGCCGCGCATACTGCCGGTCCATCGGCCGGGCATTGCATCCGCGCGCCGGACATATCCGGCGCACGTGGATGGACTGGCCACCGGTTTCCCTCTATAGTCCCGCCTCAAGAGTCCGTCCATGTCCATCGCCATGACTGCCTTCGACACGCTCGAATACGCCCATGCCCTCAAGGCTGCCGGTTTTCCCGCCGAGCAGACCGAAGCCCAGTCCCGCGCCCTGGCCCATGCCCTCGACGCGCACGGCGAGCGCCTGGCCACCCAGGCTGACCTGCGCACGCTGGAGGACAAACTCGACAGCCGGATGGACAAGCTCGACAGTCGTATGGACAAGCTCGAAATCCGCTTCAACGGCGACATGCAATCGCTGCGCGACGACGTCACGCACCAGATCCAATACCTGAAGCTGATGATAGGCGTGGTCGGCCTGGGCGTGGCCGCCGCCCTGCCGAAGCTGTATTTCCCCTGATCCCCGGCCAATCATGACCGCCGACACCGACCGCCCCAAGCTCGCCCTGCCCGACGGCCGCGGCAAGGTGCTGCTGCACTCGTGCTGCGCGCCCTGTTCCGGCGAAGTCATGGAAGCCATGCTGGCTTCCGGCATCGACTACGCGATCTTCTTCTACAACCCCAACATCCACCCCGTCCGGGAATACGAGATCCGCAAGCAGGAGAACATCCGCTTCGCCCAGCAGCACGGCATCGAATTCATCGATGCCGACTACGACGTCGACAACTGGTTCGACCGCGTCAAGGGCCTGGAGAACGAGCCCGAGCGCGGCGAGCGCTGCACCGCCTGCTTCGACATGCGCTTCGAGCGCACCGCGCTCTACGCCCACGAGCACGGCTACGACACCATCACCAGCTCGCTGGGCATCTCGCGCTGGAAGGACATGAACCAGATCAACGGCTGCGGCGTGCGCGCGGCCGCGCGCTACCCCGGCCTGACCTACTGGACGTACAACTGGCGCAAGGGCGGCGGCGCGGCGCGCATGATCGAAATCAGCAAGCGCGAAGGCTTCTACCAGCAGGAATACTGCGGCTGCGTCTACAGCCTGCGCGACACCAACCGCCACCGCCGCAGCCAGGGCCGCGAGCGCATCCAGATCGGCGTCAAGTTCTACGGCAAGGACGAAGTTACGCTATGATCGCCATCATGCGCACGCGTCCCACCCGCATCCCTGCCGCCGCCGGCCCCAGGCCCGCGGCTGCGCCGTGCGCGCAGCAGTTCTTCGCCAAAGCCAAAAAACAGCCGCTCATCTGACCGGAGCGCTGTTCCGTCGGATGTGACGGAACAGCATGCGGCTCCTTCCTGCAGTCCCCCGCCCCTCGCTCATTCCGCACCTTCCGGCCGGTTCCACTCGGTCGCCAAGGAGAGTATGGAATGTCGTCGCCTTTTTCCGGAATATGGATTCCCCTGGTCACGCCCTTTGCCGGCGGGCGGGTCGACCACGCGGGCCTGCGCCGGCTGGTCGCGGCCTGCGCGGGCGCGGGCGTGTCGGGCTTCGTCGCGCTGGGCACCACCGGCGAGCCGTCCTCGCTGGACGAGGCCGAGCAGCGCGGCGTGCTGGCCGCCATCCTGCAGGCCGCGCAAGGCCTGCCGGTCGTCGCCGGGCTGGCCGGCAACAACACGGCCGAGCTGCGCGAGCAAGCCCTGCGCCTGGGCGAGCAGGACCTGGCCGGCCTGCTGGTGCCCGCGCCCTATTACGTGCGGCCGTCCCAGGCGGGGCTGGCCGCGCACTTCGCCGCCCTGGCCGACGCCAGCCGCCATCCGCTGGTGATCTACGACATCCCCTACCGCACCGGGGTGCGGCTGGAAATCGGCACCCTGCTGCAGCTGGCCGCCCACCCCAACATCGCCGCCGTCAAGGATTGCGCCGGCTCGCTGGAAACCACGCTGGCGCTGCTGCGCGACGGCCGCCTGGCCGTGCTGGCGGGCGAGGACCTGAACCTCTTCACCACGCTGTGCCTGGGCGGCCACGGCGCCATCGCCGCCGCCGCGCACCTGCGCACCGCGGATTTCGTGGCGGTGCACCGGGCGGTGCGCGCAGGCCGCATCGACGAAGCGCGGCGGGTGTTCCTGGACCTGGTGCCGTTGATCCAGGCGCTGTTCTCGGAACCCAACCCGGGGCCGGTGAAGGCGGCGCTGGCGCAGCTGGGCCTGATCGGCAGCAGCGTGCGCGCGCCCATGACCGAGGCAAGCGAGGCTTTGCGCGGCAGGCTGGAAGGCCTGCTGGCCGCCGACGCGCCCGCGGCCCTTCTGGCGTGACGGGGCGACGCTAGGCCGCCGCGCCGGCCGGGGCGGCGCGCAGCCTCCCCGCCGCATGCCGCAAGTACTCCAGCACCGCCCGGGCATCGCCGGCGAACGCCACCCGCCCGGCCTTGAGCTTGCGCTGGTAGGCGTACATGGGGTCGTAGTACTGCGTGAGCAGCGCCTCGATCCAGCCGCGGTGCAGCTCGACCGCGCCGCTGCGCGCCTGCTCGGCCAGGGCCGCGTCCATCGTCGCCGCCAGGCGGGCGTGGCGCTCGCCGCCCAGGCGCCTGCGTATCCTGTCCAGGCTCTGGCGCAGGGCCTGGGCGAACAGGGCGAAGCCCTGCTCCGGGCCGTGCAGGGCGGCGAACTCGCCGCACAGGTCGACCACGTAGTCGCGCAGGATGCGCTGCACCCGCTCGTCCAGGCCGTCCTCCAGCCAGACCAGCGGCCAGCCCTGCATGGCCCGGTACAGGCCGACGGGCACGCTGCAGCTGCCGATGTGCTGGCCCTCGTCCTCGACGACGAAGCCGCCGTGGCCGGCGTGGCGCTTTTTCAGGATGTCGATGGCCAGGCGGTTCTCGAAATCGATCTGCGCCGGCTGGCCCGCGGCATGCCGGCCGAAGCTGGAGCCGCGGTGATGGGCGTGGCCCTCCAGGTCCAGGCCGTTGGCCAGCTCGCGCAGCACTTCGGTCTTGCCCGTGCCCGTCATGCCGCCCAGCACCACGAAGCCGCATTCGGCCACCGCCCGGTCCAGTTCGCCCAGCAGGAAGCCGCGCATGGCCTTGTAGCCGCCGACGACCCGCGGATAGGCAATGCCGGCCTCGTCGCGCAGCCAGGCCTGGACGATCTGCGAGCGCAGGCCGCCGCGCAAGCAATAGAGATAGCCGTCGGGATGGGCGCGGGCGAATTGCGCCCAGGCCGCCATGCGCGCGGCCTTGACCGGGCCGGCGACCAGCCGGTGGCCGAGCGCGATGGCCGCCGCCTGGCCCTGCCGCGCGTAGCAGATGCCGACCTGCTCGCGCTCGGCGTCGTCCATCAGCGGCAGGTTGACCGCGCCGGGGAATGCGCCCTTGGCGAATTCGACCGGGGCGCGGCTGTCCAGCAGGGGGAGTCCGGCGAGGAAAATCCCGCGGTAGTCGTCGGTGTCGTCGCGCATGGTGCCTGTACGGTGGGGCGTCACGATACCACCACCTCCAGCCCCGACAGCTGCTCCACCGCGAAGTCGATGAAGGCGCGCACCTTGGCCGGCATGGCCGCGCCCTCCGGGAACACCACGAACACGTCGCGGTTGGGCAGCTCGTAGTCGCCCAGCACGATGCGCAGCTCGTCGGTGCGGGCGAAGCGCCCGGTGTCCCAGCCCGAGCGCATCAATATCCCCCGGCCGTCCAGCGCCCAGGCCTGGGCCACCTCGCTGTCGTTGCAGCGCAGGTTGCCGCGCACCTTGATGCTCTCGACCTGGTCGCCGCGCGAGAAGGTCCACACCCCGTAGGTGTCGTCGCTGCGCGGCACGACGATGCACTGGTGCTGCAGCAGGTCCTTGGGCTGCCGCGGCACGCCGTAGCGCTTCAGGTAGGCGGGCGAGGCCCACAGGTGGCGGCGGTTGGTGGCGATGCGCCGGGCCCGCATGCCGGAATCGGGCAGCGTGCCGAAGCGTATGCCCACGTCGAAGCCGTCCTCGATCAGGTTGCGCGGGTGGTCGGACAGGATGAGCTCGACCTCCATCTTGGGGTAGGTGCGGCTGAAGGCCGACACCACCGGCCCGACCATGACCCGGCCGAAGTTCAGCGGCGCGTTCACGCGCAGCACGCCGCTGGGCTCGACACGGCGGTTCATCACGTCCTGCTCCAGGGCCTCGAACTCGGCGACCAGCTGCGCGGCGCGCTCGTAGTAGAGCTGGCCCTCCTGGGTCAGGCTCATGGCGCGCGTATTGCGATGCAGCAACTGCACGCCCAGGCGCTTCTCCAGCTGGGCCAGGCGCTTGGACAGGGCCGGCGGCGACACGCCGAGCGCGCGCGCCGCGGCGGAAATCGTGCCGTGGCGGACGATGGCCAGGAAGAAAGGGATATCAGCCGGGTAGACCATCCTTAACCCCAGGGAACGAAAGTTTTAATCCCGCCGCGAGACCGGCGCGCAAATGGCCGACTTATACTTTTTCGCCATCCGGCCGGCGGTCGCAAGCGATCGGCAGCCGACGATTATCCGCCCGCCGGCGGCTTCGCTCCAAACCGCGGCCCCGCCGCCACTGCCTGCCCTTCATGTCCGACGCGCTTCCCGAATACGAGATCCTGGCCATCCGCTACGCCACCCGCGACGGGCGACGGCGCGACCACTTCATCGGCGGCGACCCGCACGACGGGCCCATGCCCATGGACTACTTCGTCTGGGTGGCCACCGGCGGCGGGCGCACCGTGGTGATCGACACCGGCTTCACCGAGGAAGTCTCCAACCGCCGCGGCGGGCGCACCTACCTGCGCTGCCCGGTGCAGACGCTGGCCGGCATGGGCATCGATCCGCAGCAGGTCGACGACGTCATCCTGACCCACCTGCACTACGACCACGCCGGCAACTTCGACCGCTTCCCGACGGCGCGCTTCCACCTGCAGGAAGCGGAAATGAACTACGCCACCGGGCGCTACATGCACTACCCGCGCCTGTCGCACTCCTTCGAGGTCGAGGACGTCTGCGGCCTGGTGCGGCTGAACTACGGCCAGCGCGTCTACTTCCACCACGGCGACAGCGAAGTCGCCCCCGGCATCAGCGTGCACCTGGCCGGCGGCCATACCGCCGGCCTGCAGTTCGTGCGCATCCACACGCGCCGCGGCTGGGTGGTGCTGGCCTCGGACGTGAGCCATTTCTACGAGAACTTCGAAAAAGGCCGGCCGTTCTCCAGCGCCTTCCACGTCGGCCAGATGCTGGAAGGCTTCGACCGCCTGCGCGCCCTGGCCGGCAGCCCGCAGCACATCGTTCCCGGACACGACCCCAAGGTGATGGAGCGCTACCCGCCCGCGCCGGGAGCGCCGGACGGCGTGGCCGTGCAGTTGCACGCCGCGCCCGCCGGCACCGACCAGCCGGCCTGACCGGTTCTTGCCCTTGTGCCCGATCCCGCCCGCCTTCCGGGCCGGGACGGGAGGGTGTTGCCTGCGCTCGCGGCGCGGGCAAGGCCCGCCATCAATGAAGATAAGGAGACTACGCCATGCTTCGCATCCCCATGCTGTTCCGCAAGACCGCCGCCCTGGCGCTGATCGGCGCCGCCGGCTGGGCCGCCGCGCCCGCCCAGGCCGCCTACCCCGACAAGCCGATCCGGCTGGTCGTGCCCTTCCCCGCCGGCACCGCCGCCGACATCTCGGCGCGCCGCGTGGCCGAGGGCATGGGCCGGGAGCTGGGCCAGTCCATCGTCATCGAGAACCGAGCCGGCGCGGGCGGCGCGGTGGGCAGCGACTACGTCGCCAAGGCCGCGCCCGACGGCTACACCCTGCTGGCCGGCACGCTCAACACCCACGCCATGAACCCGGCGCTCTACAGCAAGCTGCCCTACGACCCGGAAGCCGACTTCGAGCCCATCACCCGCATCACCGCCTTCCCCAACGTGCTGGTCGTGCCTTCGTCGCTGGGCGTGGACACGCTGGACAAGCTGGTCGCCCTGGCCAAGCAGCGGGCCGCCCAGCCCCTGACCTACGGCTCGGGCGGCGTGGGCACCACCGCCCACCTGTCGGCCGTGGCGCTGGCCCAGACAGCCGGCGTCGAGCTGCTGCACATCCCCTACCAGGGCACCTCCAAGGCCATGACCGACGTGCTGGCCGGCCGGGTCGACATGATCTTCGGCAACGTGCCGGTGGTGTTGCCCTTCGTGAAGGACGGCCAGCTCAAGGCGCTGGCGATCACGTCCGAGACCCGCTCGCCGCAGATGCCCGACGTGCCCACCGTGGCCGAGCTGGGCATGAAGAACGCCGAGATCTCCGTGTGGATCGCGCTCTTCGCGCCGCACGGCACGCCGCCCGGGATCGTCGAGCGCCTGAGCAAGGCCGCCCTGGCCACGCTGGCCGACCCCAAGGTCAAGGCCGGCTACGAGCAGGACGGCGGCGAAGTCACCAAGGACGACACCCCGGCCGATTTCGCGGCCGTGCTCAAGAGCGACATCGAGCGCTGGGGCAAGGTCGTCAAGGCTTCCGGCGCGTCGGCCGACTGAGCGCGCCATCCCTACGGGAGACCCCATGCAACTGCAAGACATCGCCAAAGTCATACGCAGCAAGAACGCCGGACCGCGCTGCACGACGCTGGACATCATGTTCAACGACGACGCCGACTACCAGCGCGTCAAACAGGGCGGCGCCATCGACGCCGCACTGATCGCGCGGCTCTACGACACGCCGGAGCAGGACGTGAAGATCATCGACTATCCCATGGCGCGCGCGCTGAAGATCGCCATCCCGCGCAAGGTCACCGCCGGCGACCCCGGCGACCGCGACGTCTACGGCGCCCAGCAGCACTCGCGGCTGTTCGAGGTGGAAGTATGAGCGCGCCGGGCCGCCCCAAGCGCGAATTCCCCCTTGGGGGGAATGGCGCGCAGCGCCCAGGGGGCCACATGAGCGCCACCCGACGCATCCTGGACGCCTTCTCGCAACCCGGCGGGCGCCGGCCGCTGCGCCTGCTGGGCGCGTCCGGCCAGCTGGGCTACGGCATCCCCACCCCGGCCTTCCAGGCGGGCCTGGACCGCCAGCCCGACCTGATCGGCTGCGACATGGGCTCGATCGACATCGGCCCCTACTACCTGGGCAGCGGCAACATGGCCACCGCCCGCGAATCCACCAAGCGCGACCTGCGCAAGGTGCTGACCGCCGCGCGTCGCCTGGACATCCCGCTGGTCATCGGCTCGGCCGGCTCGGCCGGCGCCGCGCCCCACCTGCAGCAGACGCTGGAGCTGGTGCGCGAGATCGCCCGCGAGCAGAAGCTGAGCTTCCGCCTGGCCTGGATCCCCGGCGACATCCCCAAGGACGTGGTGATCGAGGCCATCCGCGCCGGCGGCCTGACCGGCATCGACGGCATGCCCGAGCTGGCCGAGGCCGACGTCGAGAACTGCGCCAACCTGGTCGGCCAGATGGGCATGACCGCCTTCCGGCGCGCCTTCGAGGCCGGCGTGGACGTGCTGATCGCCGGGCGCGCCTGCGACACGGCGATCTTCTCCACCCTGCCGGTGATGCTGGGCTTTCCGGTCGGGCTGTCGGTGCACATGGCCAAGATCATCGAGTGCGCGTCGATCTGCTGCCTGCCGGGCGGGCGCGACTCCATCCTGGCCACGCTGGACGACGAGGGCTTCACCCTGGAAAGCATGGCCCCGCAGCGCCGCGCCACGCCCATCTCGGTGGCCGCGCACAGCCTGTACGAGCAGAACGACCCCTACGTCATCATCGAGCCCGAAGGCCGCGCCGAGCTGCACAACGCCCGCTACGAGCAGGTCGACGAGCGGCGCACGCGCGTCAGCGGCGCCACCTGGGTCGAAGCCGCAGAGCAGACCATCAAGATCGAGGGCTCGACCCGCGTGGGCGAGCGCGCCGTGCTGCTGTGCGGCGCGGCCGACCCGCGCTTCATCGAGCGCCACGAGCAGATCCTGCGCGACGTCAGCGTGGTCGTGCGCGACCTGGTGTGCGAGGACGCCGAGGAAGACTACCAGCTGTACTGGCGCGTCTACGGCATGAACGGCGTGACCGACCGCCAGCCCGGCGACGCCGTGCCGGCCGAGGTCTTCCTGCTGATCGAGTGCATCGCGCCCACCACCGCGCGGGCCTCGGAAGTGATGCGCACGATGAAGCAGTATTTGCTGCACTTCGGCTACGAAGGCCGGCTGTCCACCGGCGGCAACCTGGCCTTCGCCTTCACGCCGCCGGAAGTGTCGGTGGGCACGGCGTACAAGTTCGGCGTGTATCACATCATGCGCACGGCGCGGATGGACGAGCTGTTTCCGGTGACGATCGAGGAGCTGTAGGGGCGGGGCGGCGCATCGGCCTCGGCGTTCCCGGCTGGGGTCGCCAGCGCCCGCCCGAAGGTGGACGGACCGGGTACGAAACCAGGCACCAGGCCAGGCCTGGAACCCGGTCAGCCGCCGGCCCCTTCCGGCAGCTTGGCGATCACCTTGATCTCGAACTCGAAGCCATAGAGCCAGGTCACGCCGACGGCGGTCACCGTCGGGTGGGGCGCGCCGCCCCAGTACTGCGCCGCCGCCCCGTTCCAGATCGCCTCGAACTTCGATTCGGGGTCGACGATGAAGAGGGTGACGTCGACCACATCGTCGAACGTGCAACCCGCGGCCGCGAGCACCGCGTTCAGGTTGTCGAAGGCGCGCCGCACCTGCGCCTGCAGCTCCGGCTCGGGCGAGCCGTCCTCGCGGCTGCCCACCTGCCCCGACACGAACAGGAAGCCATTGGACCGGATCGCCGGCGAATAGCGGTTGCGCTCGTAAAGCGCCTGGCGCCCGGAAGGGAAAACAACGTCGCGCTTGGCCACGGTAACGATCTCCATCGATGGGCCGCAGCCGGCCCGGTTGTCAACGATGAAGACACTTTAGGGACTCCCACCTGCCCGATAAACGGCCAAGCCTGTCCAGCACTGTTTGTAAACTCCAAACAATCGTCAGGACAGCGGGGGTGGAGATGGACCGTTTCGATGCGATGCAGGCCTTCGCCCGCGTGGTGGAAACCGGCAGCTTCACCAAGGCGGCCGAAACCCTGCACATGAGCCGGACCAGCGTCACGCAGCTGGTGCAGCAGCTGGAGGCGCGGCTGCGCGTGCGGCTGCTGAACCGCACCACGCGCCGGGTCAAGGCCACGGCCGACGGCGCCGCCTACTACGAGCGCGTGGTCCGGCTGCTGGCCGACATGGACGACGCCGAGACCAGCCTGTCCAGCGCCTCGGCCGCGCCCCGGGGCAGGCTGCGGGTGGACGTGCCCAGCCCCCTGGCCCGCATGATCCTGGTGCCGGCGTTGCCCGCCTTCCACGCCCGCTACCCGGACATCCAGATCGACATGGGCGTCAGCGACCGCATGGTGGATTTGATCGGCGAGAACGTGGACTGTGTCGTGCGCGGCGGCGAGCTTACCGACCAATCCCTGATGGCGCGGCGCGTGGGCGACCTGCGGCTGGGCGTCTACGCGGCGCCAGCCTACCTGGCCCGGGCCGGCACGCCTTCGCATCCGCGGGAGCTGGAAGAGACGCATCACCGCATCGTCGGCTTCCTGTGGTCGCGCCTGGGCAAGGCCCTGCCCTACGCCATGCGTCGGGGCGAAGAAAGCGTCAACGTGCAAGGGCGCTACGTGCTGGCGGTGGACGACGGCAATGCCTACCTGGCGGCCGGGCTGGCCGGGATGGGGGTGCTTTGGCTGCCGGACTACATGGCCGGGGAGCATTTGGCGCGTGGGGAGCTGGTGGCCTTGTTCGAAGACTGGCAGCTGGATTCGATGCCGCTGTACGTGGCGTATCCGCCGAATCGGCATGTCAGCGCGAAGCTGCGGGTGTTTATGGATTGGATTGTCGAGGTGATGGGGAGGTATGAGCCTGTGGGCGGATGTGCCCCCACATCCGCGGCGTCCCTTCCCAGGCCCGCAAGCGCAACCGGCAATGCTTCAACGCGCGCGTCGAGTCGCGGCGGCTGATACCGGGCTTGCATTGATAGCGGCGGCCAAAGTGTGGCAAGTCGGCCGCTGCCCGCCCCGCGAGCTCACGCGCGCCGATCCATGGCCCCGGATCGGCGCGCCTGCCCACACCGGCGTCAGGCAGGTACTACTCCAGCTTCGCGCCCGACATTTCGACCAGGTCCTTGAAGCGGTCGATTTCCTCCAGCACGAACTTGTCCAGTTCGGCCGGGGTGCGCAGCGGGCCGACCTGCACGCCCATGCCTTCCAGTTGCTTGCGGATCTCGGGCTCCTGCACGATGGCGTTGATTTCCTTGTTGAGGCGCTCGACGATATCGGCGGGCGTGCCGGCATGGGCCGCCACGCCATACCAGGCCGCCGCGTACATCCCCTTCAGCCCGACCTCGTCGAAGGTCGGCACGTCCGGCAACTCGCTCAGCCGGCGGTCGGACGCCACGGCCAGGGCGCGCAGCGCACCCGCCTTGACCTGGGCCAGCGAGCCCGTGTCCAGCATGAAATCGATCTTTGCCCCCAGCAGGTCGGCCACCGCCGGGCCACTGCCCTTGTAGGGGATGTGGGTGATCTCGATATTGGCGCTGCGGATGAGCTGCGCCGCCGCCAGGTGCTGCGACGACCCTACGCCGGCGGAGCCGTAGTTCAGCTTGCCCGGGTTCTCGCGGCCGTACTCGAGCAGTTGCTGCGCCGTCTGGAAGGGAGACTTGGCCGGCACTTCCAGCACGTTGGGAATGGACCCGACGAAAGCGACGTGGGAGAAATCCTTGGCGGCGTCGTAGCCGGGATCGGCATACAGATGCGGGTTGATGCCATGGGTGGAGCTGGTGGTCATCAACAGCGTGTAGCCGTCGGCTTTTTCCCGCACGAAGGAAGCGGTGCCGATATTGCCGCCGGCGCCGCCCTTGTTCTCGATCACGACCGGCTGCCCCAGGTTCTCGCCCAGGCGCTTGCCGACGATGCGGGCGATGACGTCCGTCGCGCCACCGGGGGCCCATGGTACGACGAGGCGTATCGGATGATCGGGGTACTGGGCGGCATGCGCCGGCACAGCCAGGCACATGGAGACGGCGGCAAACAGGGGGGCAAGGCGGCGTTTCATCGTATGGGTTCTCCTCTGCGATTTCCGGGATCTGCGGCGTCCCGGCGGCTGCGGGATTGTGGGGCGGGTGTGGGGTTCTGCATAGTGAATAATCATTAAGTAGATAGATTCCCAGGAGGAATATGCGGCGCTGCCAAGGCGTCTTTGGCTACTGTCGCTCCGCCGGCGACGTCGCCCGAGACGGTAGCCACGGTGGTCGAAACGACGGAGTCGAACAACTCCTCATCCAGAATACGACGCCGGTGGAGAAAGCTGGCTGCGACGGCGCAGGCCATGCAGGATCAGGCGAGGAAATTTATGAGGGTTGTAGGGAGGGTTCGGGTGGCGAGTGGTGGTATGAATACGCCTATAGAAATAGCGACGTGACGCGACCAGAGACTGCTATCGACCGACTCTGTTGAAAAACTCCCGATCGCAGCGCTCGTCTGGCAGAATTTGCAAAGCGCCAACGAGTTCATGGGGGGGTCGACATGATGGGTCATCAAACGAGCGGACAGGAGCGATTGTTCTACGCCTTCAACCTCGAAGATCACATTCCGTCGAGCCACGTTCTGCGAGGCATTGATCGCTGTCTGGATTTGAGCGACCTCCACGGACATTTGGCGGAGCACTACAGCCATACGGGCCGCCCCTCCATTGACCCTGAGCTTATGATCCGGATGTTGATCATTGGGTACTGCTACGGCATCCGCTCCGAACGACGCCTATGTGACGAGGTTCAACTGAACCTTGCCTACCGATGGTTCTGTCGTCTAAGTCTTGAAGACGCGGTACCCGATCATTCCACCTTCTCCAAGAACCGACACGGGCGTTTCCGCGCCAGCGACACCTTCCGTTGGTTATTCGATAAAGTGGTCCGTTATTGCATGACTGCCGGTCTGGTCAAGGGCGAAGGCTTCGCTGTGGACGCTAACATCGTGGCGGCTGATGCGAGCCCCCAGCGCGGCGTGCCTGCCAATGAGACCGCCGATTGGTCGAACCCTGCACTCAGCACACGCGCGCGAGTATCTCGAAGCGCTCGACGACGAGACGTTCGAGCAAGCGGTGCCCCGGCGCATCTCGCTGACCGATCCACAGTCACGCTGGACGGCGGCCCCTGGCGGCCCCGCATTCTTCGCCTATTCAACGAACTATCTGATCGACACCGAGCATGGTGTGATCCTCGACGTTGAAGCCACTCCTGCACATCGCACGGCAGAAGTGGACTCCACCAGGACGATGGTGGATCGTGTCGAGGAACGTTTCGATATCACCCCAGAGAAGCTAATTGGCGACACTGCTTACGGCACGGCTCCGATGTTGGCTTGGATGGTGCACGACAAGGGGATCGAGCCGCACGTTCCTGTCTGGGACAAGACCCAGCGCAACGACGACAGTTTGTCCAGCGGCGACTTCCAGTGGAACGCAGAGGCCGACGAATATCGTTGCCCTGAGGGTCACACGCTGCGCAACGACCGGCGTGTGTGCAAGATCTAGCGCACTCACATTACCAAGGCAGGCACCGTGATCTATCGGGCTAGCAAGAAGGACTGCATTCCGTACGCCATGAAGCCGAAGTGCTGCCCCAATACGCCGGTTCGCAAGATCGCTCGTAGTGTTCACGAGGATGCACGCGATGTCGCTAGACTCATTGGTGCTACTGAGCAATACCAGCGCTCGCGTCACGAACGTAAGAAGGTCGAGGGGCTGTTTGCACATCTCAAACGAATATTGAAGATCGATCGCTTGCGCTTGCGTGGACTCACGGGTGCCGCAGACGAATTCACGCTTGCGGCGGCCGTCCAGAACCTGCGCCGCCTTGCAAAGCTTACGTCTCAAGGGCCACCTATCCAGGGCACACGTGCGCCCGTTTGAGGCGAAACCCGCCGAACAACCAAGCAACCCGGCATAAAACCCGGTTCCTAACAGCAAAAAGACCAGAGCCGCTTGTCCGCCTGGCTTGTCAGTGCACCCAAACTCGGCGACCAATCGAGTTTTTCAACAGAATCGACCCATTGCTGCCGTTTAAACCTCGTCGGCGTATATCTATTGTGCAGCGATTGCCGTCAGTCACAGCCTCAAACTCACCGCGCGAAAGCTGTCCATGAACGTTCGAGCTAAGGTGACCGCGTGCGTCGACCTTCGTCTGGGAGGCGAGGTCGAAGGCCGATCCGAGATGTCACGGCCCCTCCCCATCAGGCTAAACCTCATGGCATCGTTCGACACCGAATAGTACGCGCATCCGCTCCGCTTTCGCTACGGATGCGCCCCCAAGATCGATTACCGCCAGCCGCTTCCGGGCCCTGGAGCAGCAAACGTAGAAGACGTTGCGAGAGCGCTTCGCACGTCCCGGATTCGCCGTCTCATCCACACCGGACAGGTACTTGTCGAAAGAGTAGAAGTTCCAGGCAGCGCCCGCGTCGTCCAGCACGACAAGCACGGTATCGAACTCGTCACCCTTGACTCCATGCTTGGTGGAGAAGGGAGTGCTGGCCATGTAGAACCGGGCGAAGGCAGCGACCTGCTGATACGGTAACCCGAAAAAGGCTGCATACAGAGTTGCGTCCAGTTGCTCGCGCTCTTTCGCAGCGTCGTCCATGTCCGCGGTGAGGATGGGTTGCGTGTTCGCAAGCCTAAGGGCCAGATCATCAGTCAGCGGGAAGAGCTGCCGATCTCGAATCGTCTCCAGCACTTCACGGACCGTTCCAGCAGCGTGCTTTGCCATCAGGGTGTTGAGCGCCTCGCGTACACCTGCCTTGGCTGCGCGACTGGCGAGTCGGTGGCCTGCGCCGTGGAGCCTGCCCAGCGTCTCGCCAATCTGCCCCTTCTCCCAGGCGAGGGCCAGAGGTTCAACCTTGTCCAGGAAAAACAAGATCCGCCGGTCGGAGCCATCGGTGAGGGCATCCTTAGCGAAGGCCCCCCTATCAGTGAAGGCCTTAAGCAGGTCGGCAAAACCGGCTTTGCGGGCGATCAAGCGATGGGTCAGGTAAAGTTCGCGCGTTTCCGAGCCCGCCAAGTCCCAGTTCAGGGTGTCCGTGAGCAGATCCCGCGCGCGCTGGAGACCGGCTTCATCGGCGCCAGTTGTAACGCGGATGTATGCAACATCGCCTTGTGCGTTGTTGTTCCCGGGAATCTGCGTAATGTCGGTCCGGATCTTGTTCAAAACATCCATGACGCGCAGAGAGCAGCGACGGTTCTCGCGCTTGACGATGACCTCCAGCGGAGCTGCCAGCTCAGCAGGCAGCTCGCCAATTCCCTTGTGCTCGCCTTGGTGATAGATATTCTGCATCTTGTCACCGAAGAACCCGAGCACGAGCGAGTCACCGACCAGCGGCAACATCCGACGCAGCAGGACGTCGATCACGGCTTCGCTGGTGTCCTGATATTCGTCAATGAAGATGAACGGGTAGCGGCTCGCCACGATGTGCGACAGCTTGTCGTACCGGGTGTAGGCGATGCGCGCGATCGACAACAGGTCGTCGTGGTAGATCCGTCCATCGAGGAACTTGGATCCCCGATCCGAGTACTTCACTTCAAACCGTGCCGCGACCCTTGCTTCCAGTTCGGCCGGATCAAAGCGACGGGCACTCCCGGCGGGGAGGGCCGCATTTAGTTCGAGTAGAGCCAGCCGAAGGGCTTGCTGATGAGGCTGCAGCGTGCTCCACAGAAAGTCGTGGATGGTCGACACACGAACCAGAGGGTTACCCTGGATACGTTCGATCACCTGGTCCTTGGCAACGTTGGTATAGGTGATGCAGGCGATCTGCTGCCCATCGCGCCTCAGCCGATCGGCGACCGGCGGCGCGCAAAGCTTCTTGAGGCCTTCGACGAGGGAGTAGGTCTTGCCGGCACCGGCGCCGGCGTCGAGAACGAAACTCCGGCCTTCGGCAAGACACTCGGCTATGCGCTCGTCGGCCGTCTTTTCGGCCACGCCTGCGGCTATTGTTTCGCCAACCATTCGAGTCCCTCGCGGATGTACATGGGCGTTACCCAGCCTTCGTTGGCCAGCAAGTCAAGCGCGAAGTCGACCTTGGGCAGGCTGACGTTGTATGCGTCTGCGGCCAGCGACGCCGCATCTGCATGAGTAAACGTTCCGCCGGTGCCTAAAAGCTTGGCCTTGTTCGTTATGAGCCAGGCCGCGTTCGCGTACACGAATGCCTCCTCGAAGCTGCGGGCGCACGGCTGGCCCGCTGCTTCGGGAACCTGATACGCAACCCGAACCCGACCTGATGTCTTCTGCGCCTCGCCAGCAGCCATCAGCGTTGGCAAATCAGAACTTCCTGGCAGCCACTGAGACAGAGTTGCATTGCTGCTTGCGTTCCCATTGGCGACAGGCGCCTTCTTCTTGGACGTGCCATCGATCGAGTCCAGGTCCGTGATGACGAGCGCCGGCAACTGCAGGAACTCGATCAATTTTCGGAAGAGGTGTGCATACGCACCGCCTACCTCTACCGTGCAGACGTAGCTCGAGGTGAGTTTGTCGCACAGCGCGACATCCAGGGCCATGATCAATCGGGGCAGCAACATGCGTTCGACCTGCCCTTCGATAAACACCAGCTTGTCTGCGAAGAACATGTCGCATCGCGTCGTCGTCAGATATTTCCGGAGGAACTCCATTGCGGCCTTTTCGGGCGCAGTAATCGCGGAAGACTCAAAAGACAGCAGGTCCTTGATCTCGACCGATCCCTTGTTTCGCCGGAAGTAGCGGATCGGCGCGAAACCGCAGTTGGCCGCCATGTACGATGAATGCGTCGTCAGAAGCAACTGCACCCCAGTTTCGCCTGCGGAGGGTTTGAGGAACTCGCTGACTTTCTGAACGAATACTGCCTGCATCTGAGGGTGCATGTGCACCTCTGGCTCCTCGACGACCACTAAATGGACGCGTGGACGGTGCTCGGGGTCGGACTCCACGTCCTCACGGAAGGACTTCAGGCACAGGACGATGTAGATTAGGTTTTTGAATCCGAGGCCGTTATAGCGCTCTGGAAGCTCGAACGCCTGGTCAATCGCCGCCACGGCCCCCTCAGCCGGTGTCGAGGATGCGCTCACGGCGGCGTAGTAGACGCGCGTGGTGTCCTTGAACAGGCCATCGGCGCTAAGTTCGGCGCGGACCGTCAGCTTAGGAGACTCGGGATGGCCAAACTTGGCCAACCCCTTCATGAGGCCGTCGAACGCCTTAACGTACTGGGGGCCGAGGGCCGTGGACTGGTCTCGCAGCGTCCTCTCGAGCGCCTTAAAATCGTTCGGGGAGTCGACCTTGTAGCGGCGCTCGTAGTGAGCGTGCAGCAGCGTCGACAGGCGGGTGGCCTTGCTCCCTTCTTCGCGGTCGTCGATATGGCGCTGTGCGCTGACGACGTCGATACGGATCAGCCGCTGCAAGATACCGCGGTCCGGCAAGCGCTCCGCCTGGCTACCGTCGGGGCTCAGCTTGAACTGGTCAAGCTTGTAGTGATCATGCAGTGTGGACGCGAGATAGTCGACAAGCGACTGCTCGTGGTCCCGGTCTTTGAGGTATGCCTGCGCCAGCAACTCAGGATCAACGGCCGCGAACCGGATTTCGACCGCTACCGAGTTGGACGTGTCGTTCAGATCCATCAGGAGTTCGCCCGCTATGGCCAAATCTGGGCCCATGTCATCGTAATCGAACTTCAGCCGCAACGACATGGCAGGCAAGGCTGGGAAAGGAGGAGCCGCTGGCGCCGGACCTGCATCAGCCTCTCCAGCAGCCGGAGCCGCGGCCGCTGGGGACGTCAGAACGTGCTGTTCAAAGCTCTTGAAGGCGTGGCGACAACCCAACGAAAAGTCGTTGATTGACAGCTGTTTGATTGGCCTTTGTAGAAAGGTCAGCATTACCTCAATCGCTGAGGTTTTTCCACCATTGTTAGGGCCGACGAGGATTGTGGTGATACCCGCCGTGTCCAGCCGCATCCGCGCGTCCTGCAACAGCCGGAAGTTTATGATGGAAATTTCGGACAGCTTCACATTTGATCTCCCTTTCTCCGCCCCGGCGCCTTAATCTTGATGTCACGGCCGACAAGGCCTACTCTTGTTGCGTATTTCTGGCTGCAGCTTCCTGCTGTCGATTTATGCGTATTTCGAGTTCGTCAACTAATCCTTTAGGTATAGAATCTGATTTCCGCGGGAATCGCTCTTCTGGAGGAGTGCCTCTCCCGATACATCCATTCTCAAAATTAATTACTTTAACTGCAGAGCAACGATCAGCGTTGGAACGCAGCAGGGAGAAAAGTTGCCCCGCATCTAGCGAAATTGCTTGCACCGCAAAACGCCCATCGGACTGATATATATGAAATCGAATTTCTGTGCGTGGGGGCTCTATATTTTGGTTAACGTAAGTGAGCATTTCTAACGAACTGCGATAGGAATCATCCTCATCTAAAAGAGGGACGATATCGAATGTAATTAACTGGCTACCAGGATGAATGATGGCGTCCGAGTCGTTCCGAAGCCGCACTTTCGTAGCAGCCGCCAGATATTCACTATCCACCCATGCCTTTGTAAGGGAGGCAGATGCATCACCGCGATTAATTGCCACAACCCTAAGAGTGGTGCCATCCACGGATGGCATGGTCAACATCGCTTCTGAACGAGGCTTATGGATAACTTTGTAGACGGCGGGAGCAGCAATCCCAATCACAGAAACAAGAGCCGTAAGAAGAGCGAGTGCAGTATTGGAAAAAGGAATTATGCTGCGCCAATCCTGATACGAATTGCATTTTGAGCAAAGACGCGCGCCACTGGGAATTTCGCTTCTGCATTGCGTACAGTGCTCTACTTGTACGTCCGATTTATCAACCACCGCAGGCCTCTAAATTAATTATTGGTTCGTCGATAGCGCTCCGCACTACCTTTATCGGTCTTGAGGTAATCGAGGCCTGGGCCTGTCCAGTCGTCGGATCGGTCACTGACATAGGTAATCATTCCTCAATCTTGCTCCGATCCCGACTAGGCTTGGGAAGTGGGCTACTCGGACGGGGCTGAGTCAAATCGAAAATAACTTAACGATATGCATCATATTGCAGGCGCAGCTGCAATAGATACCAACGGCTGCCTTCCGAGTTTCTACGTAGAGCAGGCCGTACAGCACTTGGGTCAGGACATTGTCAGTTGCGTCGGCTGCGGACTTCTTGCGGCTTCAATCATCGACTGCTAGTCAACGTCTTCATTGATGTCGGTGGCCGTGCGACCCGTCATCGACGTACGATTCGCAGGTCGCCAAGATCTTGAACATAGGGCCATGGCGATGTATTTTGACGGCGAATGTCGCGTCGTAAGTCCGCTTCTGGCCGAAAGCTGCCCCCCTCATCTCCCCAAATAACTCTTCCTCCCCCCATCCGCAACACAATACCTCCCACCCCGAGGCCCAGTGCAATACACCCCATTCCTGCACTTGCACTCCTCCCCACTCCCCACCTCCGAAAACCCCTTCGGCGCCATCAACCCCGACATCCCGCCAACCGTCGCCTGGCAAGACTTCTTCGAAGCACTCACCGACCCGTCATTGCACACGAACGTATCGCCCTGGCAATGAGAAACCCCGCCCTTGCGACCGCTGCAAGGCTTATTCGCCGCCTGCACCGGCACAGAAAGCAGAGCCAGCCCCACCCATACCGCCGTCAATATCCGCAATACAAGCAAACAATAGCGATTTATCTCCGCCCTCTTCACGCTCACTATCCACCCGCTCACGACATAATCACCACCAATCTATCCCTTAGTAACTAGTTTGAACCAAATACCAACACCCGCCATCAGGGATAACCATGGCAATCCCTGCCCTGCAAGCCAGCCCCTCCGCCAACAACGCCCCAAAAACAAACGGCCGGGCCCTCTTCCAAGGACCCGGCCACCGCACTGAACTACGCTGACTGCTAACTAACGACTGCTAACTAACTACTACCTATACCCCCAATTACTGCAACGTCCTCTCAAACACAAACTTCCCATCCCGCCAATCCACCGGCACCACATCCCGAGGCCCGAACTTCCCTTCCAGGATCAGCTTCGCCACCGGATTCTCCAGCTGCTGCTGGATCGCCCGCTTCAACGGCCGAGCCCCAAACACCGGATCGAACCCGGACCGCGCCAGCTCCGCCAGCGCCGCATCGGAAACTTCCAACCGCATCTCCTGCTTCTCCAGCCGCTGCGCCAGGCGCTGCACCTGGATACGCGCGATGGATTCGATGTGCTGCGCTTCCAGCGCATGGAACACCACCACCTCGTCGATCCGGTTCAAAAACTCCGGCCGGAAGTGCGTCTTCAGCTCGTCCCACACCACTTCCTTGATGGCGTCGTAGGGCTTGCCCGCCATGGTCTGGATGTGCTGCGAGCCCAGGTTGGACGTCATCACGATGACTGTGTTGCGGAAGTCCACCGTGCGGCCCTGGCCGTCCGTCAAGCGCCCGTCGTCCAGCACTTGCAGCAGCACGTTGAAGACGTCCGGGTGGGCCTTTTCCACTTCGTCCAGCAGCACGACGCTGTAGGGCTTGCGCCGCACGGCCTCGGTCAGGTAGCCGCCTTCCTCGTAGCCGACGTATCCCGGCGGCGCGCCGATCAGCCGCGCCACCGAGTGCTTTTCCATGAACTCGCTCATGTCGATGCGGATCATGTGCTCGTCGGAGTCGAACAGGAAGTCGGCCAGCGCGCGGGTGAGCTCGGTCTTGCCCACGCCGGTGGGGCCGAGGAACAGGAATGAACCGTAAGGGCGAGAGGGATCGGCCAGCCCGGCGCGCGAGCGGCGGATGGCGTCGGCCACCAGGCTGACGGCCTCGTCCTGGCCGACCACGCGCTGGTGCAGGTGCTCTTCCATGTGCAGGAGCTTTTCGCGCTCGCCCTGCATCATCTTGGACACGGGGATGCCGGTGGCGCGCGAGACGACTTCGGCGATTTCCTCGGCGCCCACCTCGGTGCGCAGCAGGCGCGGCTTTTCGGCGGACTCGGCCTTGTCGCCGCTCTGCTCGGCCGCGCGCAGGCGCGCTTCCAGTTCGGGCAGGCGGCCGTATTGCAGTTCGGCCAGCTTGTCGAACTTGCCCTGGCGCTGCAGCTCGGCCATTTCGGCGCGCACGCGGTCGATTTCTTCCTTGATGGACTGCGAGCCCTGCACCGCGGCCTTTTCGGCCTTCCAGATTTCCTCGTAGTCGTTGTATTCGCGCTGCAGCTTTTCGAGTTCGTCCTCGATGGCCTGCAGGCGGCGCCTGGAGCCTTCGTCGGTTTCCTTCTTGACGGCTTCGCGCTCGATCTTGAGCTGGATGATGCGGCGGTCCAGGCGGTCCATGACTTCCGGCTTGGAGTCGATCTCCATGCGGATGCGGGCCGCGGCTTCGTCGATCAGGTCGATGGCCTTGTCGGGCAGGAAGCGGTCGGTGATGTAGCGGTGCGACAACTCGGCCGCGGCGACGATGGCCGGGTCGGTGATGTCCACGCCGTGGTGCAGTTCGTAGCGTTCCTGCAGGCCGCGCAGGATGGCGATGGTCGATTCCACGTCGGGCTCGTCGACCAGCACTTTCTGGAAGCGGCGCTCCAGCGCGGCGTCCTTTTCGATGTACTTGCGGTATTCGTCCAGGGTGGTCGCGCCGATGCAGTGCAGCTCGCCGCGCGCCAGCGCGGGCTTGAGCATGTTGCCGGCGTCCATGGCGCCTTCGGCCTTGCCGGCGCCGACCATGGTGTGCAGTTCGTCGATGAAGACGATGTTGCTGCCGTCGTCCTGGGACAGTTCCTTGAGCACGGCCTTCAGGCGTTCCTCGAACTCGCCGCGGAACTTGGCGCCGGCCAGCAG
>Ga0182738_1002658_pt1 | contig 21096 bp, 21 predicted proteins | sample eDN5th30CBELigMG_FD_128876 | JGI IMG/M metagenome (GOLD analysis project Ga0182738, IMG submission 128876) | Enriched Miracle-Growth compost microbial communities from Emeryville, California, USA - eDNA 5th pass 30_C BE-Lig MG (version 2)... ... | reverse complement strand
GCCGCCAGCGGCGCCGAGCCAGAAGCTGCCGTTGATGGCGAGGTCGATGCGGCCGCGCAGGCGGGCCGGGATCAGCTCCTGGATCGCCGAATTGATCGCCGAATATTCGCCGCCGATGCCCGCTCCGGTGAGGAAGCGAAAGAACAGGAAGCTCTCGAAGTTCCACGAGAAGGCGGTCGCCGCGGTCGCCGCGAGATAGACGCCGAGCGTTACGTTGAACAGCTTCTTGCGGCCGAGCCGATCGGTGAGGTGGCCGAAGAAGAGCGACCCCAGCACCGCGCCGATCAGGTAGGCGCTGCCGGTAAGACCGACCTGCTCGGCAGTGAGATGCAGCCGCGGGCTGGTTTGCAGTGCTGCTGCGACGGAGCCCGCCAACGTGACTTCGAGTCCATCGAGGATCCAGGTGATGCCGAGCGCTGCCACGACCAGGCGGTGGAATCTGCTCCAGGGCAGCCGGTCGAGCCGGGCCGGAACATCGGTGAGCGCGCTGGGAGAGGCCATCGGATCGCCTAACGCCACATCATGTGAAGCGTTCCGAGGAAGCCCCTCTCCGTCTCGTGAACCGAAAGCTTCGCCATCCCGGCCGGAGCGAAGCGTAGGGGAGGCATCTGTTCATGGCGGCAGAAGTGCATGACTAGATCCCTCCACTACGTTTCGCTCCGGTCGGGATGACGGAAATTGGCCGCGGCGAACGCCCTGCCCGGAAAGGACGACCGATGCAGGGCTGGTTTGCGCATGAGCGATGGTCGAATAGCGCGCCGGACCTTATAACGGCGACCATGACCGATAATACGATGGCGGCCGGCGCCGCTCCGGTAGCTGCCACAGTCACTCCCGCCTCCGCTTCCGCCAACAACACGACCTTCGCGATCATCCTGTCGCTCAGCTTCTGCCACCTGCTGAACGACATGATGCAGTCGCTGGTGCCCGCACTCTACCCGATCCTCAAGGACAACTACGCCCTGTCCTTCGGCCAGGTCGGCCTGATCACGCTGGCCTTCCAGTTCACCGCCTCGATGCTGCAGCCGGTCGTCGGCATGTACACCGACAGGAAGCCGCAACCCTATTCGCTCATGATCGGCATGGGCTTTACCCTGGTCGGCCTGGCGATGATGTCCCAGGCATCCACCTATCCGGTCATCCTGATCTCTGCCGCGCTGATCGGCATGGGCTCCTCGGTCTTCCATCCGGAAGCCTCGCGGGTGGCGCGCATGGCGGCAGGCGGCCGCTACGGCCTCGCCCAGTCGCTGTTCCAGGTCGGCGGCAATCTCGGCTCGGCGGCAGGCCCGCTGCTCGCGGCCTTCATCGTCGTGCCGCACGGTCAGGTCAGCCTGCTGTATTTCTGCGCCGCGGCGCTGGTTGCCATGATCGTCCTGCTCCAGGTCGGCCACTGGTATCGCGCCCGGCGCGGCGCTTCCAGGCCAGCCGCGCGCAAGCCTGCGCGCGCAGCCGCCGATGCACCACCCTTGACCAGGGGTCGCGTGCTGTTCGCCATCGTCATCCTGATCACGCTGCTCTTCTCCAAGAACGTCTATCAGGCGAGCCTCGGCTCCTATTACACCTTCTATCTGATGGAGAAATTCGGCCTCTCCGTGCAGGCCTCGCAGTTCTATCTCTTCGCCTTCCTGATCGGCATCGTGGTCGGCACACTGCTAGGCGGCTGGGTCGGCGACCGGATAGGCCGCATCCCGGTGATGTGGTTCTCGATCCTCGGCGCCCTGCCTTTCGCCCTCATCCTGCCGCACGCCAACCTGTTCTGGACGGCGGTGCTCGCGGTGACGGTCGCGATGATCATGGCCTCGGCCTTCCCGGCGATCCTGGTCTACGCGCAGGAGCTGCTGCCCGGGCGGGTCGGGCTGGTGGCCGGCATGTTCTTCGGCTTCTCCTTCGGGCTGGGGGGCCTCGGCGCCGCGGCGCTGGGCGAGCTGGCCGACCACACCAGCATCGAGACGGTCTATCAGCTGACGCCGTTCCTGCTATGCTTGGGACTGTTGACGGCCTTCCTGCCGAGGCATCCGGGGAGGCCCGCGCACCTGCTCTAACGTCCGGGAGGCATCCATGGACTCTCACGCCGACAAGGTTCGCCGTCCGCTCGACAGCACGCCGGTCTCACCGGCCCTGTTCGCCCACTTCGTTCTGCGCACCGCCAATCGCGAGCCGCTGCAGAAGTGGTATCAGACGGTGCTGAATGCGCGGCTCGTGTTCGCCAACGAGTATATCTCGTTCATCACCTACGACGACGAGCATCATCGCGTCGCCTTCGTGCAGATCCCGAACCTCCGGAAGGCGCCCGACGACAGCTGGGGCCTCGCCCACGTCGCCTACTCGTTCGCCAACCTGGGCGAACTGCTGTCGACCTACCGCCGGCTGAAAGGCGAAGGCATCGTGCCGGTGCGCACGATCAACCACGGCCCGACGGTGTCGATGTATTACAAGGACCCGGACGGCAACCAGGTCGAGCTCCAGGTCGACGTGTTCGACAAGGCCGGCGCCGCCTCCTATTTCCATACCGAGGCTTTCAGCAGCAATCCGATCGGCGTGCTGTACGACGCCGACCAGATGCTGGCCGACTACGAGGCGGGCGTGCCGGAAGTGGATCTGCTGCGCCGGCCCTGAGCATGACGTCCCTGGCGCTTTATTTCGGTCCCGGCGCCAGCTCGATGGCCGTGCATATCGCCCTGCACGAGATCGGCATTCCGTTCGAGGCGCGACCGCTGTCGTTCGGGAAGAAGGAAACCCGCACGCCGGCCTTCCTCGCCCTCAATCCCGCAGGCAAGGTGCCGACGCTGCTGGTCGACGGCACGCCGCTCACCGAGGTCGCGGGCTGTCTGTTCTACCTTGCCAGGCGCTTCCCCGAGGCCAGGCTCCTGCCCGAGGGCGATATCGCCGCCGAGGCGCAGGCGGTGTCGTGGATGTCGTTCATCGCCTCGACCTTGCATCCGGCGCGCCGGCAAGGTCTCGACCATGTCAGCGAAGTCTGGAGCCTCGCCAATCGAAAGCTCGGCGACAAAGGATGGGCCTTGGGCGCTTACTCCATCGTCGACATCCATCTTTTCCGCCTCTACTGGCGCGTGCTCGATGCGTCAAGGCCGCATCCGGCGGGGTTGGCAAACCTCGATGCTCATTGTACCACCATGATGGCCCGCGCCGCCGTCAAGCGGACGATCGGCATCGAGCGCGGGATCGGCTACGAACTGCCTGCATAGAGCCCGAATTTTCACTTTGTCTTCAGCATGTTGCCGCTCGTGGCATTTCTGTGATCCTCCTGAAGGCAGGGAAGACTCCCTTGCCGCAGTACAGCGAACACGCGAATGTCGCAGCCGTCCACCGCCCTCTGCGAACGGTACGGGGCGGGCCGATCGAAAGCCTTCTCGCAACCCGGCGCAGGATGCTTCGTTTCACTCGATTGGCGCGCCCCTCCGGGAAGGAACGAATGCTGATAAGGAGTCTGTACAAGCAGACCTTGGGAACCGGCCTGCTGCTGCTCTCCGGATGCGACGTCGCCCACAATGCGCAGCGCGACCTCGCCAGGCTGGTGCACTCCGATCCCTTTACGGCTTCCCGGCCGACGCCCGCGCGTGCCGCCAGCACGCCCGCCAAGCCGGTCATGGCTGCGGCCGAGACCAGGCCGGCCCAGGCCAAGGCCGAATCCCCGGGGGAAGTTTCGGCAGCACCGCCCGTAAACCTCATCGGCAAGAGCGAGGGGCAGGTTCGCGCCCTTTTCGGCCCCCCGACCAGCGTGGAGGAGCGCGCGCCCGGCAAGACCTGGCACTATCGGGACGGACAATGCAGCGCCGACGTCCAACTCTATCCGGACGTCCAGACGCGGCAATTCGGAACACTGGCTTATGAGGTGAAGAGCGATGACAACACCGATGAAGGAAGACGCGGCTGCGTGGCTCAATTCAGCTCCCGTGCCCAGTCCCGAGGCGGTTGAGGGCACCGACGAACGCATCCGGCTCATCCTCGTCGATGACGACGACGATTTCCGAGAAGCCGTTTCCGGCGAGCTGGCCGACCTGGGCTTTGCCGTCCAATGCTTCGCCGACGGCGCCAGCATGCTGGCATCGATCGCCGACGGGATCACTGCCGACATCATCGTGCTCGATTGGGGCCTGCCGGCGCTGTCGGGCATCGACCTCCTGCCGCGATTGCGCCGCGAGGGCATCCAGCTGCCAGTCGTGTTCCTGACCGGCCGCACCTCGCCGAATCACGAGCATCTGGCGTTCGACCGCGGTGCGCTCGACTTCGTCGACAAGGCGCGCGGCGTGCCGATCCTGGCCAAGCGGATCAGGGTGATCGTCGAATCCTCCAAGCGGCCCCCGGCGCTCGAGGTCGAGGAAGTCCTCCACTGCGGCCGCTTGATGCTGAAGCCCCGGGTCAGCCGCGCCTACTGGGACGAGGCGGACATCAACCTGACCCTGACCGAATTCAACATCGTCCGGCTGCTCGCTTCGAATGTCGGCAACCACGTGACGTATCGCGCGGTCTACGACTGCATGCATCACGTCGGCTTCATCGCCGGGAGTGGAGAGAATGGCTATCGAACCAATGTCCGTTCATCCATCAAGCGCATTCGAAACAAGTTCCGACTCGTCGATCCCGAGTTCGCCGAGATCGAGAACTACCCGTCATTCGGTTACCGCTGGGGAAAGCCCAAGAGCGACCCAGCGTAGCTGGCTGGAGATGGCGCGCCGCTTCGGCGCGTCGCTCACCCTCAAGCTCGTCGGGCTGATCGCGATCTTCATCGCGTTGCCCATGATCCTGTACAGCCAGTTCGAGAGCGCCGATCGCCAGATGCGCGATCTGGTGACCCGCGCCGTCCAGGACCGCAGCAAGCTGATCGGCCACGCCCTGACGCCGGTGCTGCGCAACGCCGAGCCCGGCGCCGGCGGCGCCCTGAACGCGGAACTCGCCAAGTTCTCCAGCGACGGCACCGTGCTGAAGCTGATGGTGCAGCCCGCCGCGCCGGCGGGCGAACCGCAGACCAGCGCGGGATTCTATTTCGTCGCCTCCGCGCCCGCGATCCGCGCCGACGAGGTCGTCCCCGAACTCGACGAGCTCGCCCATCGCGGCATCCTCAAGCGGCTGGGCGAAGCCTGCATGTGGGAGGCCTCCGACGAGATCCGCTACCGCCAGCCGAGCGGCACCGTCGAACTGCTGACGTCGATCATCCCGATCAAGACGGCAAAGGGCTGCTGGGTGCTGACCTCGACCCACACCACGTCCGAATTCCTCAACACCTCGATCGGCCGCCCGTACTGGGAGACACGCACCGTACGGGTCGCCGCGGCCATCTACCTCGTGCTCGCGATCCTCGCCATGCTGGCCGCGGTCAGCATCTATCTCAGCCTGCGGCGCTTCCGCGAGGTCGCCGGCGAGATCGGCCAGGGCCGCATCGGCGACTACGCCTTCTCCCACCGCAATATCGTGCCCGAGCTCTCGAGCGTGGCGCGCGACTTCGACAAGCTCGTGCTCGACCTCAAGCACCTGTCGCGGCAGATCCGCCAGTCGGCAGAGGACAATGCGCACGCCTTCAAGACGCCGCTCGCCGCCATCCAGTCGTCCCTGTCGCCGGTGCGCAAGGCGGTGCCGGTCGAGGAGCAGCGGGCACGGCGGGCGATCGAGATCATCGATTCCTCCCTTGCCCGCCTGCTCGCGCTGGTCAATGCCGCGCAGCGCTTCGACAGCAGCACCGCCGACCTGATCGAGGCGCCGCGCGTGCCGACCAACCTCACCCACCTGATGGGCGAGGCGACGCTCAATTTCCGCGAGATCCTGGCCAGCCGCGACATCCGCCTCGTGCGCCATCTCGACGATGCGGCGATCGTACGCGCCGGCAAGGGCATGCTGGAAATGGTGCTGCAGAACATCCTGGAGAACGCGATCAGCTTCTCGCCGCGTGGCAGCACGATCGTCGTCACCCTGAGCAAGGGACGCGGCACGGTCGAGATCAGGGTCGAGGACGAGGGCCCGGGCATCGCCTCCGAGAGAATCGATTACATTTTCGAGCGCTATTTCTCCGCACGGCCCAGCCAGGAGGACGGCGCCCAGCCGCCGCATTCCGGACTGGGCCTCTGGATCGTGCGGCGCAACGTCGAGGCGCTGGGCGGCGAGGTGAGCGCGACCAACCGGGCTGGTGGCGGCCTCGCCATCTCCATCGTCCTGCCGCGCAACCGCGACTGAAGAGCCGAGCGACGGCGGCGGCGGTCGCATCATGCTCATTGGACCGCGAGCTTCCAGCTCGCTCATGATCATGAGCGAGCGGGAAGCTCGCGGTCCAATGAGCCCCGCCGCGTTCCGCTGTTGACCGCGGCATGGCCTCCGCGCCACCCTGCTCGAAGTAAGGTTCGGCGAGCCGCGTTCAGTCTGGCGGCCGGACCACGCTTACCAAGAAGAAATCCCAGGGAGGAAACGATGCGATGTCTGCGGGCCGCTGTTGCGGCGTTGCTGTCCTGCTGTCTGCTCGGTGCCACCGCGCTGGCGCAGAACAAGGCCGTGAAGATCGGCGTGCTGGACGACATGTCCGGCCCCTACGCCGAGAATACCGGGCCGGGCGATGTCGCCGCGGCCAGGTTCGCGATCGCCGATTTCGGCGGCTCGGTGCTCGGCAAGCCGATCGAGCTCGTGAGCGCCGACTTCCAGAGCAAGGTCGATGTCGGCGTCAGCATCGCCAAGCGCTGGTGGGACGACGAGAACGTCGACATGGTGATCGGCATTCCCAACTCGGCCATCGCGATCGCGCTGGTCAAGGTTGCCGAGGAGAAGAACCGCATCGTCATGCCGACCGCGGCGGCGACCTCGGCGCTGACCGGCAAGTCCTGCGGCCCCAACAGCATCCACTTCATCTACGACACCTACGGCCAGACCAAGACCATCGTGAATGCGCTCGCCAAGCAGGGCGGCGACAGCTGGTTCTTCCTCACCGTGGACTATGCCTTCGGGCTCGCCATCGAGCACGATGCCACGCAGTTCATCAAGGCGGCGGGTGGCAAGGTGCTGGGTTCGGTGCGCCATCCGCTCAATACCGCGGACTTCTCCTCCTACGTCCTGCAGGCCGATTCGTCGAAGGCGAAGAACCTCATGGTCGCCAGCGGCGGCGGCGACATCATCAACGCCGTGAAGCAGTCGGCGGAATTCGGCCTGATCAGGAAGGGCGTGCGCATCAGCGTGCCGCTCGCCCAGTTTCCCGACATTCACGGCATCGGGCTCAGGATCGCGCAAGGCCTCCTGATCTCGAGCCCGTTCTATTACGACATGACTCCGGAGGCGCGCGCGTACACCGACCGCTTCACCAAGGAGATCGGCCGACCGCCCTCCTTCATCCAGGCCGGCACCTACGGCGCGGTGTTGCACTACCTGAAGGCCGTGAAGGCAGCCGGCACCGACGAGGCGAAGGCCGTGCTGGCCGAGATGCACAAGATGCCGATCAACGATTTCATGACGAAGAACGGCAGCATCCGGCCCGACGGCCGCGTCATCCGCGACATGTACCTGATGCAGGCCAAGACGCCCGAGGAATCGAAGGGCGAATGGGATCTGGTGAAGATGGTCGCGACGGTCCCCGGCAACGAGGCCTTCCGGCCCCTGAACGAAGGCGACTGTCCGCTCGCCGCAAAATAGGTCGGGCCTGCGGACGCGGGAGAGCCGCCGGCTCCCCGCGAGCCTGCGGTCACGATGAAAGCGACCTTTCCGTGGCACGCCATTGCCGCGGGATGCTAAGGTCCCGCGCGTAGCGTGAGCGGGGAAGAACGACATGCAGTTCGGCTGGCTGACCTTGGCGCTGTCGCCGTCGCCCGAGGAAGATGCGGCGCGCATCGGGCAGCAGATCGAGCAGGTCTGCTACGCCGAGCAGCTGGGCTTCAGCGACGTGTGGCTGACCGAGCACTATTTCACCGGCGAGAGCGTCTATAACGACTCGCTGCTGTTCGCCTCGGCCCTGGCGATGAAGACCAGCAGGATCCGGATCGGCTTCGCCGTGGTGCAGACGCCGTTCCATCACCCGGTGCGGCTGGCGGTGCAGCTCTCCCTGCTCGACAATCTCAGTGGCGGCCGCATCGATGTCGGCATCGGCAAGGGTACCGTCTACAACGAGTACGAGTTCGTCGGCCACGGGCTGCGCAGCGACGACAGCCGCGAGCGCATGGAAGAGTCGGTCGAGATCCTCCGGCGCATCTGGCGCGAGGCTCCCTTCACCTACGACGGCAGGTTCCACAAGGTGCATATCCCGGAATTGCGGCCCAGGCCGGTGCAGCAGCCCGGCCCGCCGCTGTGGCGCAGCGTCATCTCGCCCGGCTCCTTCACCGAATGCGGCAGGCTCGGCGTGCCGATCCTGACCGCCCGCCTGCCGGTGGAGCGCATCAAGGAGCGCTGGGCGCTCTACGAAGCGGGACTGCAGGCCGGCGGCCACGACGAGGCGACGCGCGCCCGGCTGCTGGGACAGAGCGCGCTGTGGCGCAACGTCTACGTCGCCGAGTCCGATGCGCAGGCCGAGGACGAGCTGAGCGCCCTGCTCACCGAGACGCGGCATCACATGATGCATGTGCGCGAGGCGTTCAATCCGCCCGACTTCACGCCAGGTCCCGAGACGCTCAATCCCTGGACCGATCCCAAGGTGGACGACAGCATCGCCGTTCCCTATGTGCTCTCGACCGGCTCGCTCTACGGCTCGCCCGCGCGCGTGCGCGAGCAGGTGGCCGAGCTGCGCGACGTCGGCGTGCGGCATCTGCTTTGCCAGACCGGGTTCGGCGCCATGAGCCACCAGCGGAACATCGCCTCGATGCAGCGGTTCGGCGAGCAGGTCATGCCGGCCTTCTGGCACGAATAGGACAAGGAGCGGCAAATGATTCTCGGCATGTCGCTTGCCACCTTCACCCTGGTTCACGTGCTCATCAGCATCGTCGGCATCGCGTCGGGCCTGATCGTGATGGAACGGTTCGTGCGCAACCGGGCGTTGGGCCTTTCCAACTCGATCTTCCTGCTCACCACCATTGCCACGAGCGCGACGGGCTTCCTCTTTCCGTTCGAGGGATTTACCCCGGCGCACGTAGTTGGCGCCATCTCGCTGGCGATCCTGGCGCTCGCGCTGTTCGCGCTTCATGCCGGCAACCTGATCGGCCCGTGGCGCTGGATCTACGGCCTGACTGCCGTGACGGCGCTCTACCTGAACGTTTTCGTCGCCGTGGTGCAGGCCTTCCAGAAGGTCGGGCGGCTGCGCGTGCTGGCGCCGACCCAGAGCGAGCCGCCTTTCGCCCTGGCCCAGGGTGCAGTGCTGATCCTGTTCGTGCTCATCGGCATCGTGGCGATCCGACGGTTCCGGCCGCCGACGGCCTGAGGCTGCCGGCCGATCGATCGTCCGTTTCTGTCGGAGTGGATGGATATTGCCGAAGGCAGCGAGGTAAACCTTCCTTCCGGCGCGTAGCGCGGGAAGGTGCCCGCAAGGGGCCTGGGTGATCGCGCCGCTGCTCGCCGCGCGTGGCTTCGCCCGGACCGAGGGGACGGCAGTCGGATGCGGGGGCGATTCCCGGAACCACAGCCCACCGGCTCCGTTGAATCGGACGATGTGCGGCAGGGAACCGACCACCGATCGTGCCCATGGGTTGAGGCCCGGGCGCGTGCTCGCCGGTCGAAGCATGAGACAAGGGGGAAGCTGCTTTCGTGCCCGGGGATAGCGTTGCGTTCAAGAACCTCTTCCTCGCGTCGCTGCCGCCACGTGACCTGGCGCTGCTTCGTCCTACATTGCAGCTCATCGAACTGTCGCAAGGCGATATGCTCAGCGAGGCGGGACAGCGCGTGTCGGACGTCGTGTTCATCGAGTCCGGCATGGTGTCGCTGGTCGCGACGATGCGAAACGGCTCGTCGATCGAGGTCGCGACCCTGGGCCGCGAATCGATCGTCGGGGTGCTGTCGGCGATCGGAGACCATCGCAGCAGCGCGCGGGCTATCGTACAGATCACGGGATTTGCCTGGAAGATCCGCGCCAGCGACTTCCGTGCCGCCGTCGACAAGAGCCCAACCTTGCGCAACCTCGTGCTGTTGAGCAGCGAACTGACCACGGCGCAGCTGCAGCAGATCGCCGCGTGCAATGCCCTTCATTCGGTCGAGGCCCGGCTATGCCGCTGGATCCTGCAGGTCCGGGATCGAATCGACGGCGACGTGATCGCGCTCACGCAGGACTTCCTGGCGCAGATGCTGGCAGTGCGCCGGCCGACGGTCACGCTGATCGCGCAGAAGCTGCAGACCGCCGGCCTGATCCGCTATCGCCGCGGCCGCATCGTCATCACCGACCGCGAAGGCCTGGAAAGGCTCGCCTGCGAATGTGCCGGCGAGATCCGCAGCAAGACACGGCAAGTTCTCGCCGAGCTGGGCTGACGCTCAGCCGCGCCGCCGGTTGGTGAAGCGGGCATTGCCGAGCCCGGTGCCGATCGTCAGGATCGCCCAGCGCTCGACGTCGGTCATGCGCGGCACCTCGCTGAGGCCCTGCACGACGGCGTCGTTCTGCATCAACACCAGCGGTGTGTCGCCGTCGATCTTCGGCAGGCGCGACGCGATCTCCGCCGAGAGATTGAACGATGCGTCCTCCCAGTTGCCCGGCAGGTTCTGGCCGCCGCGCAGGATCACTCCCTTTTCGTCGATGATGCCCGGGCAGGCGATGCCGACGAACGGCGCCAGCTTGACCTGCTCGCTCACCGTCTGGCCGATCAGCGAGGTCATCAACGCGGCAATGCGCTCGACCGCTTCCTCGCGGCTGGGCTTGTCGGCGGCATGGTGCCAATGCTCGAGCTTCCATACCGATGCCTTCGAGAGATCGCTCTTCTTGCTGGCGTGATGCTTGACCACGCCGACACGTAGATTGGTGCCGCCGATGTCGGCGGCGAGGATGGCGTCGTAGCCGGCGAACACCCAACCCGGGGCGAAATGCAGGGATCCGATCAGGCCCGCCTCGTCGTGATGATACTCGATGGGGACCAGCTCGATCCTGGTGCCTTCCGCGTTGAGCAGCACGGCCGCGCGGCCCATGGCGAGGCGCCCGATATGGCTGCTCGACAGGCCGCCGCCAACCACGATGCGCTCGGTGCCCTTCCACTTCTCGAGACGCAGGAAGCGCCGGACGACGGCGGCGAGCTCCTGGCCGAAGTCCTCGACTGCCGAATGGATCAGGCCAGCCGCCACCGGATCGTCCGAGGCCAGCTTCTTGTCGAGCTCGCTCTTGGAAATGTCCTCGGTCTCCTTCTTGCCCAGAGGATCCTCCGAATTCTGCGTCAGCCGCTCGCGCCAGTCGTCGAGAATGGCGCGGAAGGCCCGCCCGCTGGCACGGTCGCCGACGAAGCCCTCCTCGTCACGCAGCTCCTCGTTGTAGGTGTCGACCGTCACCGAGGGCAGCGTCCGCTCGGCGTGGCCAGGCGCGCGCTCGGCGCGCCGCGCCGCTTCGTGCTTGGCCTTGACGGCCAGGTCAGGATGCTTGCTCACTCGCAGCCAACGGGCCATCCAGTGCAAAGTTCCATTTCGCGCGCCCGACGCGACGGGAGGGACCGCGATCGGTTCCGCACGCAGGCAAAGTAGCGACGCCTCCCTTGCACCGATCCTGTGGCCCCCGACCCCTCCGGCCGCGCAAGACGCAGCCACCTCCCCGCGCTCCGCGCAGGGAGGAATCCGATGCGCCGACACGTCTGCACGATCACTGGCGTGGCAAAGTTAAGTTAGCGCCCATGAGAGCCGCGCTCCAGCGGTTCGGCGACGGTCGATAAATTCACACGCTTTGAGCGCAAGTGCCGCGAAGGATCTCGCCGGACGATCAGACACCTGCCGTAGGGCTGGTGCGAGGTCCTTCGTTGCGCTCAGGACGACCGAACGCGAGGCTGCGCATTCTCCATCAAGAAATCTGACGCATTTCGATGCCGTTCGACGACCCGAGCGGAGCTGGCGCGGTGCCGTTTCTACTGCTTCGACTCCGCAAGCTTCAACGAATCGAGGAAGCGATTGGCCGCAGCCTTGCCATCCTCGTCGCCGACCGTCACGAGCAGGCGGAACAGCCGGTCCTTGGCGATATAGGTGCGCATCATCACGCCGGCGCCGGCCTCGCCCTCGATGTCGAGCGCATAGCCGTCCCAGCCCTGCAAGGTGACGGGCTCGTCGCGCAGGTATTTGTACTTCGGCTTGGGGAACGCCTTCTCGGCGTCGCCGCGGCCGAGTTCCTTCGCCATCACCTTGCCGTCGCGGCTGGAGAACCAGCCTGGATCGTAGTCGACGTAGTCGAAGTTGAAGATCTGATCGCCGCGCCTGGACTCCCAGGCGACGCGCGCCCCGGCGTGACCCTTCTCCTTCTCGTCGGTGGTGGACTTGGTGGCGGGTGCCGGCATCTCGAGCCGGAAGCGCAGGTCGGGCGCGACGATGGTCTGCCATTCGTCGGCTTGCGCGCGCGCACCCAACGGAGCGGCCAGCAAGGAAAGAAGAACCAGACGACGCTTGATGAAAATCATGCCGACGGCACCAGATCCTCTCGACCCGACCATTCCCACGCCACGCCGGTGCGCGAGACGCCGAGCAGCAGGCCATGCAGTTCCTTGGGATGCACCCAGCCCCCGTCGGGCTCCGTCACCGGATCGCTGCCACGCGGCGTGTAGCGTGCATTCGCTTCCAGCAGCCGCCCGCGCACGTCGGGCCAGTCATGCACCTCGACGTAGCACATATAGAGCGAGTCACCGTGCTTGTGGGCGAAGCGGCCCATCGGATGGATGTCGTCGGTGACCTGGCTCAACTCGATGCGGTCGAGCCGGTTGGGCGGATCGAACAGGGTGAGCGTACCGATATAGCCGAAGCGCTCGCTGCCGATCGCGCTGAAGCGCGACGGATCGAGCCCGAACAGGCCGGCATAGGCTGCCGCCACCCGCCGCCAGTCGCTGATCAGCGTGTTGGTCGTCTCGTACAGGAACGACACCGGCCCCACCCTCTTGCGATAGGTGCTCTGCGAGATCACCATCGGCAGCCCGAAGGTGGCCTCGGCGCCGAGATAGAGCTGCTCGCCGTCGCGCTCGTAGGGCACGCCGAGCCCTTCCCAGCGCTTCATCATGCCGTCGAGGTCGGCGGTGCAATAGCCCGCCGTCATCAGCCCCTCGCCGCGTCTGGCCAGGAACTCCCGGGTCGTCCCCGCGCCGTCCGGCTCGCACAGCTCGAACTCGCTTTCGCCGACCGCGAGGATGGTGCGCCTGGCGCCGAGATGCCGGCTATGATCGCGGCGCGCGATCTCGCAGCCCAGGAGCTGGGCATAGCGCCGTGCCGCACTGGCGGCATCGTGGACGGCGATCTGGACCCGGTCGCAGCGGTCGAGCATGACCGCACCCTAGCTCAGTACGCGTGGTCGCGGAACAGCGGTGCGAAAGAGCCGCGCCACTCGCCCCGCCATTTCTCCAGCAGCTCGTCGGCCAGCGCCTTGCCCGAATCGACGGCGCGGTCGAGCGGCAGGAGATGGGCCGACTCGTCATTGCCGCACTCGTCGAGCCGCTTGCGGGCACGCAGGCCCGCATGGGCGATCTTCAGCACCTCGCGGCCAAGCTCGTAGAGCGGCTTGCCCTTGAAGGGCGTCTGCAGCCCGCTCTTCGGCGTCTCCGCGCGCAGGTAGTCGTGGTCCGCCACCGTCCAGCCCTTCACCAGGTCCCAGCCGGCATCGAGCGCACCCTGGTCATAGAGCAGCCCGACCCACAGCGCCGGCAGCGCGTTCAGCATCTCGTAGGGGCCCGAATCCGCGCCGCGCATCTCGAGGTAGCGTTTCAGCCGCACCTCGGGGAACGCGGTCGTCACATGGTCGGCCCAGTCGTTGATGGTCGGCAGCTCGCCCGGCCGGGCCGGCAGCCTGCCCTTCAGGAAATCCTTGAAATCCTGGCCCGCCGCATCGACGTACTTGCCATCGCGATAGACGAAGTACATCGGCACGCCGAGCATGTAGTCGGCATAGCGCTCGAAGCCGAAACCGTCCTCGAAGACGAAAGGCAGCATGCCGCAGCGATCGGGGTCGGTGTCGGTCCAGATGTGGCTGCGATAGCTCTTGTAAGGCGCCGGCTTGCCCTCGACGAAGGGCGACGTGGCGAACAGCGCCGTGGCCAGCGGTTGCAGGGCGAGCGAGACCCGAAACTTCCTGACCATGTCGGCTTCGGAGTCGAAGTCGAGATTGGTCTGCACGGTACAGGTGCGCAGCATCATGTCGAGGCCGAGCCTGCCCTTCTTCGGCATGTACTCGCGCATGATCTTGTAGCGCCCTTTGGGCATCCAGTGGACGTCCTCGCGCTTCCATTCCGGCGCAAAGCCCAGCCCGATGTAGCCGGCGCCGATCTCGCCGGCGACTTCCTTGACCTCGCGCAGATGCTGGGAATTCTCCGCCGCCGTCTCATGGACCGTCTCGAGCGGCGCGCCCGACAGCTCGAACTGCCCGCCGGGCTCGAGCGTGATGCTGGCATTGTCGCGCAGGAGCGCAATGGTGTTGCCGTTCTCGATCACCCGCTCCCAGCCGAAGCGTGTCAGCCCTTCGAGCATGGCGCGCACGCCGCACGGCCCGTCATAGGGGAGTGCCTTCAGGGTCTTCCTGTCGAAGCCGAACTTCTCGTGCTCGGTGCCCAGCCGCCACGCGGCTCGGGGCTTGCTGCCGGCAGCAAAATACTCGATCAGCTGCCGCCGATTCTCGATCGGCGCGCCGCCGCCCGACGGTGGTGCGGACATGCGTCAGTGCTCCCTCATCACCTCGCGTCTCGCGACGGAGGCGGCGCAGTCGCATGAGCTTTCCTCATGCGAGCCTGCGGCTGGTTCATGATGTTCGGAGTCCCCTGTCCCATATCGGCAGGGCCGCACGCAAGGCTCTAAACGGCGCCGCATGATGTGCGGTAATCGCCCGGTAATCTCGGCGTCGGCATCCGCCAGTCGCCGACCATGGCCTGCCAGCAGGCCAGTGCCGCCAGCGCCGCGGTGTCGGCGCGCAGGATGCGCGGACCTAGCCCGACCGCCATGACGACCTTGATCCGACGAAGCGCAGACAGCTCGGCCGCGGCGAAGCCGCCTTCCGGCCCGATCATGATCGCCCACGGCGCGGCCCGCGCCGCCTCGTCGAGTCCTGCCAGCGCCTCGCCGATCGGCGGGCCGCCGCCGGTCTCGTCGCACATCAGCAGCCGACGCTCCGGCGGCCAGTCGGCAAGCAGCGGCGCGAGATCCACCGGCGCCCTCACCTCGGGCACCGACAGGCGCTCGGTCTGCTCCGCCGCCTCGACGGCATTGGCATGCAGCCGCTCGACATTGACGCGCTCGACATTGGTATGCCGCGTGATCACCGGCTGCAACCGGGCGACGCCGAGCTCGGTCGCCTTCTCGGCGATATAGTCGATGCGCGCCCGCTTGACCGGTGCGAAGCACAGCCAGACATCGGGCTCGGCCGCCTGTTCGCGCGTCCTGCCGCCGACCTCGGCGACGGCCGCCTTCTTGCCGCGCAGCGACAGGCGCGCCTGCCACTCGCCGTCACGGCCGTTGAACAGCCGAAGGTCGGCGCCCTCCTCCCGTCGCATGACGTGGCGCAGATAATGCGCCTGGGAGTCGCTGAGCACGGCCTCGATCCCCGCGGACAGATCGGCTTCGACGAATAGACGCATGGCGCTCATGCGCCCATGATGCCGTCATGACTGCCGGGCCGACAACCAGAGGCTTCACCGATATCGACAGCCAGCACTGGACGCTGCGCTATCTCCCGGCGTGGGCGCGGCCATACGGCCGGCTGGCGCGCTGGGACAGGCCGATCGGCACCTGGCTGCTGATGCTGCCCTGCTGGTGGTCGGCGGCCCTGGGCAGTGGCCAGAACTGGCCGAACCTGATCGGCTGGATGGCGCTGTTCGCGATCGGCGCGATCGCCATGCGCGGCGCAGGCTGCACGTGGAACGACATCGTCGACCGCAAGATCGACGCCCAGGTCGAGCGCACGCGCGGCCGGCCGTTGCCGGCCGGCGAAGTAAAGCTGCGCGAGGCGGTGGTCTGGATGGCGCTGCAGTCGCTGGTCGGCGTGGCGATCCTGTTCAAGCTGAACAAGGTGGCCGGCGGCGTGGCGCTGCTCTCGGTCGCGATCATCGCGATCTACCCGACGATGAAGCGGTTCACGTCATGGCCGCAAGCCGTGCTCGGGCTGGCTTTCAACTGGGGTGCGCTCGTCGGCTATGCGGCGGTGACCGGCACACTGTCGTGGGCGACGGTGGCGCTCTACTGGGGCGGCGTCGCCTGGACGCTGGTCTACGACACGATCTACGCCATGCAGGACCAGCGCGACGATTCGATCATCGGCGTGCGCTCGACCGCACGGCATTTCGGCGACAAGCCGAGGCGCTGGCTCGCGCTGTTCGCGGCAGCGGCGCTGCTGTGCTGGGCGATTGCCGGCATCCTCGCGCATCTGCAGCCGATCTACCATGCGGGCCTGGTCCTGATCGCGCTGCACTTCGCCTGGCAGATCGCCTTCCTCAAGCCGGACGATCCGGCCGACTGCCTCGCCCGGTTCAAGTCGAACGCCCATGTCGGCCTGCTGCTGACCGTGGCGATCGTCGCGGCACATCTTCTCTGATGGCCCGCCTGCCGGTCGATCCCGAAGGTTTCATCCGCGCCAACCTCGCCCAGGCACGGCCGGCCATGGTGCCGGAATTCACGTTGTGGCTCGCCACCGAATACGTGCCGATATGGCAGGCGACCGAAGCCTGGATGGAACAGCAGAATATCGACCCACCCTACTGGGCCTTCTGCTGGCCGGGCGGCCAGGCCATTGCTCGCTACCTGCTCGACAATCCCGGCGCCGTGCACGGCAAGCGGGTGATCGACTTCGCGGCGGGCTCGGGCGTCTCCTCGATGGCGGCGGCACGCAGCGGTGCGGCGTCGGTGACCGCCAACGACATCGATCTGCTCGCCTTGGTGGCCGCACGCCTCAATGCCGAGGCGAACGGCCTTGCGTTCGAGGTCAATGCCGAGGACTGGCTCGCCGACGCCGACAGGGCGCCGGAAGCCGACGTGGTGATCGCGGGCGACGTCTGCTATGAGCGCGAGATGTCGGTCCGCACGCTGGCTTGGCTGCGCGGCCATGCCAATGCCGGTCGGCTGGTGCTGCTCGGCGACCCCGGCCGCAACTATTTTTCCGCCCAGGGCCTCGAGGAGCTGGCGCGCTACGAGATCCCGACCTCGCTGCAGCTCGAGAACCGCGGCATGCGCGAGACGGTGGTCTGGAAGGTCCTGCCGTTGCCGCGGTAATGCCGCGACTTGACAGAATTCCTGCTGTTCATTCACAGAGCTTTGGGAGTACAGCGTTCCAATGACCCCGAAGACCCCGAAGTCGACGCTGAAACCGGCCGATTTCGCCACGCTCTACGAGGGTTTCGACGCCCCCGTGTCCCGTTATGATTGCGGTCGCAAGTGCGCCCCGCTGAACAAGGGCTCAGCGCTATGCTGCTCGAGCCAGCATGCAGTGGTGGTGGTGCACAAGGTCGAGTTCGAGTTTCTCAAGGACCGCACCGACATCTGGTCGAAGTTCACGCCCTACGACTATTCGACCCGGCAGATCGTCGACGAGCTGACGCACGACTGCACGGCGATCGAGTGCAAGGGCGTCGCCTTCTGCGAGCGCAACAACCGCACGCTCGCCTGCCGCGGCTTTCCGTTCTATCCCTACCTGACACGACAGAAGGAGTTCGTCGGCATCGGCACCTACTGGGTGTTCGAGGATCGCTGCTGGATGATGTCGAACCTCGAGATCGTCGAACGCACCTTCGTCGAGCAATTCATGGCGACGTACGAAGTGATCTTCGAGAAGGATCCAAGCGAATTCCAGACCTACGTCGACTTCTCGGCGTCGGCGCGCCGCGTCTACTCGCGCTGGAAGCGCGAGATCCCGCTGCTCGGGCGCGATGGCAAGCTGATGATCGTCGAGCCGTCGACCGGCGCGATCCGCCCCGGCAAGCCCCGCGATTTTCCCAAGATAACGCCGTTCAATTCCGAGAGGGCCTACAAAGCCGCCATCAAGGATGCCGGCGGCGAGGTACCGAAGGAAGGCCTGCGCGCCGTATAGCGTTCATCGTCTTCCGGACCGTGAGGCTCGCGGTCCGGAAGAACACGAAGAACCAGAGGCCAGCGCAGTGTCCTGTCGCCAGGGTGCAGGAGCGCACGGTTCGAATCGGGCCATACAGGCGAGCCGCCCGTTGAAAGGTCGTGGGGTGTCGCGTCGTCGTCTTGCCTGGTTCCTGCTGCTGCTCTCGCCGGCCCTGTTCGGCGTGAACATGCTGGCGGCGCGCTACGCCACCTTCGTGCCGCCCAATGCGCTGGCGCTCGGGCGCTGGCTGCTGGTCGCACTCCTGCTGCTTCCATTCGTCTGGCCGCGGCTGCGCACGAATGCCTCCGCGCTGGGCCGCGAGTGGCCCGACATCCTGCTGTTCGGCGCGCTCGGCATGTGGATCTGCGGCGCCTTCGTCTATATCGGCGCGCATACCACCACGGCGCTCAATATCGGATTGATCTATGCCGCCTCGCCGATCCTGGTGGTGGTGCTCGGCCGATGGCTCGACAGGGAACCCCTGAGCGCCGGCCGGATCCTCGGCATCGTGCTCTGCCTCGCAGGTGTCGCGGCGGTCTTCACCCGCGGCCGGGTCGCGAACCTGCTCGAAGTGCAGTTCGGTGTCGGCGACCTCTGGATCGCGGCGGGCTCGGCGAGCTGGGGCCTGTATTCCGTGCTGCTGCGCCATCGCCCGAGCCGCTTCGATCCGCTGACGCGGCTCTGCCTGTTCTCGCTGGCGGGCTCGATGATCCTGCTGCCCTTCGCCATCGGCGAGGCGATCCTGTGGGATCCGCCCGATCTCGGCGACATCCGGGTGTGGCTCGCCTGGCTGGTGATCGCCCTGGTGCCGGGTATCGGGGCTTATGCCGCCTACGCCTTCTGCGTGGCCGAGCTCGGCCCGTCGCGGACCAGCCTGGCGATGTATCTCGGTCCGCCCTATGTCGGGGTGATGGCCTGGGCCGCCCTGGGCGAGACGCCGCAATGGTACCACCTGCTCGGCATCGCCCTGGTCCTGCCCGGCCTGTTCCTCGCGACGCGTCCGGGCCGTCCTCGCACGACCTGACCGGCGCCCTTGGCGAAACACCCCGCCCGCCCCATCTCCACGAGACGAAGGAGTCCCGAATGCGCCGTGGCCTGCTTGCCGTCCTGCTCTCGCTGCTCGCCCTGCCGGCCTTTGCCGAGGACATCGGGTCGGTCGGCTATCGCTTCAAGTGGCTCGGCCCGAACGACAAGATCGTCGTCGAGGCTTTCGACGATCCGGACGTGCCGGGCGTCACCTGCTACATGAGCCATGCGCGCACCGGCGGCATCAAGGGCGCGATCGGCCTGGCCGAGGATCCGGGCGAGGCCTCGATCGCCTGCCGCCAGGTCGGACCGGTCGACGTGGAGAAGCTCGACAGGCTCAGGAGCCCGCACGAGGTGTTCAGCTCGCGCGCCTCGCTGATCTTCAAGTCCACGCAGGTCACCCGCTTCTGGGATTCGAAGCGCAAGGCGCTGATATACCTGGTCTATACCGACCGCATCATCGAAGGCAGCCCGCGCAACTCGATCAGCGTCGTGCCGGTCGGCGTGCCGGCCAAATAGGTCGAGCCCCCGCCCGGCGACCGGCATGTTCCTCCCGGCGCGCAGGGAGGAAAGCGAATTTCCGGACGGCCTTGCGTCAGTTGCGATACAGGAACGTTCCCAGCAGGACCCAGCGCGCCGCCTTCGGCGTGCCGGCGAGCGGCGTGGTGTAGTGCCAGAACGGCAGGCGATAGGCCGTGACCGTCGCAGGTGCGGCGACCGAGGCGATCTCGCTGAGATGGCCGGCGCGGCTGTAGACCAGCCACTGATGCGCCACGCCCGGCGTGCACAGGCTGAGATGCAGGTCGATATAGCCGCGCCTGGCAGCAGGGCTCTCGGGATGATGGTCGTTATGCGGCCCGGCATAGTCGCCCGGCCCGTAGCGCAGCACCTGCAGTCCCCAGCCGGCAGCGAGCCGGCGGCCTGCCAGCGCCTCGGCGAAGGCGCGGAACGAGGCCGAGCGCATCATCCGCACCAGGCCGATCCGCTCCGCCGCCTTCACGCCGGGCTCGCGCCGGCTATCGAAGAAGATCGTGCGCGAGCGGCAGGTCTTTGGCAGCCGTTCGCCGTAGTCGCGGCGCATCTCCCAGATCGTCTCGGGCGGGATCGGCCTGGCGAGCGGCTCGAGCAGCGGGGTCAGCGCGCCCTCGAGCGCGCGGCGCACCCGGGCGGCCCTTCTCCGGTCGATCAGGTCCTCGGCCACAAGGAAGCGCCGCTTCGGATCGGCCAGCGCGCCACACAGCGGGTGCGTGCCGGCCAGCACGCGCTTGCCGGCGGCACTCAGCAGGTCCTCGAATTCCTCCGGGATCATGGATGATTCCTGCGGACTCATAGATTGCGTTCGGCTTCGGCGAGCCACTCGCGATCGGACGGGTCGAGCCTGCCGAGGTTGCGGCCATAGGTGCGCACGGCCTCGGTGAAGGCTTCCCGGGCGCGCTCGGCTTCACCCATCTTCTTCATCAGCAGCCCGTAGCGCACCTGCGCCTCGGGCCCCTGCGTGTAGCCGATCAGCGCGCGCCAGGCGTCGGCCGCCTCGTGCAACCGCCCTGCCCCTTGGAGCGCGCGCGCCTGGATCAGGCGGGCCTCGCGCGATTCGTACTTGGGGCTGTCGCGATAGAGCCGGTCGAGCGCGTCGAGTGCGCCCTTGTGGTCGCCACGGCCGGAGAGCGCCTTCGCGAGCCCGATCAGCAGCGCGGGATCGTCCGCCAGCGGCCCGACCAGCGCGGCGCGGTAGAGCGCCTCGGCCTCTGCCCATTGCCCGCGCTTCATGCGCTCCTCGGCGAGGTGGCGCCTGTTGTCGGCGGTGTCGGCGACCTCGAGATTGGCCTCGCCCTCGCGCAGAGCGCGGTTGGGATCGAGCGCTTCGCCTATGCCCGACACGGCACGGCGGGCCGCGCGGCTGTTGCGCATCTCGGGCAGCACCTCGATCAGCAGGTAGGCGATCGAGCCGAGGCCGGGCAGGAAGATCAGGATCAGCAGCCAGT
>Ga0182738_1002657_pt1 | contig 21112 bp, 18 predicted proteins | sample eDN5th30CBELigMG_FD_128876 | JGI IMG/M metagenome (GOLD analysis project Ga0182738, IMG submission 128876) | Enriched Miracle-Growth compost microbial communities from Emeryville, California, USA - eDNA 5th pass 30_C BE-Lig MG (version 2)... ... | reverse complement strand
GCCCATTGCTTCGCTTGCGTAACCAAGCGCCTTGGGAAGCGCCGCAACGCCCAGGCCAGCCTCCACCAGACGGAAACACGCCAAAAGTGATGAGGAGGGAAACACAGGGACATCCGGCCCCACCTGTTCGAGCAACAATCCCTTGAGTTCGCGGTAGGGCCGGGTGTTGCGCGCGTACGTAATCACGGGCTTTTCGCGCAACAGATCCGCGTCACGACCAGTGGACGGAGTGACACCACCCGCCACGTACCAGGCCAAGTCGAAACTGGGCAGCTCGATGTTGTCCACCGAATACTCGGAAATGGGTCCCAGAAGGATGGCGAGATCGATCTCCCGATCGAGAAGCGCAGCGCGCAGATTGACGGAGATGTCGATGTTGATTTCGACCTGGAGCCGCGGATATGCCGTGTGAAGTTCGGCGACGAGATCGGGAAGCCAGCACTGCACAATGGTTTCCGACGCTCCAAGTCGAAGCGTTGAGTCGATCCCCTCGCGCGGAATCACTTGGGATTCGACCCGGTCGTGAAGCCGCTCGAACTGTTCGGCGTAAGGCACCATCATCTCGCCGTGGCGGGTTAACCGCAGCCCCGATGGCGTCCTTTCAAAGAGATCGATCCCAAGCGTTTCCTCGAGCTTCTTGATCCGCGCCGTGATCGCTGGCTGGGTGAGGTTCAGGATCTGCGTCGCCCTGTGCACGCCGCCGAGGCGCACGACGGCGAGGAAAGCTTTGATCTGCTCGTGATTAAGCGAACGCATGACTATTTGCCCCAATCACTCTTGGCGTGCGGACACCTTTTCCATTCGAGCCTAGATACAGGTCAGTACCGCCTTTACGAAAACGTAGGGGTCTTCTCCCGTCATCCCGTTGACCAGTATCCGATATGTTGATCCGTATAGTACGCACTTTGTTATTCAACACGAGCATATTCGGTTCGAGAAAAGCGAGCGCCTCACAGAATGCATGACGCGATGAGAAAAAGGTGCGTATTTCAGAATTCGCGGACAGCGATTTCAGTAGATCGCGGACACTTGTTTCGCTAATTCGCGGACAGTTCAGCCGCAGCGTTTTTCAGGCCTGTTGTTAATCAGTCTTCTATTCTTTCGTCGTGCATGTTGAGTATGGTGTCAATTCCGGATTTGGCTTTGCGCATGCTATCCTCCTCTAAATTGATGCGATGAGCATTATGCACGACGCCGTCGAGTATGGCATCGGCGACGGTAGCGTCACCGATAAGGTCGTGCCAGGTATTTACCGGAACCTGCGCGGTAATGAGAGTGGACCTGCGTTGGTAGCTCTCTTCGATGATTTCAAAGAGATGGAAGCGCTGCTGATCGTTGAGCGTGTGGGTGGCGAAGTTGTCGAGTATCAGCAACTGGACCTTCATCAGACGGTTCATGAGCCTTGGATAGCGACCGTCCAGCTTGGCCATGGCGAGGTCTTCAAAGAGACGCGGCGCGGGTCACCTGTGCAACCACAACGCGCCGATCATTCACCAGCCTCGCCGTCTCAAGCTTGAACGCTTGAACCGGCGGCTAGGCATCCCTTTCTAGTTTGGCTTGATGGGTCGTGACCCTGCTGGGATCAAGGGCAGGTCGACCCATGATAGATGCTCGTCGTCGTGATAGATCGTCGGCGTTGCCACCCGCATGTCCTTCTTCGATTCATGGGCGAGGTCGCCACCTGAGTTCAGGTTTCTGGCATAGCGGGGGAAGTTGCTGCTCGTTACGTGAACCCGAATGCGGTGTCCGGCTTTGAAGAGGTTGCTCGTTCCCCACAGCGGGATCGTTAAATGCTCGATCACGCCTTTTTTCATGAATTCGGGATCGGTATATGAGTGACGGTAGCGAGCTCGGAGGGAACCTTCAGTGATCGGAATTGAGCTACCATCGGGGCGCACGTCGGACAGCGTAACGAAGAAATCGGTATCGGGGACATCGAGCGACACCGATAGTTGAACACTCGGGTGTCCGGTGATTTCCATATCTTCTTTCAGAACCTCGCTTGTGTAGACCAAAACATCGTCACGTTCCTGAATCGCCCGCTGATCGAAGGGACCAATGGCAAGGGAAACGCGGGGACAGCACCCGTGGCCGCCATAGGAGGGCGTTGGCTTGTTCGGATCATACCTGTACTGATCGGCTTTCGAAGCCGCCGGCGTTTCGGCAACTAAACGGCCATTACCGAACAGGCTGTTGGCGAAGCCATCGCTATCGAGATAAAACCGCTTGTTTTCCGTTCTCGCCAGCGGCCACTCCCATTCGTCGCGCCATTCGTTTGCGCCCATGACGAAGATGCGAATGGGCGCTTCTTCCTTGAGGCCATTTTCCTCACTTTTGAGGTGATAGTTGAACCACGTATCACGCAAGGCTTGCATATCGAAGTTTTCGATATCCTTCCCAAAGTCGACGTCACCATAGTAACGCCGCGGTTTGACACCGTGATCCCAAGGGCCGATCAATAGGCGTTGCCAGTCGCGCGCGTGCTGGGAGGCCGACTGTTTTCTCATATTGATGAAATTGCGAATGGTTTCCTCGGTCAGGTCATCATACCATCCCACGACGTGCAGCGCCGGAACGTTCATCTGGTTGTAGACTTCGCGAATACTCATCTTGCGCCAGAACTCGCCGTAGTTGTGGTTCTGGATAGATTCGTTAACGAAAGCCGAGCTGATACCGGTCAATTTCGGAATATCGGCAATCGGTAGATGCCAGGCCAATTCTCCCCAGTTTACGTTGGGCCGCTTCTGATCGGTTGCAGCAGCTTCCTGATCAAGGCCCCAGGCCGGGACCAGTCCAAGCTGGTAAATCCCATTGGTCGACCAGATGGCGCTGTAATTATCCGATTGCGCACATTCCGGTATGATGGCTTTGAGATGCTTGCTCGCATATTGCGCGGAAAGTAGCTGTGTAAATCCGGGATAGGAGCACCCGAACATCCCAATATTCCCGTTCGACCACTCCTGCTTCCCAATCCACTCCTGGAGATCATATCCGTCTCTGCCGTCGTTGACATAGGGCGTCCAGGTACCCTCGGACGCATATATGCCGCGGGAGTCAGCCACCACCACGGCATATCCAAGACTCGTGTAATGAGCCGCCGCCTCGGCTGTCCCATCCTTATTGTATGGTGTTAACTGCAACAGGACCGGAAACTTGCCTTTATCGGCAGGAAGATAAACATCGGCAGCCAGTTTGACCCCATCCCTCATGGGAACCGAAGTCTCAAACTGCAAATCTTGTGCAAATACAATGTTCGTGATTGAAGAAAAAATCAAGAACGTTAACGATATTCCAGTTGGCTTTATTATCTTATTCATTCTCTATTACCTCCCATTTCTATAAGAGAAGCCGACATTCCACGTAGCAAGGAGATTATTCTGGCTTTTTAAGAATATATCTTGGTACGCGTTTACTCGACATTGTTGGGATGTCAGTTCAGAAGGTCAAATCGCAATCTCGTATCAATTCCGATCAACGAATCCTATTAATGCATACGTGACTCCCCCGCGGTTCATTCCGAACTTGGGTGTGAGCTAGTCACGGTCGTCGAGCCGCGTCGCGCTCGGCATTCTTCTCATCGATCAGATCGACCGTGGCGTCGACGAAATCGCGCAGTTCATGATTATGGCCGCTGCAACAGGCCGGTTGTTAAATTACCTAGCCCAGTCGGCCCGAAGCTGTGATTTTGGCCAACTCAAAGACCTGACAGTGAACACCAACAGAGAGAAGGAGTGTCCACGATGGAAGTTACCACAATCGGCCTGGATCTGGCGAAAAATGTGTTTCAGGCTCATGGCGCAGACGCCTCTGGCGCCACTACTTTCCGCAAACAATTGCGTCGGAAGAACGTGCTGGAATTCTTCGGCAAGCAACCCATCTGCATGGTTGCCATGGAAGCCTGCGCCGGCGCGCATTATTGGGCACGGGAGATCGGCAAATTGGGACACACGGTCAAACTGATCCCACCAGCCTACGTTAAGCCGTTCGTTAAGCGACAGAAAAGCGAGGACGCTCAGGCCAGTGGCGTTGTGTTTCGAGCCCGAGACTTGCTGGTGCGCCAGAAAACGCAGGTTATCAATGCGCTTCGCGGCTACCTCGCCGAATACGGATTTGTCATCGCTCAAGGACCAGCCCATGTCGCCGGGCTTATAGAATACGTGGTGGATAACAAGAACACTCTGCCAGAGGCAGCCCGATCGGCGCTTGTTATGATGGTAGAAACGTTGCGAGATCTGGAAGATCGCGTCAAACGGCTCGATCACGAGATCGCACGTCGAGCACGGGAAGACGAAGACGCACGGCGACTTGCCACAATCCCTGGTGTCGGGCCAATAACGGCGACAGCATTGATAGCCTTGGCTTCCGCAGCGTCGACCTTCAAAAAAGGTCGAGACTTTGCCGCGTGGCTCGGGCTGACACCACTCCAGCGATCTACCGGCGGAAAGCAGAAGCCGGCACAACATCGAAAATGGGCGAGCGAACGCTACGACGCTTGCTTGTTCTCGGGGCCAGTTCAGTGGTACGGCAAGCCACCCATCGGGGTGTGCCAGAGGGCTCTTGGCTTGGAAGCATGTTGGCACGGAAGCCTCGCATGTTAGTGATCGTCGCCCCTGCCAATAAGCTCGCCCGCATCGTCTGGGCGCTGCTGGTGAAAGGTGGAGTCTACGGTGCTCCCGTAGCGGCCAGATAACCTGGTCGTTAAGGGGCCTCGAAGGTGTAGGAGGGTGTAAAGGAAAGTATGGCGCACGGTCGATTGAGACGGGATCGGAAAACCAGACCTGAACAAAGTGCCTCAGAGCACGCTTTAATGATTTGGAGCCGATCTGCGAACTCCCATACAGGCCCGCGACACCTTGAAGGTCGCATCAGAGGCCGGACAGATGTCAGCACCCGACTCCGCGCGAATACTTACCCGAAAATCCTCTTGCACTTACGGGGGTGTCCACAGATGTTCAGGGGCCTTTTCGTTCTGTCTTAACGTGTCTGAGGGAACAGATCTTGTTCCGACCCCGGTTACGGACGGTTTCACGAAGGGCGACGATTACAGCATCGGTGATGCTTGTGCGGTCAATGCGCGCAAGCTCGCGCGCGAGCCTATCGGCCTCCGGATTGCGAAGATGCAGTGCCATTTGAGTAGCTCCAAGGCGGCCGACCTCTATATTAAAATTGAAGTCATACTAAAAAAATGTTGACATGACTCGCTGAGTGGGTTGTATTTTGAATAAATACTAAAAAAGAGGGACAATGAGCGATCTCGCCAAAATTATCGAGGCTGATCAGCAGCCGCTAGGAAAGCGTTTGCGTAGCCGCCGAAAGGCGTTGAAGCTGACGCTTCAGGAAGTTGCAGATCAAGCAGAACTGTCAGTAGGATTCATATCTCAAATCGAGCGCGGCATTGCCGTGCCTTCCCTCGTTTCACTGGTTGCCGTTTGCCGGGTGCTTGACGTCGATGTGGGAACCTTTTTCCAGAAGTCTCAGCCTCAGGGGCCAATTACACGTCGAGATAATAGACCGCTTTATGGCCTCGGCTCATTGACGGGAAAAGATGTTACTTACGAGAGGTTATCGGCGGCCTTTCCCGGCAATATTCTGCGCTCGACATTGATCCACGAACCTCCGGGCTTTCGAAGTGAACCGACATCTCATGAGGGGGAAGAGATCTATTACATCGTTCGCGGTTCGTTGACGCTTGAGCTGGAAGGCGAAATTACGATCCTGAACGAGGGCGATACCGCACATTTCCCGTCCTCCCAGACACACGTTACCTGGAATCATACAGGCGACACGACGATCGTTTTTCACACATGCACAATGGACGTGTTCGGTGACGAAAATCAGGGGACCGGTTCGGAAAATGTCCTTGCTGTAACAAGAGCTGTCAACCGACGTGGTGCACCAAAATAACAACAAATAGGGGAACTAAAATGAGATCTGGCATCAAACTGTTATTGGCCGCATTTTTGGCCACTACATCTATCCAGAATCAAGCGACCGCAGACACCGTACTCAGGCTTGATGAGTCGCCCGTTGGCGAACTCGATCCCGCCAAAGCGTCAGATTACGCCGACTCCATTCTGATGTTCAACATCTATGATGCACTGGTAGTTCCCAAACAGGGAAAGCCTGGCTATGAGCCGTTTATTGCTGAATCATGGGAAAGCACTGACGGCAAGGTCTTTACGTTCAGATTGCGCGACGATGTAAAATTTCAGAGCGGAAATCCGCTTACCGCAGATGATGTCGTCTTTTCGCTTGATCGCATGCGCGCCCTTGGCCAAGGGCTGTCATACCTCTTCGACAAAGTGGAAAAGGCAGAGGCGATAGATGCTTCAACTGTCCGTTTCACCTTGAAAGAAATCTATGCCCCTTTCATTTCGGCACTCACGCGTCTGCCTATTGTCGACAAGAAACTCGTAATGGCCAATCTGGGGGATGGCAATGGTCCTATGAAGGACTGGGGCCAGGCATTTCTTTCGAACCATGCTGCTGGCAGTGGTGCTTACACCGTCATTTCGCACAATCCGCAAGAAGAGACGGTAATGGCCAAGAACCCGGCTTATTTTCTCGGAGTGCCCGCTACAGCGCCAGATAAGGTGCGTCTGCGCTATGGCCTGGAAGCAGCCACTGTGCGCACGTTGATTGCGCAGGGCGAGCACGAAATCTCCTCGCAATGGCTGCCTCCGGAAGTACTCAAGTCGCTCGCTGCCGATGGAGCCCAATTGCTCACAGAAAGGGGAACGTCCGGGTTTTATATCAAGCTGAATACGACGAAGCCTCCTTTCGACGACGTTAACTGCCGCCTCTCAGTCAGCTACGCCTTTGATTATGGTACGGGCGTTAAGATGGTGGCCATCACAGACAATGTTTCCCTGGGCAGTCCTGCTACCGGACCACTCCCGGTCGGCATGTTGGGAGCTCTTCCCAATGAACAACCCCTCAAGCAGGACCTCACCAAGGCGAAAGAATATCTCAGCGCGTGCAAATATAAGCCAGAGGATATGAATATCGATATATCCTGGACGGGTGAGGTTCCAATAGAGGAGCGGTTCGCACTCCTTCTGCAGGCCAATCTCTCGCAGATTGGCATAAAGGCGAAAGTCAGCAAGGTGCCTTGGGCTCTATTCTCCGATCAGGTATCAAAGGCCGAACGTACACCCGTTGTCTCGCAGGTCTTCGTGAACACGATGACGGGTGATCCGGATACTCTCCTATCTAACATGTATCATTCGAGCGCTGCGGGTACCTGGATGTCGCCAGAACATCTGAAAGATGAACAAGTCGACGCTCTGCTGGAGAAGGCTCGTACAACACTTGATGAAGCAGCGCGTGCCAAGATCTATGAAGATCTCAATAGGCGGCTGCTCGCAATCGCCCCCTCGATTTTCGCTCAGGATCAAATTTCAGTCTTCGCCGCTTCTGACAAAGTCTTGGTTCCGGCGCTGACTGATCCGTCCAAGGCCTTCGCGCTAGCCGGGTTCGGCATGAGTTTCCGCCTGATGGAAATGAAGCAGTAGTTACCGACGAAACCCGGGTCGTTCATTAGCGGCCCCGCCTTTCAACCGGAATTTGATTATGTCACCGTTCATCCGCCTCCTAGCGAAGCGGCTAGGTACCTCTTTGCTTGTTCTCATAGGGGTATCAGTGCTGATATTTGCTATCGCTCGGGTAATTCCCGGCGACCCGGCGCGCATCGCGCTCGGACCAAACGCGACGCCCGAAGCAATTGCCGCCCTGCGGGATAAATTGCATCTCGATGCTTCCTTCTTCGTCCAGTACGGCTATTTTCTTGCCGATCTTATGCACGGCAATCTTGGCATCTCGCTGTACACAAATCGCCCTGTTACGGCCGACATCGCCCAGTTTCTACCCGCAACGCTGGAGCTGGTCATGGTCGCAGGTTTGATGATGATCGGCATCGGCCTTCCACTCGGAGTTTTGTCAGCCCATTACCGCGGAAAATGGATAGATCACGCTATCCGGCTGGTGACTATGCTTGGTGTCTCCGCGCCCGCCTTCGTCTGGGCAGTCGTGCTGATGCTCGTCTTCTCCTACTTCATAAGGCTTTTTCCGATTGCGGGTCGGCTCTCAGACAGTATCGCTGTGCAGAACGTAACCGGCTTCATGCTGATCGATACGCTGCTTGCCGGCAATCTCGAAGCGTTTGCAGATGCCGTCTGGCACCTGGTCCTCCCTGCCTTCGCTCTGGCCCTTTCCGGTATCGGACAGGCCGCCCGCCTCGTGCGATCGAACATGGTCGAGACTTACGAACGGCCTTACATCGAGATGGCAGAGGCATATGGCTTCCCGGAAAAGCGCATCGCTCGACGCTATGCCTTCCGACCATCTCTGATCCCTTCTCTTACCATTATTGGTCTCGATTTTGCCGCCATGCTGGGCAGCGCCTTCCTTGTTGAAGCCGTGTATGCCTGGCCCGGCCTGTCGCGCTACGGCGTGGCCGTGATCCTGCGTAAGGACCTTAACGCCATCGTGGGAACCGTTCTGGTCATCTCGGCCATGTTCCTCATCGTCAACATCGTCGTGGACTTGCTGGTTTCTATCGTAAATCCACGCATCCGCCTTTCGCAGAGAGCGTCATGAAGAAGACCCTCGTCATCCTCGCCGCCAATCCTCTGTCGCTGATCGGGCTCGTGCTCGTCGGAATCGTAGTGTTCTCGGCGATTTTCGCCGATTTCATCACGCCCTTCCCTGAACATGTCGGCGCTGTGGTGGACTTCGCCAACTTCAACCAACCTCCACACTGGCCGAATATATTCGGCACAGATCTCGTTGGCCGCGACCTCTTCACCCGCGTCGTCTATGCCTACCGGATCTCGCTGATCCTCGGCATTGTCGTGCTCATCATCGCCGTTCCGGTCGGCGTCGCCATCGGTCTTGCTGCTGGCTATCTTGGCGGCTGGACTGAATATTTGCTGATGCGGCTTACGGACGTCTTCCTGTCAATACCGCCACTGGTGCTCGCCATGTCGATCATGGGCCTCCTCGAGCCAACCCTTACCAATGGTATGATCGCGGTGACCGTGATGTGGTGGCCCTGGTACACCCGCCTTGTCTACAATATCGCCCGTTCTGAGAAAGAAGAGGGCTATGTGCTGGCGGCGGAGGTGATCGGCGCCTCGAAACGGCATATCATGTTCCGCGAGATATTGCCGAACTGCGTTCCCTCAGTCATCACCAAGATGACGCTCGACTTCGGTTTCGTCATTCTCATTGCCTCCTCGCTGTCTTTTCTCGGTCTTGGCGTTCAGCCGCCGACACCCGACCTCGGCTCCATGGTTGCAGAAGGTGCGAAGTACCTTCCAGACAGCTGGTGGCTCACCGTGTTCCCTGGCCTTGCCATCCTGATCGCCGTCTTCGGATTCAACCTGATCGGCGACGCGTTGCGTGAATTCCTGGGAGTGGATCAATGACGGCCCCTACACTCAAGATCGATAACCTCCGGCTCGGCTTCAAGACGTGGTCCGGGATGATCGACGTGCTGCACGGCATCTCTCTGCATATCCGCAGAGGTGAGCGTGTCGCCCTTGTCGGCGAGTCCGGTTCCGGCAAATCTGTGACAGCGCGCATTGTGCTGGGCATGCTCCAGCACCTGCGCACAGCTCACATCTCCGGCACGGTTGAATTCGAAGGCATTGACCTCGAAACGCTAAAATCCGCTTCGCGCCATGCGCTGCGCGGTACCGCCATGTCGATGATTTTTCAGGACCCGACCTCGTCGCTGAATCCGGTCTACAAGATATCCACGCTGTTTCGGGAAGTCCTGCAACGCACAGAACCTAACATCAATTACGAGACGGCTCGCCGCAAGGCCCTTGCAGCACTTGCAGACGTTGCGATCCATGACCCGGAGCGTGTGCTCGAATCCTATGCCTTCCAGCTTTCCGGTGGCATGAACCAACGTGTCATGATTGCCATGGCGCTCGCCAACAATCCGGCGTTGCTGCTGGCTGACGAACCTGGCACGGCGCTCGACGTGACCGTGCAGGCGCAGACGCTCAAGCTGATGTCCCAGCTTGTCGAGAAACACCACACCTCCGTGCTCTTCATCTCGCACAATCTCGGCGTGGTGCGCGAATTCGCCGACCGGGTCTATGTCATCTACAAGGGCAACATTGTCGAGCAGGGCCCGACCGCCGCGCTCTTCGAGGATCCCCGCCACCCCTATACGCGTGCGCTCCTCTCGGCCGTGCCGCGCATCACCGGCGGCGGCATTCCAGACCTCGACGACGATCCTGCGCAATTCCTCGCCCCACTAGTTGCTCATGAAGGCTTCAGCGAAAAGGAACTCCTCAAATGAGCACGATTCTTTCCGTTTCCGACGTCTCCAAGAATTTCGAGGTCAATGGAGGCACGGTCAAAGCACTCGATAGCGTCTCTTTCAGTGTCACAAAGGGCGAATGCCTAGCCGTGGTCGGGGAATCCGGCTCGGGCAAATCAACCATCGCCAACATTATCCTCGGCATCTACGCCGCGACCACTGGCAACCTCACCTTCAAGGGTGAGGCGCTGCCGGCAAGACGTACGCAGGAACATCGCCGGGCTATCCAGCTCGTGCAACAGAATCCGCTCTCCTCGCTCAATCCGCGTCGTTCAATCGGGGCATCGCTGCGCCTCGCGCTTGATGTCCATAATATCGGCGCTAAGGCGGGCCGCGCCAAGCGCACTGGCGAACTGCTGGAGGAAGTCGGATTGCCGGCAGAGCTTCGCAACCGTGCCCCGTCGGCCCTTTCCGGCGGTCAGCGCCAACGCGTTGCTATAGCCCGCGCCCTTGCTTGCCAATCGGAGCTCATCGTGCTCGACGAGCCAACCTCCGCACTCGACGTTCTGGTGCAGGCGCGCGTGCTCAAACTTCTGAAGGCACTCAAGGAAAGCCGCGGGTTAACCTACGTCTTTATCACCCACGATCTCTCCGTCGTTCGTAACATCGCAGACCGCGTCGCCGTCTTCGAGAAAGGCCGGCTCGTTGAATTTGCCACGACCGACGTCATTTTCACCCGCCCCGTAAATCCCTACACGCGCCGGCTAATCGGCGCCGTTCCCGTCGTCAGCTCTGAGGAAGCAGCGCTTCGGGATCACATCATGGAGCAACTGCAGAATGGAAATACCTGACTTCACCGCCTTCGTACACGCTGTTGCCGACGCTGGCAGCCAGCCGGAGAAGGCCTACGCCGCACTTGAGCAACTGGTGAAAGGCATTGTTGGCGCCAAGCTTTTCACCATCATGACATCCGATACGTCCGACAAGCAGGCGGAACGCATCTATTCAAGCATGCCCGACGTCTACCCGGTTTCCGGGACCAAACCCTATAACGAAACCGAATGGTCGGAAATCACGCTGAACCGCAAAGACACCTTTGTCGCCAACACGATCGAAGACATCGCCAAAGTTTTTGACGACCACGAGTTGATCCTTTCACTGGGCTGCGAGTCAGTCATCAACGTACCAGTCATCATCGACGGTGAAGTCGTTGGTACGCTGAACTGCCTCCATGATCGTGACTACTACACCGAGGACCGCATCCGAGCCGCCGACGCGCTGAAACTGCCCGGCGCCGTTTGCATGCTTCTGCACGACCGGCAGAAGAGGGAGAAAAACCAATGAGCCAGAAGACCATTCGGGTCGCGACCGATGTCGGCGGAACATTCACCGATCTCGTCTGCTTCGAGACGGACCACGCGACAGGCCAGTTCCGCATCACGACGGCTAAGTCCGACACCACGCCGCCGAATTTCGAAGAGGGCGTGCTGAACGTGCTCGACAAGGGCGGCATCGATCCGAAGACCGTCGATTTCCTCGCCCACGGCACCACCGTCGTCATCAACGCGCTGACCGAGAGGAAGGGCGTCAAGGTCGGCCTCATCACCACGGAAGGTTTCCGCGATTCGCTGGAGATCGCCCGCGGCAACCGGCCGGACTTCTTCAACCTGCACTATGAGAAGCCGGAGCCCTTCGTTCCGCGGTACCTGCGCCGCGAGCTTCCGGGCCGCTTCGACTATCACGGCACGGAGATGACGCCGCTCGATCTCTCGGGCCTGCCGGCGATCCTCGACGACTTCCGCGCCGACGGCGTCGAGGCCATCGCCGTCTGCTTCCTGCATTCCTACGCCAACCCGAGCCACGAGCAGGCGACGATCGCCGAGATCGGGCGCCTGTGGCCGCAGATCGCCACCGTCGCCTCGCACCAGATCACCCGCGAATGGCGCGAATACGAACGCACCAACACGACCGTCATGTCCGCCTATGTGCAGCCGACCGCCGAGCGCTATCTCACCCGCCTCAAGGACGGCCTCGCGGGCAAGGGCTTTACCGGCAATCTCTTCGTCATGCAGTCGAACTGCGGCGTGGATTCGCTGGAATCGGTCAGGAAGATCCCGATCACCATGGTCGAATCCGGCCCCGCCTCCGGCTTCTGGGGCGCGGCCGAGCTCGGCAAGCTGATCGGCGAGCCGAACGTGCTGGCCCTCGATATCGGCGGCACCACGGCGAAATGCTCGCTGATCGAGAACGGCCAGGTCCGCATCATGACGGACTACTGGATCGAGCGCGACCGCACGTCGGCCGGCTACCCGATCATGGTGCCGGTGGTCGATCTCGTCGAGATCGGCAATGGCGGCGGCTCCATCGCCTGGGTCGACGACTTCGGCAAGCTGCATGTCGGCCCGAAGTCGGCCGGCGCCATGCCCGGCCCGGCCGCCTACGGCCGCGGCGGCACCAATGCCACCACCACCGACGCCAACCTCTGGCTCGGCCGCATCAACCGCGACTATTTCTGCGGCGGCTCCGTCGTCGCGGATATGACAGCGGCCGAAAAGGCGCTGTCGGAACTCGGCGGAAGGCTCGGCGTCTCGGCCGACGACGTGGCGCGCGGCATCGTGCGGATCGCCAACAACAACATGGTCAACGCGCTGAAGCTCGTCTCGCTCAACCGCGGCTTCGATCCGCGCGACTTCACGCTGGTCGCCTTCGGCGGCGGCGGGGCGATGCATGCGGTGGCGCTCGGCACGGAACTCGGCGTGAAGAAGGTCGTCATCCCGGCCGGCGCCTCGGTGTTCTCCGCCTGGGGCATGATGATGTCGGACCTGCGCCGCGACTACTTCGTCACGAAGCTCGCGGACCTCAAGCCCGGCGCGGCCGAAGCCATCGAAGGCCTCTTTGCCGAGACAGAAGCGCTGGCCCACCGGCAATTCGCCGAGGAAGGAGTCGGGAAGGACAAGGTCCGGTTCCTGCGTTACGGCAAGTTCCGCTACCAGAACCAGGAGCACACGACCGAAGTCCTCGTCGAAGGCGCGATCACCGACGAGAGCCTCGCCGCCATCGAGGCCGCCTTCCACGAGACCTACGAGCGGGAATACACCTACCGCCTCGACGCCCCCGTCGAGCTGGTCGGCATCCACCTCGTCGCCTCGGCCGAGGTCGGCAAGCTGAAGATGCAGGAAAGGCCGCTTTCCGCGACGCCCGCCTCCGCCGCGCGGAAGGGCGAGCGCAAGGTCGACTATGCGCTGGAAGGCGTGCATCCGGCCGCAATCTACGACGGCGAGAAGCTGGAGCCCGGCATGGCCTTCACCGGCCCGGCGATCGTCGAGGATCCGGGCACGACGATCGTCGTCCACCCCGGCAACCGCGTCGAGATCGACGGTTTCGGCAATATCCACATCCACCTGAAAGCCTGAGGAGTGCGGGACATGACGACAGCTTCCCACGATCCGATCACGCTGGAAATCATCCAGAACTCGCTGCAGGCGACCGCCGACGAGATGTTCGCGGCCATGCGCAAGACGGCGATGAGCTCCATCATCTACGAAGTGCTCGACATGGGCACGGGCATCACCGATGCTGAGGGGCGCCTTGCCTCCTCCGGCGCGGGCATTCCCGGCTTCATCGGCGTGCTCGACAAGTCGGTGAAGGTGCTCCTGAAGAAATTCTCGAAGCCCGGCGACATCCAGCCCGGCGACGTCTTCATCACCAACGACCCCTATTACGGCGGCGTGACGCATCTCAACGACCTCGTCGTCTGCATGCCGGTCTTTTCCGGCGACCGGCTGATCGCCTGGACGGCCAACATCGCCCACAATTCCGACGTCGGCGGCAAGTCGCCGGGTTCGCTCTCCGCCGACGCGACGGAGATCTTCCAGGAAGGCCTGCGCCTTCCCGCCATCAAGATGATCTCGAAGGGCAAGGCCATTCCCGGCATCTTCGACATCATCACCGTCAATTCGCGCATGCCGGACTTCCTCGAAGGCGACCTCTGGGCCGCAATCGCCTCCGTCCGCATCGGGGCGAAACGCCTTGCCGAGCTTGCGGAAAAATACTCCGTCGCCACCTTCGAGGCGGCCATGGCGGGCTTCATGGACCATGGCGAGAAGATCGCGCTCGCCGAGCTGGCGAAGCTCCCGCACGGCACCTTCGAGCTGACCGAGGAACAGGACGACGGGCGCCTGTTCAACGTCAAGGTGACGATCTCCGACACGGAATTCGTCATCGACCTCAGAGACAACCCGGACCAGGACAGCGGCCCGTCGAACGCCGGCTACGACGACACGCTCGTCAGCATGCAGGTCATCTTCAAGGCGCTGACCGACCCGGCCTCGCCGGCCAACGAAGGCTCCTTCCGCCCGCTCAAGGTGCTGACGCGCGAGGGCTCGTGCTTCCATGCCAGGGAGCCGGCGGCGGTGGGCTTCTACTACGAGATCGGCATCCGCGGCTACGACCTCGTCTGGCGCTGCCTTGCCCCGCACATGCCGGAAAAGTTGCCCGCCGGGCATTTCTCCTCCATCGCCGGCACCTTCATCGGCGGCATCCATCCCGATACCGGACGGCAATATACGATCATCGAGCCGCAGATCGGCGGCTGGGGCGCCGCGAACGGCCGCGACGGCAATTCGGCGATCTTCTCCGGCGTGCACGGCGAGACCTACAATTGCCCGGCCGAGATCTCCGAGGCCCGCAACGGCCTCTTCGTCGACCGCATGGAGCTCAACACCGATCCGGGCGGCGAAGGTAAGTGGCGGGGCGGCCACGGCATCCGGCTCGACTACCGCATCCGCCGCGACGATTCCTTCCTGACGCTCGGCTACACCCGCTCGCGCATCCTGCCCTGGTCGCTCGACGGCGGCAACGAGGGCTCGGCCAACTATGCGCTCGTCCTGCGAAAGAATGGGGAATCGGAGCGCTACGCCTTCGCCTCCGGCATCAGGGTCGACAAGGACGACGTGATCCGCGTGATCACGGGTGCTGGCGGAGGGTTCGGAAATCCGAAAGAACGTGATCCAGCCCTCGTGCTCGAAGACATCCGCAACGAGTACGTAACGGCGGAACGTGCGCGCGCGATCTATGGATCGAACGTGTGAGTCATCGAACTGATCTCCGACGGTATCGACGGGGATCATCATGAAACTGTAGAGGAGGATAACAAAATGAGCACTGAGCCGCTCAAGATTATGTATCTTAACCCCGTCGGCGCAAACGACGCAGTTGATGCGATCTTTGCAGACATGGCGCGGGACCACAAACTGCCGGGCACAGAGGTACACGTGGCTGCGTTGCCGAAGGTCGGCTACAGCTTCTCCCATATCGAATTTCGCACCTATGAAGCGTTGGTGACACGCGGCATCATGCGTGCGGTGCGCACCGCAGCGCGCGAAGGTTTCGATGCACTGGCGATCGGCTGCTTTTACGACACCGCTTTACATGATGCGCGCGAGATTTCCGGCTCGATGATCATAACCGCGCCCTGCATCGCTTCTTGCGAAATCGCCGCCAGCCTTGCCAACCTCTTCGGGATCATCGTCGGTCGACGGAAATGGGTACATCAGATGCAGTCGACCGTCCACGGCTATGGCCATGCGGAACGTCTTGCCGGTTTCTACGATGTCGGCCTCGGGGTAGATGATTTTCAGAAAGATCATGTGGAAACCAACCGCCGTTTGCTAGCCGCCGGTCGCAAGGCGGTTGAGGAAGGCGGCGCGGAAGCACTCATCCTCGGCTGCACGATGGAAATCGGTTTCTACAAGGAGATTGAGAAGGAACTTGGCGTGCCGGTCATTGATCCATCCATCGCCGCTTTGAAGCGAGCGGAATATGCTGCGATTCTCAAGCGCCAGTGCGGCTGGGTACCTAGCCGGAAAGGCTCCTGCGAAGCACCTTCCGAAGCCGAACTTTCTGCCTTCAAAGCGTTCCCTGACAACGAACCCGTCTTTGGCAGTCGCATCATCATTCCTGCTTCCTGAGTGAAGACGACAAACAGGATAGGATAGCCGCTCCCGGTCAAGGTCTTGTTCTGACGCGTATCAGCCAATTCAGGGCTGTACGCGAACGGGAAAGCTATGAGTCGAGAGTGACAGATCGGTCTGATCTCCGACAATTTCGTCGGGGATCGCAACGACACTACTAAGGAGAATAGCAATATGAGTCCTGAACCGTTCAAGATCATGTATCTCAATCCCTTTGCTGCGAACGATGCAGTAGATGCCATCTTTGCCGACATGGCGCGGGACCACAAACTGCCTGGTACGGAAGTCCACGTGGCTGCCTTGCCGAAGGCTAGCTATGGCTTCTCCCATATCGAATTCCGCACCTATGAGGCATTGGTGACACGCGGCATCATGCGGGCGGTGCGCACCGCAGCACGGGAAGGTTTCGATGCGCTGGCCATTGGCTGCTTCTACGACACAGCGTTACACGATGCTCTTGAGATTTCGGACCAAATGGTCGTCACTGCTCCCTGCATTGCCTCCTGTGAGATCGCCGCAAGCCTTGCCAACCGCTTCGGCATCATTGTCGGCCGGCGCAAATGGGTGCACCAGATGCAGTCCACCGTGCACGGGTATGGCCACGCGGAACGTCTCGCGGGCTTCTATGATGTCGACCTCGGTGTCGATGATTTCCAGAAGGATCATGCGGAAACCAACCGACGGCTGCTGGCCGCCGGTCGCAAGGCGGTGGAGGAAGGTGGCGCGGAAGCGCTCATTCTCGGCTGCACCATGGAGGTCGGCTTCTACAAGGAAATCGAGAAAGAGCTCGGCGTGCCGGTCATCGATCCGTCCATCGCCGCTTTGAAGCGGGCGGAATATGCAGCGATCCTTAAGCGCCAGTGCGGCTGGGTGCCAAGCCGGAAAGGCTCGTGTGAATCGCCGTCTGAAGCCGAACTTGCCGCGTTCAAAGCCTTTCCGGACGACGAGCCGATCTTCGGCAGCCGCATCATCATTCCAGCTACGTGAACGAGGACAAGACCATGCAAAAACAGATCGCCTCCCGACTTCTAGCCCTGCGACAGCGCATGGCCGAAGCAGGTACGGGCCTCGTCGCCGTCGCACCCGGTTCTCACATGGACTGGGTGCTGGGCTTCCACCCGCATCCCGACGAGCGCCCCTGCCTGCTGCTCATTGGCCCGGAAAAGGAGGCTTTCCTGATGCCAGCGCTGAATGCGGAGGGCAGCCGGGAATTCACGAATATCAAGTTCTACACCTGGGCTGATGATGAAGGCCCCGACGTCGCCTTGCGAGCAGCATTATCGGCCATCGGGGCGGAAGCACCCGGCCTCGTCACGCTTGATGAAACGATGCGCGCTGACTTCGCGCTACTGCTCCTCGATGCTTTGCCTGCAGATACGTGTCGCAATTTTACGCCCGCAACGCTCGGCGGTCTCCGCATGCGCAAAGACAGCAATGAATACGCAAAACTCAAGATGAATGCCAGCATCGCCGATCGCGCCATGGAAGCGGCATTCACCGCAATCAGGCCGGGCATGACCGAGAATGAACTTGCCGCGGAAATCCGCGCACATTTTTCGTCGGAAGGTGCCGAGCCGCGCTTCTGGATTGTGGGCGCGGGAGGCAACGGCGCGTTCCCGCACCATTCGGCTAGCGATCGCGTTATCCAGGAAGGGGACGCGGTGGTGATCGACATTGGCGGACGCAAGCAGGGATTCCCTTCTGACATCACCCGCATGGCCGTCGTCGGCATGCCGCCCGAAGGTTATGGGGAGATCCACACCATCGTCGAGAAGGCCGTGCAGGCGGCGCTGAAGGTAGCTCGTCCGGGCGTCATGGCGCGCGAGGTGGATGCAGCGGCTCGCAACGTCATCGCCGATGCGGGCTATGGCGAATATTTCGTGCACCGTACCGGCCACGGCATCGGCATCGATGGTCACGAGCCGCCCTATATCACTGCAACCTCCGAAACGGTGCTGGAGGAAGGGATGGTCTTCTCCATCGAACCTGGCATCTATCTGCCCGGCCGCTTCGGCATCCGCCTAGAGGATATTGTGATCCTGCGCGAATACGGACCGGAAATCCTCTCCGCGCTTCCGCGCGACGTGCATATGGCGAGGGGCTGATATGGGCGCCACAGCAAGAGCATGGGTCATCAATGGTTATGACGGTTATCAGGGACTGAGACTAGTCAAGGTTCCTATTGAGCAACCAGGTCCCGGAGAAGTTCGGCTTCGAATTGAGGCATTTGCTCTCAATTGGGGTGATATGGATCTGATGGTGGACAATTATTCATTCAGCTTCCACCATTTTCCAGCTTGTGTCGGAATTGAGGCGGCCGGCATTGTTGAGGCCGTCGGCGATGGGGTTGAGGGAATAACCATCGGAAGCCGCTACTGTACTTTGCCCTATTTCTATTACAATCGTGGGGCCAGCACAGAGACACTCATCGTCGATGCACGGTATATAACACCGGCGCCTCCCGGACTGTCGGCCCCAGAAAGCGCATCCATATGGATGCAGTACCTGACTGCCTATTATCCCCTCGCTGAAGTCTCGAAGGTTGGGCCGGATAGTTTCGTTCTCGCTACCGCTGCAACGTCGACAGCCGGATCAGCAGCACTTGAAATAGGCCGCATGCTCGGCGCAACCATAATCGGCACGACACGGTTTCCCTCCAACGTTCCCTATCTGAAGGAAAGAGGCGCTTCTCATGTCATCGTGACCGATAGCGACGGGACTTCAATTGCCGAACAACTTCTGGCGGTGACCGGCGGTAAGGGAATTGATGTCGCCTTTGATCCAATCGGAGAGGGACTGATCTCCAAATACAGTCCTGCCTTTGCGCGAGATGCGCATGTCTATTTTTACGGCACTCTGGACACAAAGCCGCCCGAACTTCCTTTGCGAGACATGTTTCAAAAGAACGTGACGTTCCAGCCATACTCAGTATTCAACTACGTTGAACATCAAGAAATGAGACAGAGAGGCGTGGATTATGTAAATAAAAATCTCACTTTAAAAAATATTAGTCCGAATATAGACCGCTTATTTCCTATGAATGGATACATAGAAGCTTGGAAATATATGAAATCCACCAGGAGTTCACATGGGAAAATCGTAATAGACGTCACAAATTGATCTCCGAAATTTAAAAATACTATGTCCACGCAAGTATGCCAATAAGAAGGGGAATACCATGCTACTTTTTCGTAAAATGAGCATCGCTGGCTCACTAATGTCAACGATCGCTCTTTCATTCGTTCCAAATGGTGCGTACGCAGGAAATTTCTTGGGAAACGCCCAACCCGGGACACCGGGTTGGGCGCTTCAACTGTGGCCTTACTATACGAAGGAAAATAACAGCCAAACGGCAGCAAATTTTTTCCAGCTGGCCTGGTTCAGCGAAACTGGACTGACCGGCACAAAGCAGGATCAGGTTGAACTCTGGCTAGGTTTTAATGGTGGTTACCAAAAAAGCGATTTTGAGGGTGATGACTCACGGTGGGGTGTTACATCTCCTCAACTAGGATTCGAATATTACTATCAGGTCGCAGCCACAAAAGCCAAACCAAACACAGAGGGTTATCGAGCCTGGTGGATCAGCCCTACGATATTCATGAACTTTCCTAACGGATCGGATAAATCCAGCGGGTACGGTGCTGGCGCGAACCAGTATTCCATCAGCGCGAGCGTCAATAACTTCTTTGGTTATGACAAATGGCAACTAAGCATATCGCCCGCGAATATTAACTACCTCTTCCGCGACAAAAATTATACCGACCTGGAAACGGGAGGCCGGAAGCGTATGCAGGCAGGCCTTTCGCTCAATCTGGCGGATATCGCGTTTGGATATCAGCTGACGGATACGCTGGCCGTTGGCGTCCATCACCAATATGACATCTACAATCTGACCGACTCTGATTATGCTAGGTCGGAACGCGGGAGGGTAGGACCGACTTTTACCTATTCAGGCCTGGCGGATAAGGGTTATTGGATTTCCGGCACCCTCGATTTCGATTATTCGAATCGAAATACTGAGAGGGCGACGACCTTCAGCGCGTTTATCGGAAAATCACTTTGAAAAAGTCGATACGAACAAAGCCATGATTGAATAAAACCTGTCCCTGAGGCAGGTGAAGCTCGGAGAACCACTGGAAACAAGCGGGTTCCGCTGTAATTTCTCTTAACGATTATCTCCTTTTAGCTTCTTGCCATAAACGGCACACGAAGATGTATCGAGTAGCCCCGACACGATAACCTCGCGTTGGGGCATTTTGAATATAGGCGCGAAGTTTACAGTATTGCCAAGTTGTCTGATGGGCATTGATTTATCACTTTGAGGTGATCATTCCATACCCTATGCCCTGTCTGAAAGGCTTTCGCTTTGCGCATGAAATTATCGCCTATGCGGTTTGGGTCTATTATCGATTTCCCTTAAGCACCGCGGGTAGAAGACCTGCTTCCAGACCTGGTGTCATTGTCAGTCGATAAACTGTCAAGGAGCTGTAACGTTGTTTGACGTGCGGGGGCGTGGAAGTCGCAGAGTGGATTTCAGGCGAGTTGCAGCACGGCCATCCTCCATTGAATAGTAGCGGCTTGACCAGAGGATCGTTTGGAACGGTCAGCAATCCTGACCCAAAGGCAACATAGTGGCCAAAAAGGCCAAAATTCGTGTCATTTGACATTTCCAACGGCTATTTTGATGAATATCGGAGAAGACAAGCTGATGGACCATCACGAGGCGCTTAAGTGCGCGCGCACGCTCATGCAGGCTCAGAAGAGCCTGCGTCGGCAGCTTGTCAAAATGCTGCGGCACGGAACCAAGGCGGTAATCGACTTTAGCTTCTGGAACGCCAAAGCACGGGCCGACTACCGTGAGCTT